>Ga0160423_10005788_pt1 | contig 10042 bp, 9 predicted proteins | sample CRUFie14St8metaG_FD_108191 | JGI IMG/M metagenome (GOLD analysis project Ga0160423, IMG submission 108191) | Marine microbial communities from the Costa Rica Dome - CRUD Field 142mm St8 metaG | ecosystem: Environmental > Aquatic > Marine > Oceanic > Photic zone | place: Costa Rica: the Eastern... | reverse complement strand
TGATAATTGTTAAAACACCTTTAAGAGTTACTTTAGGAGGTGGAGGTACTGATCTGCCTTTTTTTTATAAAAAAAAAAATGGATTTTGTGTTACAGCATCAATAAAATATTACACATATATAGCTTTAACTAAAACTTTTCACAAAAATTTCATTTTTAAATATTCAAAATTTGAAAAAGTAAAAAATATCAGAGATATTGATCACAAAATATTTAAAGCAGCATATCAAATGTTTAATGTAAAAAAATACATTGAAGCAACATCTTTAGCAGATATACCTAGTGGTTCAGGAGTTGGTTCATCTGGCTCCTTTTCTGTTGGTTTGTGCCTGGCTTTAAACGAATACCTGAAGAAGAAAAAAAAATTTAAAGAATTAATTGAAGATGCTTCACAAATAGAAATGACTTTAAATAAATCTGCCAGTGGAAAACAAGATCAATATGCAGTTTCTTATCCTGGTATAAATGGATTTGAATTTAAGAGAAATGAGGAAGTCTTAAGAAAACCAATTTTACTAGATATAAAGACAAAACAAAATTTTGAAAAAAGATTTATTTTGGTTTACTCAAATAAAACAAGAAAAGCAAAAAATGTATTGACAAAACAAAAAAGTATTTTTTTTAAAAATAAAGATTTAGTTAAACAATATGAGGAACTAAAAGAACTGGGGTATCAATCATTTCTAGCTCTTAAAAAAAAAGATCTTGATACAGTTGGTTATATTTTAAGCAAACAAGATAAAATAAAAAGCATTATTAATCAAAGTGCCCACAATAAAAATATTAATGAAATAAAATCTTATTGCTTAAGTAATGGCGCAATTAATGGTCGAATACTGGGAGCTGGAGGAGGTGGGTTTTTATTATTTTATACAAAAAATAGAGTAGACTTTTTGAATGCTCTTAAAAGAAAAAAACTGAAATTTCTTGATATAAAACTCGATGAAAAGGGACCAATAACCTTAAAAGATTAATTAATTTTAAAATTTATGCAAATATATCTTATCGATTATTTATTTTTAACAATTTCACTTCTAATACTTCAATTTTTTTTATTCTCTTTTTTTAAAAAAAAAAAAATTTTCAGTGATGAAGATTTTTTAAAGCCCCAATCAGTTCACAAAATCTCTACTCCAAGAATTGGTGGTGTAATTTTATTTTTACCGTTGTTAATAATTTTTTATTATTTAAGAGATGCAACTGAAATACAAGGATATTTTGTAGTTTGTTCTATTTGTTTTTTTCTAGGTATGTTGGATGATACCAAAATTGTTAATAATCCAATTTTAAGATTTGTTGGTATAATAAGTGGTTTAATTTTTTCTGCCATATTTTTTGAAATTAAAATTACAAGTTTTGGTGATGAGTATATTAATAATTTAAATAATTATTATATATTTTCAATTTTTCTAGTTTCCTCATGTCTCTTTGCTTCTACAAATGGAGCAAATTTAACAGATGGATTTAATGGATTGATGTTGTTAAATGTTTTAATATCAATTTTATTATTCTTCATTCCAGCATATTTAGAAAAAAATTTTTTTATAATTAAATTATTAATACTCTCATTTCCCTTATTGCTTTTTTTACTATTCCTAAACTTTCCAAAAGCAAAAATATTTATGGGAGACTCTGGTGCTTATTTATCTGGTTCATTAATTGGTATGATAGCAATTAGTCTAAATAAGGACTGGGATATATCACCTTTCTATTTGGCATATATATTAATTTATTTTGTTTTTGAATTATTCTTCTCTATTTGTAGAAAATTATTTGAGGGAAAAAATCCGTTTAAGCCTGACAATATGCATTTACATCTACTGTTATTTCAATTTCTTCAAATTAAAAAATTCAACAACCCAAATTTTAAGACATCACTTATTATAAACGCTAGTAACTTTTGTTTAATTGCACCTTCAATCTTTTTTTATAAAGATATTTTAGTTACAAAAATTTTCTTTTTTACTTATATGATAATATATACAGTTTGTTACTATATTTTAAGAAAAAAATTATTTTAATATTTTTTTTAAGTTCGAAAAAATAAATGGAGCAAAAAAAATTGTTGAAAATATGCAGAGTAATATAAATATTAATTTATTAAGTTTAAAAGATTTCTCATAATAAACATCAAATTTTAAAAATTTATTTATTTTGATAATTTCTTTTAAATAAATTATTTCTAAAATTTCATTCTTATAATTACCTTTTTCATTTACTAATATAAATTCACTTAAAATTTTCTCTTTTCTATTTTTAACATCAGTTAATATAATTGATAAATCAAACTGGGTTTCACTACTTTCTAAAATGCTAAAGTCAAAATCTTTGTCAACTTGTATTGTGGTATTATTAATTTTTTTAAATTGAATATTTTTTTTGCTAATTCCACTAATGAAACCCTTGGATAAATAATTAAAGATATAATCATTAAAATTATTTGGAAGGTTTAATTGATAAAAATCATCAGCAATTGAATAATTTATGAAAATTTTATTTTTGTTGTAATAACTTGTTATTAGATATGATGAAATTAAAATAATGACAATTAAAGATAAAAAAATTGATATATTTTTTTTGTAGTATGTAATTACAAACTTTAAAAAACTAGTTAATGTCATATAAAATTTTAGTTATATATTTTTTTGTTATCAATCAAGTTTATTATATATAATAATAATTATATCAAGGTATCCTAGATAATTAATGCTAAACTTTTTAAGTTACTTTTTATTTAATCTTGCAAACGTCATATTAATAGTTTTTGTATCTTCTCAAGATACATTAGTTTTTTTAAACTATTATTCAATTGGAAACGGCATATTCACATTTTTTATATTTTATAATTTTTCTAAAAAAAATATTTTAAAGAGTGGCCAAGTTTTACTGGTAGGGCTATTTTTGCTCTTAATTCATTATTTTTATAATACAAATAATATTTTAATATTATTATATGTTTTTTTGCTACTTTATTCAGATTATTATTTTTCTCAATCAAATTTAAATTTTCTTAATTTTATTTTTAAATTATTATTATTATTATCTTCATTTTTAGTTATTTTTTTTAACTTGAATAATGTTTTGCTGGTAAAAATAATTTTAATATTACTTTTTCTATTTATTAGTTTCTTTAAAATAAATGATTTTAAACCTCTTAAGGTCAGATCACCAATTATTTATATTTTTGCTATATGTATTATTTATCATGGTTCTTTATTTTTAATTTCCATTATTTTTAATTTAGAAATTGTGAAATATTTTTATATTTTGTTACAGGTATTGATTGGTATAAAGCTAAGGTTATTTGATTTAAAAATTAGAGATATAAATATTAAATTAAAAAATTTGGATAGAAGCTATGATTTATCTGCTTTATTTTTAGTTTTATTAATCTCATATTTTTTTGATAATTATTTATTTTCGTTAATTTTCTTAATATGTTTGCTCAGTTTAAATTATGTTAAAAAAAAATTTATTTCTCAAAATTAATCTATTTAATTTTTTTTTTATTTCTTTAGTAATATGTGTTTTATTTTATACTCTAGAAGGCTTATTTAATATTGACAGATTTTATCATCCAGACTCAAAAGATCATTATTTAAATCCAAAAGAAATTTTACCAACATTTCAGAAAAACTACTTTGATTTCTTCACTTTTTTAAATTATGGATATCATTATTTTTCAAAGTTACTTAATCATAATTATTATTTATTAATTTTTTCAAATTTTATATTTTATTCATTAACAAATTTAATTATTTTTGAAAAAGTATTTAAAAAATTTTTTAAAAATAAAAATTTATTTATCGTAGTACTATTCTATCTTTTATTTTTAGAACCTTATAGACTTCATTTAACCTGCCATGTTTTAAAAGAGACTTTGCTTATATTTATTTTAACAACTTTTATTTTCGTAAAATCTTTTTTAATAAAAACTGTTTTTTTAATTTTATTAGAATTTGTAAGAAAAAATTCGATAGTCTATTTTCTTATATTTTTAAGCTATAATTTAATAAAAAAAATAATTCTATATGTGAATAAATATTTAAATAATTATTCTTTTAAAAATAAAAAAATTTACATTAATTTATTATTGCTGATTCTAATTATTATTTTTTTTTATAATTATAGTTTTGTTTTTGAATTTGCGAAAAATATTTTTTATAAAATTTATTATTTATTTAGAGTTTATTTTTTCTCAGATATGCAATCAAGAAATTATGATAATTTAACAAATTTTCAGGAATATGGTTATCATATAGGTTTTTGGTTAAAACTTTTAACCTGGCCATTATTATATCTTTCAGGATTTTTTTTATTTTTCACCACATCAATTTTATTTAAAATTCTAGGTTTAATAATAATAATAAACCATTATTTAGTTTATAAATTAACAAAAAAAACATTCATAACTTTAGGTTTATTTCTAATAATTATTTTTATAAGCATATTTTCTACTAGTTATACTGCCATGTATAGATATTCATACATTGGATACTATATTGCATTAGTATATTTTTTCTTTAATCTAAATTTTAATTTAAGAAAAAGTTAATCAATCGTTGTCTGTTATATAAAAAGGTAAAAATAAGTGAATTTTAATTATAAAAGAGAGGAACTAATTTATATTACAATACCTTCATTATTTTTTGTTCTGTTGCCTCTTACACTAGTAACAGGACCTTTTTTAAGTGACCTTTCATTATCTATAATAAGTATTATTTTTTTAATTTATTGTTTTAAAAATAAAAATTTTTCTTTTTTCAAAAAAAAATATTTTTATTTTTTTTTGATATTTTGGATCTATTTAGTTTTGAATAGTTTATTTAATAATATAAATTTAGACTCAATTAAAATCTCATTTTTTTACTTTAGATTTGGTGTTTTTTTTATAGCTGTTTATGAATTTATAAAGTTAAATAAAAAAATAATTGATTATTTTTTTGATATTACTTTAGTTGTATTTACAATACTAATAATTGATGGGTATTATCAATACTTTTCTGGATCAAATATTTTTGGTTGGCCTGTATCTTATAGTCATAGAGTTAGTAGCTTATTTAAAGAGGAATTAATACTTGGAAGTTTTATTAGTAGACTGTGGCCTTTATTTCTTGCAATTCTAATTTATTTTCATTCTAAAAAAAAATTATCAAATATAGTAAAAAAATACTTTTGCATAATTATTTTAATATTATCTTATATTTTAGTTTTCTTTAGTGGCGAAAGAACAGCTTTTTTTCTTATAAATTTAGCTTTAATTTTTATTTTTATTTTCATTAACAAGTATCTTTTATCAAAAATTATTATTGTTTTGCTGACAGTACTTACTATTTCCTCTGTTACAATTTTTAATGATAAAGCAAAAAAAAGAATATTTGATCAGACTTTCTCAGAAATGAATCTAACTAATCCAAATGAGAAGATTTATATTTTTTCTGAAAACCATACGCATCATTATATAACTGCTTTTAGAATTTTTAATGACAATAAATTTTTTGGTGTTGGTGTAAAAAATTTTAGAAAATTTTGTAAAAATGAAAATTATATTGTCTCAGAATTATCATGTTCAACGCATCCTCATAATAATTATATTCAATTACTAGCCGAAACAGGCTTAATAGGATTTAGTTTTATTTTTTTTCTGTTTATTTTATTTTCATTTCAAATCATTAAACATGTTAAAAATAAAATTTTTAAGAAAGAATATTTTACAGACTTTCAGATTTGTATTTTGGCAGGAATTCTAATTACTCTATGGCCTATAGCATCAACAGGAAATGTATTTAATAATTGGTTAAATATAATATATTATTTATACATACCATTTTTAATATGGTCTTTTTCAGAAAAAAACTAATTAATATGTTTCTTTAGGATCAAATTTTGACCAAGACTCAAATATTAAGTCTAAATTAATAAAAAAAGAACCTATGCTCGAGTATAATAAAATTCTAATCATGTTTTCCAAATATAGCATTTCACCAAAAGATCTATCAAACCAAATAAACAATAAAAACATAAGTTCAATAAAAAAAATTGATAAAAAAAATATAAAAATTTTCATATAGAAATTTTTTTCATAAGCATGAATTAATTTTTTTGTTAAATCACACTGAAGATTATTATTTAAATACATGCCTAGTCGCATATTTATAATTCCCATATATGTTGATTGAAAAAATAATAAAATGGATAATAATGAGAATATAGTATGAAATTTAGGTAGACCACTTGTAGTTTTAAAAAAAGATAGAAAGAATATTGATAAATAAATTATTCCTACAAAAAAAGTAAGAAATTTAAATTGATTCGATTTAATAGATGAAATTATAAATCTTAAGTGTCTCCATCCATCACGCCATGTAGATAAATGAGGCTTTCTATTTCTTATATCTTTTTTAAAGAAAATATCCATTTCGCTAATTGAGTAACCATGTTTACTAAACTTAATTAACATTTCAGATGCAAATTCCATTCCTCTGCTGTATATACTGATATTTTTATAAGACGAAGTTTTAAAAATTCTCATTCCACAATTACAGTCAAATATTTTAATATTAAATAAAAACCTAATTAAAAAAGAAAGTATAGGGGTACCCAAAAATCTATGCAAAATAGGCATAGAATTGTTTTCACTTGAATTTAATCTATTCCCTATCACCATGTCATTGTTGCTAGCTATTATATTTTTATAAAATTTCACTATATATTCAGGACTATAGGAACCATCGCAATCAAAAAAAATAATAAACTTAGAGTTGATTTTAGAGAAAGCAGAATGAAGATTTGAACCATATCCAATTTTTTTTTCAGAATTAATTAAAACATTTTTATAATTAGATGCTATTTCCAAAGTTCTGTCTGATGAATTGTTGTCAGTAATTATAATTTTATAAGTTTTAGGAAAGTCTTTTAAAGAACTGATTGTATGATCAATTACTTTTTTTATTGAGAACTCCTCATTTAATGTAGGAATTACTATTGCTAATTCAATATTTGAGGTTTTTTCAAAAAGATCATTTTTAGTCATAATATAAATTTATAATATTTTATTTACAAAACAAAATTTAATTTTTTTTTATTATATAATTTATTGAAAAAAGATAAGAAAAAATTATTGAAAATAAAGTTATTAAATAAATTGCAATTAAAATTTCAGAAAATTTCTCTATTTTTTTTAATAGGTCATCAGTTAAATATCCTAAATTATTTTTTTGAATATAAATCAATCTCCCTATTGAAGTCATAGGGTAAATTGCATTTAAATTTACATCTCTACCTGCTATTTTAAAATTTTCTTTTTTAATTATTTTATTAATTAATACTTTTGTTGAAAAAATTGAATTATGAAAATCAATTTTATCCAAAGGAAGGAAAAAAATATTAGTATCATCAATATCTGGATTAACGTAATTTTTATCAAGAAATTTTAAAGCTGAATTTTTCTCGTACTCATGCAGAGATGTATTTCTGTATTCTATAGTTGGGAGATTTAAAAATGTTAGAATTGAAAGCAAATATAAAGAAATTATTTTTATATTTGGTTTTTTTTTGCTTAATTTAAAATAGTTTTTGCAATTTTTAAATTCCTCTGTGAATATAGGAAGTATACTTAATAAATATCTGTTTCCTGGTGAAAATCCATTCCAATAAGAAAATGTACACAAAAAAATAATAAATATACCCACAAAAAAAATTTTAATTAATGTCCTTTTTTCATTATAACCCAATAAAATAATTATTATTAGCACAGTCCAAGTAAAAATAATTCCTTGACCAGGACTAAAAAAAAAAAGAAATAAGTTAAATAAAATAAAATCTAGATTTAAATTTATATTAAAGCCCATTACTAGTTTAGTAAATTGATGACCAAGAAATAAATTAGGTAGAAAAAATATAAATGTAAGGATTGAAATATAAATAAAAGGAAAAAAATTCTTGAAATTATAAAATTTTTCAAAATTTATTCTTCTGGAAATTTCAAATCCTAATATTATTAATAAATAGTAGGGTTTTATATTTATCAGCATGATATCGAGAAAGAAATTTTTTGAATAATTTTTATATTTGTATTTTATTAAAAAAAGCAAGAAAGCCAAAGATTCTATATACTGTCCGGAAAAAAAACTTACTAAACCAGATCCAAAAAAAATTGAAAATACAATAAAAAAAGTAATATAAAAATCATAATAATCTGTTTTTGTTTTTTTAATAAAAATAATTAAAAGATAAAATGATAATACAGTATAAAAAGTTACTATAAATCCAGCAAAATATTTTGACCAAAAAATTAAATTAAAATTTAAAAAAATATTAAAAAATGAGAGAAATTTAATTATTAAGAAATCTTGAAGTAGCCAAATTTTTCTGTGGATTAAAACAAATGAGTTCTCTTGATCAATCGAAAAAAATTCAAAAAAACTTAAATCTGAATTTAAGAAATTAAATGCTACATTAAATGATTGTAGATCATCACCTCCAATCCTTCCTCTGAAGAAAAAAAAACTAAAGTAGAATAAGAATATAACCAAAAAAGGTATTTTTACATTTTGATTATAAAAAATTCGTTGAATCAAGTTCATTTTGTTATTTGTTTAAATAAATTAAATAATTCAAAGTAAAGTTCTAACCTAATCATAAGATAAAATGTTACTTATATTATTTAAAATATCATTACTAATTGGACCTGGTAATTTTTGTTTGGAGGCTGGCATAGATATACAATAAAGATTTTTTGAAATTGAGTTTAAATATCTGTTTATATGTAAATTATTTATTTGAAAATTATTATAATGAATTGAATCTCCAAATTTAAAACTCTCTGATGAGTAGATTTTATTTTCACTGTATCTCAAAATTAAAGTTTTTTTCTTTTTGTAAAAGGTCTGATCGACATACATTGGAATGAAGCCTAAAATTTTATTAAATAGGTTTAATTTATTTTGGTAACCCAACATATGTTTTATAGCACCGATTATATTATATTTTATATTTACATTTTTTTTATCGGCAAATTTAAAGTTTTTTAAAAAACTAATTTTGAAAGCGTGATCAAATTCATCAATCTTTAAAACTGAATTATTTTTAAGAAATTGAGAATTGTTTAATAATTCAATTAACTGAATAAAGCTTACCGCCAAAAAAACATTTTTAGCATAGACATGTCGTTCTTCATTGGTTGACATATTTATGTAATTGACTCTAATCTTATAATTTTCAATTTTTAATCTAGTAGCAAACCCATCAATATCAATTTTTAAAAATTCAGAAGAATCATAAATCTTACCTTTAAAATTGATTAATTGAGCTAAGTTATCTATGTTTGACTTGGAATAAGTTGTTTGAAAATTTAATTTCTGAAATTTAATTCCTAGTTCATTAAAAATTTCTTTTGATTTATAATTTAAATTATTCAAATTAATAATGCCACCCCAAATTGAGGAATTGCCACCAGATATTACTCGATCGTGGATTTTTACTTTTTTTTTTATATTGTATTTAATCTTAGTAAAACTATTTGATTTTTTTCCTAAAATTTTATTATTTGAGAAAAGACTATTTCTATTATAACCATTTAAAAATATTGGTGATTTTTTTGGAGATAGTATAATGCAAGAATATTTTTTTTTTTTCATTATTTCATATGCCATGTGCGCAGAAAAACCAGCTCCAATTATTAAATTTTCTATCATAATTATTTTGTCAAAAGTTAATTTTTAGTAAATATTTTGATTTAGTAATTTTAAGATTATCAATAGTTTTTAGTGAAAGAAGCGAGTCTGAGCTTGTTTTAATTAATTTTAATTTTTCTGTAATAAGAAGAATTAAATCAAATAAAAAATCATTTATGAAAAAAAAAAATATTTTAGATTTTGAAAATTTCAGAATTATTTCCTTTAAAGTAAAAATTTTTTTATCTACTAGAATTATTTTTTTTTTATATATTTTATTTTTAATTATTGCATGGTTAAGTTTTATTATTTTACGTGAACTTGTAAGGAATATTTTTTTTTTTTTTTAAAAATTTTTTAATAAAATT
>Ga0160423_10005787_pt1 | contig 10049 bp, 5 predicted proteins | sample CRUFie14St8metaG_FD_108191 | JGI IMG/M metagenome (GOLD analysis project Ga0160423, IMG submission 108191) | Marine microbial communities from the Costa Rica Dome - CRUD Field 142mm St8 metaG | ecosystem: Environmental > Aquatic > Marine > Oceanic > Photic zone | place: Costa Rica: the Eastern... | reverse complement strand
CGAGGTGGCTTCTTATTTGGGCACGACGCTGGCCCTTCCGGTTTGGGGATCGTATTGCCATTGGGCCCCATCCGGTATTTGGGGGAGCGTGGTGAGCAGAGCGTCGTCAATGAGCTGTTGTAGGCTGGGCGCCGGTTTAAAATTGGTGGCCTGATACTGGCCGAGGGCGTTATTGACCTGCAACAGGGCGGCATCCACTATCGCCTTGTTTTTGCCCTGATTAATGGCCCCCAAATAATCGGCCGGCGCGGTGGCCGGATTGCCGGATCCGTGGTCTTCCGGATCGGTATCGTTGCTGCAGGCCATGCTTAGGAGGAGCACGGTCATGGTAAGGAATGCGAGATGTTTCATGTTAAGGAGCGGCGGTGTCGGGGTGGTAAATGTGGGCGAGTTGGCGGAGGATTTGTTCCAGCTTGGCGTAATAGGCATCGGGCTCCAGGGTGGTCTTGCGAGTGCGGAGTCGGGCGAGCTCGAGATCAAGGGTGTCGCGTTGGCCGCGTTGGGTGGCGGTAAGGGTGCGTTCGACAGGGCTGGGCACGAGGTGTAGCTGATGGGCGCGCAGTCCGTCGGGCAGGAGCTTGGGATCGACGCTTTCCTGATTCACGCGAATCCCGCGAAACCAGTCGGGCGGCGTGCCTTTGCTATCGCCATTGTCATCGAGCAGGGCGTGCTCTGGGCTGAGCCGGTTTTCGTTTTTGTAAAACTCAGCGGTTTGGCGGGTGGCGGTGAGCCAAGCCTCAAGCAGGGAAGTTTGGCCGTCCTTATCCAGATCCGCTGTGGGGCTGGCAATGGCCTGGGAGAGGTAGCCGCCTAGGCGGCAGAAATTGCGTTCGGCGCCGCTGCGGGTGGCGGTCAGGATGACGCGATTGGGGCCACTCAGGGTATTGAGAAACGGGGCGCTGGAGGAGGCGCAGTTGATCACGGTGATGGGGCGTTGGCTCTTGGCCAGCCAGATCTTCAGTTCGGCGGCAGTCAGGTCCGGGCCGTGCAGGTTGAACTTGGCCGTCTTGCCATCGAACGTGCCGTGACCAATGAGCACGAGCCAGAGGGGCGTTTGGCCGGTTTGGGTTTCGGTGGCCAATCGCGTTTTCAGATCGGCGGCCTGCTTGGAGCTGGCTGGAATCTCATGATACGCGGCGTCGCCCTGTGTGGCGGCGGTTTTCCAGAGGGCGGTCCACTGGGCAAATCGTGCCTGATACTCGGTCGTGCCGGGCGCGCCGGTGACGACAATGACAGTGGGGCGATCAGCGGCCGTGAGCCACGGGACGATCAACCAGCAGACGAGGGCAAGAGCGGGGATACGGGGGGAAATCATGGGAGACCTTTTCGGCGGCGGAGGAACCATTCTGTGACAAAACAAAGCAGGGCGAGCAGGAAGATGGGGCCCTGATGCCAAAGCGGTACATGGCGGATTTCCGTGACGGGCGCGCGCAGGGCGGGCAGGTCCGCGGCGAATTCCTTGAGATTCTCCAGCTGAACCACGCGGCCGCCCGTACGTTGCGCGAGATCCTCCATCAAGGTGGTGTTCGGGGCGAGGGAACGATATTCGGCGGCGGCATGATCGGTGGCCCAACCGGCTTGTCTTCGGCCCAATAGTTGGCCGGTTTCATCATGGACAGCCGCTTCCACCAGATAACCGCCATTCGTGCGAGGCAGGTAACGCGATTGGTAGAGCCCGGCCTGATCCAGCTCGGCTTCGGCTTGAAGTTCGACGGATTGATCCTCACCCAGCGGCTTGACGGTGAGTTGGGCCTGCGCATTTTCCAGCGGCGCAAAGGCGGGGTTATGAGCGCGCACGTTGATTTGCCGGCCGGCTCCTTCGCTGCCTTCCAGTGTGGCGAGATCAAACTGTACGGGGACATCGGCCACCAGCCAGCGGATCATCTGGCGCCAAGCCTTGTCGAGATCTTCGCGCTCGGTCTCGCCCTTGAGACCCCACCGCCAGAAATCGCCCAGTAGTACCGAGGCCACGCGGCCGCGGCCGAAGGAGTGAGTCACCAGCGCCGGTTCGGAGGCTTGATTGCCGGTGGCCACGGTGGCCAGCACGTTGGCGCCTGGTTTCTTACCGCGCACGCGGTTGAGTGAAACAAACTCGGGCATCTCCCCGAGCCGCGCGCGATCGGCGGCTTCATTATCGCGCAGGCGCACCCACGGCTGGAGCCAGCCATCGCGCGTGAGGGAATATTTAAGATTATTTAAGGGCGCGACATTTTCGGGGCGGTCGAGGTAAACCGGCAAGAGACTACCGATCGGCGTGCGAGCGTATTCGCCCTGACGAAAGGATTCCTGTCCGCCCAACATCAGCAAACCGCCACCGCGTTCGCTGACAAAGCGGTGGATCAGGGCGTGTTGGGCCGGCGTGAAAAAGGCGGACTCCAGATCATCGAGGATCACTGCGCTGTATTGAAACAATTCCTCGGCCTCAGTGGGGAAGCCGGTTTTCAACTCATCCGCATCAGCGGTGTTCAACCGCACGAGCACAGGTTGATCGTAATCGCCGACATCCTGTCCGGACCCGCGCGCCAGCGGATTGGCGTTCTCGCCCTTGCGTCCCTTGAACTCGAATTTCGCCTCCTTGCGCGCCACGCGGATCAGGCCCACGAGATCGACCTGTTCATCCTCAGACACGGCGCGTTGGAGAAACTTATATTCCCAGTTGGGTCGGCCGGCAAGATACAGCACGCGGTACGGACCGCCGCCACGGTCGATCACCACCACGCGTTGGTTATTGGCCTGAGTGGCTTCGGGCGCATCGCCTTCGGTCGCCACGTTCAGGCGGTAAAACAAAATGCCTTTGACCGCCGGCCGCACTTTAAAACGAAAGGTAAGCTCGGCGTTGCCGCTTTCTGCGTGGCGGGTTAGTTGCTTGATTGTGACCGCTTCCTTGCCGGTGGAATCTAGCAACTCCAATGAGGCCGTGATGTCCTCATCCTTGCAGCCGCGTGCGGTGACTTGGGCGATGATGGACACGGGCGCATCTTCAAAGGCGGTTTGCGTGGGCGTCACAGTGCCCAAGGCCACATCGCGTTGCGGAGCGGTATTGCCGATCAGTACGGGGTACACCGGCGGCAATCCCTCGAGCTGGGGCAGGGTGTCATCCAGATCGGTGGCTACGCCGTCGGTGAAAACCACGATGCCGGCTAGCGGTTGGCCACGATAGCGTCGGGCGACCGTGCGCAAGGATTCGCCCAAACGGGAGGAATGACCGGTAAAGGTGAGTCCCTCAAAGTTGGTGACATTGCGCAGGCGCGCATCGAAGGCGTAGCGTTTCAGGTCGAAATCATTGGCCAACTGCGTCTGCCAGTTGTTGGCCTGCAGGGCGAGTGTGTCCTGCAGTATTTCCGCGCGCGGTCGGGATTCGCCGGCACCGGTGAGGTTCATGCCTTCGCTGGTATCGGCCAGCAACGCGAGCCGGTTGGCGCCGGGCTTGGCGCGTTCCTGACTGGCCATGGGATCGAGTAGGCAGAGCAGCAGCAGGAGCAGGCCGAGACATTTAAGCCCCATGCAAGCACCGCGGATATGGCGGTCCATGGAGGCGCCGCGGTAGGCCCACCAAACCGTGGCCAAGCCCACCGCCAGCCAGAGAGCGGCGGGGAGCAACCAGGCTTTGCCTGCCAGATATAGGGATTCCATTAGCCTATTGGGGTGGTGGGCGTCGGTTATTTGCCTTCGCCCAATCGCTCGTAATATTTTTCCACCAAATCACTGAAGCGACTGGGCACGGGGTCGCGGTCGATCGGCACGAGAGCACGGTCGGACTCGGACTTGGCCAGTTCTTCGGCGAGGGTGCGGCGGACTTCATCGAGCGGTTGCAAAATCTTTTTCTCCACCAAATCCCACTCGGGCTCCTTGCTGTTGCGACGGAACTCGGTGTTCAGCTTGCGGATGTCTTCGCGAATCTGGGCCACCTGCTCGCGGACTTCAGGGCGGTCAACGGCTTCCTCCACATCGCGCAGGCGATCGGTCCATTCGCGGTGATGGCCTCCGGTGATGGGGTTCTGGCCGCTTTCACCGCGGTTGAAGCCTTTTTCTAAAAACGAAGCCGGGCCGGTCTGCGGTTGCTGACCAGGCTGTTGGGCTTGGGAATTGGGTGGGGTCGGTTGGTTGGGCTGATTGGGCTGACCTTGCGGGTTTGGCTTTTGGTTGGGTTGGCCGGCCTGTTCGTTGGGGGAGTTTGGCTGATTCGCCTTCGGGTCGCCTTGGGCTTGGGCCGGTTTATTTTGGGCATTCGGTTGTTCGCCGTTCGGGTCGCCTTTCTGTTGGCCGGGTTTTCCCTGTTGCGGCTTGGTGGCGGCTTGTTCATTCGGCTTTTTGCCGGTGGCTTCGGCCTTTTCGTTCTTGAGCGCTTCGCTGAGTTCGCCCAGTTGTTGCTCGGCGAATTTGAGGGCATCGGTTTCATTGCCGAGCACGCTTTCGGCGGCTTGTTCGACGCCTTTCTTCAGGTCATTGAGTTTACGTTGGCCTTGGTCGCTGAGGGTCTTGGAGGCCTGCCGGAAATCCCGTTGGCGCAGCTGGTCGATGAGCTTTTGCTTGTCCGGATCTTTATCCATGATCTCGTCGAGCGTGCGCAGGAGTTGATTGTTGCGGAGGGCGTCTTCCTTCTGTTCAAGCAGCGTGGCGGCGGCCTTGAGGGATTTGTCGGCCTGATCCTGATGCGCCTCACGGAATGTTTCGTATAGCTTCCGGTTAAGCAATGGCTCGGCGATCTCAGATTTCTCAACGACGTTTTTCATGTCCTCCAACAGGTTCTCGAGTTTCTTTTCCTGATCGTTGAGTTCCTTGGTGATCTCCTTCTGGTTGTCGTTGCCGGTGAGCGATTTGCGGGGTTCGTTTTTCTTTTCGGCCTGATCCAGCTTGTTGCTGAGTTCTTTTTGTTTCTCGGATAACTCGCGGGCGTCCCGGCGCATGGTCCGCATTTCCTCGGCGAATTGGTTAGAGGTTTTCTCGCGCAGATCATCGCGCATTTCCTGCAAGTCCTTTTGGGCGCGTGTGGAGTTGGAGATGGCCTGGGATAGTTGCCCCTTTTGCATTTGTTCGGCGGCCTCGTTCATTTGCTGACGGGTCTGCTCCAGTTGCTGGCGTTGAAGCTGCATGTCGGCGCGGTTCTCTGGCTTCTCCATGCGTTGGTTTAATTCATCGACATCGGCGAGATTCTGGCGCTGCTCCTCGCGCAGGCGCTTGAGTTGGCGTTCGATTTCCTCTTTTGCCTTGGCGGTTTCGGCGGCGCGCAGGGCACTTTCGAGTTCCTTGAGTTTTTCATTAAGATCCTGCTGGCGCTGGGCGAGATCACGCAGTCGGCTGAGCACCTGCAATTGCTCGCGCTGCTTGGGTTCCTCCAGCTTGCGGGCCTGTCGCTCGGTTTCGTAGCGGTCTTCCTGTTCACGCAGATCCAGTTGATCCAATTGGCTCTGGGCGCGCTGATTGGATTGCTGTTGTTGTTGCTGGCTGGATTGTTGTTGTTGCTGTTGGCTGACCTGAAACTCATGGGCTTGCAGGCGCAGCAGGGACTGGTAGGCGGCCTGTTCCGCGGCGACAGCGGGCATCAGAGAGGCGGCTTCCTGCGTGGCTTCGGTGAGTTGGTTGACGGCGCGTTCCATGTGAGCGACCACGGCCTTGATGTGTTCGGTGGCTTTTTCGTCGCTACTTTTATCCAGAAGCACACGCACCTTGGTCAGGGCTTCGGTTTGGCCCTCAACCAATACGGGCGCGTCCTTGGCCAAAGTGGCGGGTTGGCGGCGGAGTTTCCAGGTGGCGTTGATGATTTGTTTCTGCAGCTTGATCAGTTCCTCGGTCTGTTGATTGGGGGATTGCTGTTGCGGTTGTTGCTGCTGTTGTTGCTGGCTGGGATCACCTTGACGAAAGATTTGCTCGAAGGGCCGGATCTCGGCAAAGAACATATCGCTGTAAGCGCGGCGCGGTTGGCCGTCGGGCCCGATGTCTTCGGCCCAGAAGAACCAGTTGATGAGTTGATCCGGTTCCACTTCAAGGGTTTCCAGCGCTAGCAGGTGGCGGGCGAGGGCCTTGGTATTGCCGGGAGCGGGTTGGCCGAGGGGGATTTCCTGCATTTCGCCGCCGTTGATGTTGTAGGTGAGACCGTAGCGACCGAGGCCGAAGTCGTCCTCTATTTCGGCGGCGTAATCGACTTCTTCCAGCGGCGACACCTGCTGATCGCCATGGGGGCTGCTGACGCGAATGACAGGCGGTTTGTTGGCGTATACCGAAACCTCAATTCGCGGCGCGATTTTGTTTTGGCGGCCGGCCGCATCCGTGAGCTCGAGTTTCCAGGATTGGGTTTGGGTTAGCGCCAACGGCGGCAACTCGGCCAATGGCTTGCCGGCATGGACCTTGAGGTCGATGGACTGGTCATCAGGGCCGACGAGACGCGCACTTTGCACGGGTTTGTTGAGGTGGAAGCGGTAGGAGAGTTGCGTGCCTTCCACGGCGCTGAGGCGGCGGGTGTCTTCCACTGTGCGACTAGGCAGGCGGGTGTAGGTGGGGTATTCCAACGTGGCATCGGCGCGGTCGAGCGCGGGGAACTCGAACACGTTCACCTGATGGGTTTCGGATTGTTCGCCATCGTATTCCACGTGATAGGAAAACGCCTGATCCACGATGGGCAGGGTGGCGCCGAAGATGGGGTCGTCGAGGTTCTTGGTGAGATCAATGCGTCGGGTGCCCTGTGGATCGCGGATCACCAGCGTGGCGTGGTCCGGCGCTTGGTTGATGAAGTGGGCGAGCACGGCCAGTGGGGTGCCGCGTTCCACCTCAGTATTGCCCGGCTCCACCTGATCCAGCTGCGCTTGGCGATCGATATCTTCCGTCACGGATTCCTCTTGGCCTGGGGCTTGGGCGAGGGTGGTGGCCTGAGGCAGTTGATGCAGCTTGCCGAGGCACACACAGGTCATGAGAAACAGCAGGGTAAGCGCGGCTTGCAGGGCGAGAAGTTTGCTGCGGGGGATCACTTTGCAGAACTGCGATTTCTCATAGGCGGCTTTGGCATCGTTGATGACGCGTTCCTGCAGGAAGTTGTATTCGCCAGAATCGGGTTCGGGCTCTTGTTCGATGGCAGTGAGCAGGGTGGCTTGCAATTCGGGATGTTCAGCCTCAATGTCCCGGGCGAGTTGCTGATAGTCGAATCGTCCGCGTGAGGTGTTCATCCACAACACCATAAACGTGCCTAACAAGAGCGCTCCTCCGAGAGTCAGCGCGGTCCATGCGGGGAAAACGTCGCCGGCCTGCGCGCGGATGAGGATGACACCGGACACGGTGGCCAGTGCGCACCACCAGTACAGCATTTGGTTCCATGTACGCCATTGTTGTTGACGGCGAATGATGGGGTAGAGGATTCGTTTGAGTTCGTTCATGTTGCCTCTCCGGGGGATTCAGCGGCGGCGGCGGGTTTGCGCCAGAGCCAGCCGCCTAGCCATGTCTCCAATAACACCAGCATGATCGCTGCCACGATTAGCCAGCGCCATATTTTTTGACGTTTTTCGAGTTGTTCGTCGATCAAAGTTTGTTCGCGGTTCTGCTCGATTTCAGCCTTTTCAACTGATCCCGGGGCAAAGGGGAGGTTCAATCCATCCAAGCGCTCAGGCGCCAGAGGTTCCGTGCGGCTTTCACGAGCAGGCACATTCACGGCAAAGGTCACCGGCCGTGATCCTTGTAGCGTAAACAGACCCGGTTGATCGGCGTGAAAACCACTCTGACCGGCGGGAATTTGTGCGTCCGGTCCCGGGCCGGTAACGGTGCGGGCAGTGTCTGATTCGCCGGGGAGCGTGACTGGTTGGCCAACAAAATGCGCGGTCTTCAGCCGCCCACCGCTTTGGCCCAGCTCAAGCATCGAATAGAGCAGGGGCACAAACTTACTGGCCAGCGCGAGTTGGCTGTCGACCGGGTGCCAGCCGCTGGTGAGCACAAAGAGATGGCCGCGGCCCAGCGGTAGATCAAGCAGCGCCGGATCGCCGTCATCAAACCGCGCCAGCACGCGCGCGCCGGGCAATCGGGCTGGGTCCAGCTTGCGATGTTTCCAGAAATTGATTTTGGTGAAATCACTGAAGCGGGGTTCGTTGAATGGAGCCAGCAGGGGGTGCTCGAAATCCACCTGACTGAGCAGCGCATATTTCTCTACGCTCGCCTCGCTCAACGGCACAGGGCCGGACTTCGCCAGCGCGGTCAACGTGCCCGCCATCGCATCGCTCTTCAACGGCAGCAGCACCGAGTGTCCGCTTTCGGCAAACTGCCGCACACGATCCACATGCTCCGCCTCGATCGGTTCGCCAATAATCAACAGGCGATCATCCGGATGTGCCAGTTTACCCTCCAGCGTCGATGGCAAATGCGTGAGCACCTCCACATGTTGCAGACGCGTGGTGGAGAAAGCGCGCTCGAGATAAAAGCGCATGGCCTCCGTATCTTCGGCCGATTCGCGGCCAAGATAATGGATGCGCACTGGCTCCGGCGTAAGAGGTGCGATATGTAGGGTGTTATCAAACGTCTCGGAATCGCCAAGCAGAGCGAGTTGCCAATTAGGTCCCGCAGGGCGGCGGGGCGCGGTGAGCGTGCGGCTTTGGCCAGCGGGCACGTACACGGGCACGGTGTTGGTGTGCGCGGTGTCGCCTTGGGACCAGGCGAGTTGGAATTGTTCGCGGGTGGCATCGCCGGAGTTGGTCACGCGCACGCGTTGGCCTGTGCTGTCGGCATCCTCGGTCGCCTGGCCGGGCGCCAGTTGGAGGCCGGCATTGCCGACGGCGGTGGGTGCCACCGTTTTCAGTGTGAGTTGTAGGCCGCCCGGCCAGTCATGGCCCTGTAGGCCATCTAGTTGCGCGCCTTGCTGCCGGTCGGTGAGGACAATGATTTTTTGCGGGCCGGTGTGCGGGTTTTCCTCCAGCAATTCGGCAGCGGTGAGAATGGCGTTGCCTAGATGCGTGCTGCTCCAGCCGGGTTGCAGACCGTTCAGGGCTTCACGGGCGGCGGGCAATCGGCTGGGTTCGGGCAGGTCGCGCCATTGGTCAAACCGTAGCAGCGGCTGGGTTTGGCCGTTGAAGGTCAGAATGGAAAAAGAGTCGGAAGGTTGCACCTCAGCCAACGCGTTGCGCGCTTCGTTTAGGGTCTTCTCCCAAATGCCCGCGCGCTGCATGCTGGCGCTGTTGTCGATCAGCAACACAATCCGTTGGCCGATTGTGGTGTCGTGGCTGGCCGTAACGGTGTTGCGCATGAACGGTCGCGAAAAAGCGAGCGCCATCACCGCCAGCAGGGCGCAGCGGACTAGCAGGAGCAGGATATCTTCCAGCCGGCTCTTACGCGTGACTTTCGGCGGATCGGCTCGCAGAAACATGAGCGAGCTGAAGGTGAACTTTTCACGCGTGTTACGCCGAATGAGATGGAACAACACCGGGCCGGCAATGGCCAGGCCGCCGAGCAGAAAGAGTGGGGCGAGGAAACTCATGCGTTGGCGTGGCGTTGAATGGTTTTGCCGCGGCGTTGCCGTTGGCGGAGGTAATTAGCCAGCATCTGATCCAGCGGCTCGTCGGTGGTTACCTGCAGGTAGTCCGCCCCCAGCTTGGAACAAACGGCCCGGGCCGCGTCGCCATGTTCGGCAAAGCGTTGCAGGTAATTACGCTTGGCGGCGGATGGATCGATGAACAGGTCCTTCTCCGATTCCACATCGTGAAAGAGCAGGGCGTCTTCAAAATCGAAATCGATCTCGCGCGGATCGAGGACGCGTAGGACTACGACGTCATGGCCCGTGGCGGTCAGGCGGCCAAGCTTGGCTTCCAGTTCTTCCACGGGGGCGAGTAGATCAGAGATGAGGACCATCAGGCCGCGTTTGTTGACCAGCTCCACAATCCGCTGCAGCGGCTTGGCAATGCTGGTGGTCTGGCCGGTGGCGGGTTTTTCCAGAGACAACATCAATTGCCGCAAATGCACGGGGCGATTGCGGGCGGGAAGATAATCCCGAATGCCCTCATCAAAACTCAGTAGGCCAACGGCGTCACCTTGTTGAAAGAGAAAGTAGGCGAGGGTGGCGGCCAGTGTGTGCGCATAATCGG
>Ga0160423_10005786_pt1 | contig 10049 bp, 10 predicted proteins | sample CRUFie14St8metaG_FD_108191 | JGI IMG/M metagenome (GOLD analysis project Ga0160423, IMG submission 108191) | Marine microbial communities from the Costa Rica Dome - CRUD Field 142mm St8 metaG | ecosystem: Environmental > Aquatic > Marine > Oceanic > Photic zone | place: Costa Rica: the Eastern... | reverse complement strand
ACTTGTTGTTTTATCTTGGTAGAAGTATCTCCCAAATATCCAAATGACATTGGTTACTCCTAATCTGTTATTTCAAGATAACTTGCAAAAAATTCTATATCTGATGCTGCTGATGCTAATACTTGTATTTTATCACCTGCATCTAATACTAATTTAGAAGTACCTAAAACATCTAAAGAAGTATCAGCAGGAACAGACATAGTCTTAGCAATATAAGAATCGCTAGAACCATCACTGTCAACTATTCTAACATCAACTGTTGCATCATTAGTTCCATCTACATTAGTTGCTCTAAGCATTAAGACTATTGCCTCATGGTTAGAATCTATTGCAGGAATTAAATCTGCTAATGATGTTGTAGCATCTTTGTATGCGTTCTTGAATACATTTGCCATATTATTCCTCTTATCCTAGTGCTATTATCAATCCAATATCTGCAAAGCCTTGTGCTGCTATTGTCGTGTCAACAAAGTCTTTCACTGCTGCAGATGTTGGAAGTGTTGTATCATTATCGTTTGATGAAATACCTTCTGACTCTGTAACAAGTGTTCCTGCTTTTATATTATCTACTTCTAAATTAGAAACAGTATTGTTGTCCGCATCTATTGTCTTGTTAGTTAGAGTTGCTGTTTCAGCATCAGCATAATTTTTTACTGCTGCAGAAGTTGGTAAAGTAGTATCGTTATCATTTGAAGTGATTGTTTCACTTTCAGTAACAAGTGTACCTGCAGCAATTTCTGATGCAGTTACTGATACAGTAAATGTTAAATCGTATGGGTCTCCATCTGTTCCATTATCTGTATCTGTCCAATCAATATCGATTCCACCACCTTCAACAAACTTAACTTCTCTTGCTGTATAAACTCCTGATGCGACAGCAGGATTAATTGTTACCTCTGTACCATCACCATCTTCTAATACGAAACCTTGTTGTATGGCATCATGTGCCTCATCAAAATGTTGTTTTACTACAGCAAGTCTTACTTTTGTTCCTGCCGCATGTGTTGGGTCAGTTCCATGTTTTGAATCTATATCTCTTGTTACAGTAGCTGCAGTATGGTCTGTTCCTGATGACCATAATACTACTTCTCTGTTGCTGTCATTATCAGGGTCAATTACAAAATAAGCAGGTGAATCAACTCCTGGGTCTGCTGATAAATTCATTGATGAACCACCACTTGCTAATTGTGCTGCAAGTGTGGTCTCAAAAGCGTTTACTAAATTAGTTTCTCTTGCTACCATATCTCTCCATTATACACTTTTTTTTATCCGAATCTCATTATAGCAAAACCATTTACTCCAAGAATATCTCCTGATGTTACCTGGCTAAAGGTTTGCTGTCTTGTTCCTCTAACAGTGAGTATAGCATATTGTGTTACGCTGCCAATGTTAGGATTGTCTAGTATTGGATAACTTATTTTTTCTACAACACCTCTAATTATTTCTGCAGGGTCAAACAATTCTAAAGTAACAGCATCACCTTCCTTTTGTTTTAGTGATTGATAAATTGTTTCACCTAAGTTTTTTACTCTTATAGGTTTTCTATAAGGTCTTTCTACCCTGTCAGAAATATTTACAGGTATTTGCACAACTACTAATTCAGGTCTTGCTAACGCTCTTATTTGTATAGATTTAAATTTTGGTGTACTTGTTCCATTACCATTTAGTTCTATCTTTGCTGTAATATATCTTGCAACTCTTTGTAGCTGTACCTCTTCACCACCAGTTCCTGATTGTTGACTAAGTTCAAGTTGCCAGGTGCTATCACTAGAATCATTTATAGATTCAAACTTGTTAGATAAGAATACATCAATACTTTCTCCTGATGCAAGTTCTTCTGTCTCAATTTCAGCACCAACAAATTGTTTTGATTCTGCTGTGAAAAAATCTGCAGGTGGTGTTATGAGAAAACCTGTCTCTTCAAAGTTAGATGTTTGTAAATATACACCACTACCACCAACAGTAAATATAAAGTTTTCATCTACTTTATTTATACTTTCTATTATTCCCCCTGCAGCAGCTTTGTAATATCTTGCTATACCTGCTGTAGGTAAATAGTATCTCCATAAAAAAGATGTACTTCCTGATTCTTTTATACCAACATAGATAGAATCTCTTGTGTTGTATATTTCTTTTGGTGAATTATCAATGCCATCTGCATCCCACTCTTTAATAAGTTGATTATCTCCTAAAACATACAGGTCATCTGCAACTCTAAGATTAGCTCTGTACAATCTACCAATTTTTTTTGAACCTGTTTGGTCCTCCTTTGTTCCATAAAATACAATTCCATTTGATTCAGCAACACAAGTTGGTATTTCATTTGTTATTTCTGTTTGTCCTTTTGGAGTAAATGTTCCTGATACATCTTTCAAAGAATATATCCTACCATCTGTAGCTGTTGCCAATACAACAGCACCTATGTCTGCTACATCAGTCCAGGTCTGACCTGAAGGTAAAGTAACAACTGCGGAACTAACAGTTGTAGCTCCATCATATTGATATAGTCCTGTTCCTGCAGATACAAGAAACAAACCTTTAACAGACCATATACCATCAAAAACTTGAGCTGTAGATTTTTGTGTTGATGTGCCACCACTTGTAAGAGTTTCTATCTCTCCTGCTGAACCATTGTTTGCCACTATATATAGTAGGTCTCCATGTGCAGCTAAACCTTTTATGTGATAACCTGCAGTCAATCCTGTAGATTGTGTAGAAAAAGTTTGTCCACCATCTGTTGATTTGTAAAGAGTTGCATCATCTGACACATAAATTGTAGTTCCAACAACCGCCATATAATTATCATTATCTGAAGAAGATAAACTTCTTTTGTTGTCTGTGGTATTTAACAGTTGTATGTTATAAGATTCTCCTAAGTCTTTTCCAAAAACATCTATACCTTGACTATCCCAAAATCTTATAACATCTTTTTCTGTGCCATCTCTTCTGTGTGCTGTATCTAAATTAGAGCCACCTGAAAAATTATTCCTGGAAAAAACTCTACCAAGATTAGATGTAAAGTCTTCAGGATTCTGTCTTACATTGACACTAGCATCAGCAACATCAGATGATTGTATTGTCATTTGTTGATTGTTTGTTATAGCAGCTCTGTAAAGCTGATTGTCTATACGAAAATCATATCCTTTTCTTTTAGGATTAGAAACTTCTGCTTGTGTTGTAAGTCTAGGCATTATGCCTGGATTCCATATACCTGACCATCAACTGATACTGCCTCAGGATATTTAGCTCTTAAATATTTTCTTGCTTGATTGACTAATAATTGTTGATACTGTAATAAAGAGTTCCTTACATTGTTTGCACTACCAACAGGAAAATTAGAAACTGCAAGTTGGTCAGATATATATTGTGAGGTAGCAGATGGTATATCTCTACTTGACATCATTTGAGCTGCAACTCCTGCCATAATGATTGGTTCATACTCAGGTTCTAAACCTATAGTGGCTAATGTATCTGATTCCAAAGTTGGTTCTGTAAATTTTTTCTTAAATGTTATGTGAGCAGTATGTCCTGCGGCTATACCACTGAATTGAACTGCATGAACAACGCTTGGTCCAGTAGTATATGTAATTGTTTTACTGTCATTATTTGAATCTGTATATGTAAATGGATTAGGTAATTCAACTAAAGAACATGTAACAGGTAAAAAGTTAACACCTGTTGTATCTGAACCTGCAGAAAAATCTGTATATTGAGATATAGCACTTAGTATTGATACTAAATAATTGTGTGTTCCAGGAGTTTCTTGTGAACCTAACAATGTGTAACCTGTTCCTGCTGTAATTGTTTGTGTTTCTACAGCAAACAATGTTGGGAATAAATTGTTTATTTGGTCTTTTACAGCATCAAAGACTACTTGTCTTGGAAATGGTGGAGCTATTTTAATTGTATCTCCTGCTGTATGTGTTGTAGCAGTTGTACCTCTTACTCCTCTTACAACTTCTACCTGGTCGTTAACAGTATCAAGAGTCTTACAAAGCATAAGTTCTGTTCCTATTTCTATAATAGAACCTGCCTCCATTATGTCTTCTTCTTCTTGTGTAAGTAAATCACCATTAAAAGAAACAGTTGTGGCAGCATCTGTAAGACCTGAAGTTAACAAAGTATAAGGTTGTAACTCATCCATAGGTTCTAAATATTCTCTAAATGTTCTATCTATTAATCCTTGAATGTTTGTACTCATTAAGCTGCACCTTCCTCTATTAATTCAGCAGCAAATATTGCTTGACCAAATGCACCCAATGCAAATAGACCATCATTTGCTTTTATTGTTGGATTAACAATAGGAAATGAAGGTTCTAATGGTTGGTCAGGAATACTCTCTATATCAAGATTTCTTCCCTCTTTAAGTATTAAGAGCATAGTCATTGCTGCTCCTAACTATGTCTAAAATGTAAAATTATTTTTCTGTCTGCTGCCTCGCTACCATTTGAGGTAACTCTTATGTAACCATTACTTGCAAAAGCCCAACCTGATGGGTCGACTCTTACAACATCTCCTGCTGAAACTGTATAACTTACTTCAGTTCCATCTGTTTCTTTTACATCTGCCCATGTACTGTTATCAAGTGCAAAATCAAATGTAACAGCAGTTCCTGTCATAGCTGCAGGAAACTGTATAGCACAAAGCAACATTCCTTCTGCTTGTACTCCTAATGAATTACTTGCATCTGCAGATTGGTCTATTAAGGCTTGTTTTGATTTAATCATATCTTCCTCACTATAGCAGAAGAAAAGGGTGGAGGTGGAGTTCCACCCTAATCTTCAATGTTTATTTATGAAACTGCTTGAATCTTGCAGTGATATGAAGGAGGTCCATATTCGAATCCCATCTCCATATATATTGCCTTACCAATTCTAGCGTTGGCATCTTGGTCTATATCACGAACAAACACTGTTCCAAATCCTGGGATATTGGTAAACACTGGTTGAATGTAAGCTAAGTCTAAGATGAAAGCAGTATTGTCAGGAAGGATATCAGGGTCGATAATCATCATTCCGATTGAACCGAATGGTGTTACGATTGTATCGATATCTATACCTGCAACATTTCTATCTCTAGGAATGATTGCTCCTGCTATATCAACTGTACCTTTAACAAGTTCATTGTTAAGGTCTAGTAATTGTTTTGGACTAATAGCTAATACAGGTTGTTTCATTGGTGCATGGTTGTCATACATTCTCTTTAACGCACCTGAAATAGATGCAAAAGATAGAACTTGTGTTGAACCAGTACCATCACCTGCTGTGTCATTGTAGAAACAGTTACCACCTAATGGGTTAACTGCTGCTGAGTTGTCAGCGTTCTTGTTTATGGTAATCCATACATCAAGACCATACATTTCTCTTGTTCCTGACCCAGGTGTTACATTTGCACCATCTGAGAAAGAACCATTGAATGCAAACCACTCAACTTCTCTAGCTACTTTTTCCATTGCTTTTTCCATTTGTAAAGCAAATTCATCATTTACTGGGTTTCCACCAAATAGTCCTAGTTTGTCTGCTGCAGTTACTGTGCCATCTCCATCTGAGGCATTTGCAATGTTAGCTGACAAATCAAAAGGATTTTGATTTCCAGTGGATGCTAAAGCTGTATAGGTCATTTGTACACCTTTATGGAAAACCTGAGTTACATAAGTATATGCAGCTCTGTCTCTTCCAAGAAATTCTGTAGGTGCAGCACCTTCTTGTCCTTTAGTAGGCTCTGTTGAAATTTTTGCATTATCTTCTACTTGGACTTGCCAAAATGTAGAATTTAATGTCTTACCACCATTCAAACCACCGACTGCAGAAAGTAAAGGTGTTCTTTGACCACCAACTTTAAACAATTCACCAGTAAAGTTATTGATATTTTGTGCATAAATCGTATTATTTGTTAACGATATGTCTGCCATTTTTATCTTCTCCTATAAATTGTCTATTGTTACTTTTACTTCTTTGACAATTTAGAAGATAATTTACTTCTTGTTTTTGTTATCTTCCTCTATAGCAGCAAGTTTTGCAGCGATTGAATTTCGTACATTTCCTGATTTTTCTATCTCTCGAATTTGTCCTATGACATCCTCATCATAAATGTCAACCACTGAATTGTTTTGAATAGTATTCAAGCGTTCTTGACTTTGCTCTGTACTTTTTAAAGTATCTTGTATTCCGCCTTGTTGCCCAAACTCTACTCCAAATTCTTCAGATGCGTATGCCTGGATTCCTTCTACAGATAAATCTCCTTCGTACATCATCTCAACTGCTTTACCAACTCCTTTTGAAGTATCAAGACCTGCTTTACTAAAAATATCAGTTCTTTCTTTTGCCTCAAAATCAGCGACTTTCTTTGCTAAAAGTTCATTCTCTTCCCTCATAGCCTTCCAGTTTTTTTCACTGTCGTTAGTTTTTTCTTCTGAGTTATTAAGCTCTTCTGCCATATTTAATTGTCCTTACTTCACACGATATTTTTACAAGAGGTGTATGAGTTACCTCTGCCTATCTCCACATTATTTTTTACTCTACTTTTTTTATTTGACAGGTCTTGTTAGTAGGCATCAAGACCGAATACAAAATCTAGGTCTATTTTTAATCTCGGACCTTAGTACAAGATAGCTAAGGTTATTATATCATAAAAATTTAAATGTAAAGTTATTGTTCTTGTAATCCTACAACTTCACCAGTTCTTGCTCGTGCTGCTCCAAGTCTTGCTGCACTCTCTTGTTCAGACTGTCCTGCTATTCTTCCTAATCTTACTTGTTGTTCTTGAATCCCTAATTGTGTAGCCTCCACTACATCTGTAGCAGATACACCTGTTCTACCTTGTCTTCTAGCCATAGCTAAAAATGATGGTGCTGCCTGGAATCCTTGTCTTGCTTGTTGCCTGGATAAACCTTGTTGTCTTAATTGTTCTGCTTGTTGTACATCTATGTCAACCCCTGCTAACAAAGCCTCACCACCAATCTCTGCACGAAGAATATTTTGTGATATTATATCTGCTCCTGTTATAGCACCAGTCTGTAAGTCTTGACTTATCTGTGGGTCTATAGCACTAGCTATAATCTCTGCATCTGTAAGTGTCTTACCAAAAGTTTCTTGATAGAATTGTTTTACTTCAGGTATAGCTGTAACTACCTGTTGATAAACTTGATTTATTCTTTTACCAAACTCTACATTACTAACAACATTTGTAATCAATGTTTCTATTCTGTCTTGTGTAAGAATTAAATCTGCATTTAAACCTATTGATTCTATCTTTCTTTTATAAGCATCTACTAAATTAAGATACTCTGATTCACTATATTTTACAGATACACCATCAGGATTTATGTTTCCAGGAAAGCTAGTTTGATATTCTGTTGATTGTCTCATAGCTATGATTGCCTCATTGGCATCTTGATTGTTTGCAATAAAAGCATCTATATAAATATCTATCAATGCACTTGGAAATGATGCACCAAATTTTGTTTGCACATTAGTTCTTAATCTTGCTTTAGCTTGTTCTGTCAATGCCATTATGTAGGTACTCCTCTAACTACTGATGAAGGAGCTATGCCTTCAATAATATTATCTTCTACTCTATCAAAGACTGTCTCAATATTATTATTCAAACCATACTCAAGAAGTATTTTATTTATTTCTTCCTGGTCATTTGACCTTAGTATATTTATAAACTCAGGTTTCTTTTCATCTATTCTTTCTCCTAAAAACTGAAATGAATAGTTACGCCATGGTGATGCAATATCTTCGTATGTAAGATTTTCATCATACAAGTCTGTAGAAAACAATGCTTTTCTAATTGCTTTCAATCTTTCTTGTACTTGTGCCTCACCAATCTGAGGTGATTCTGCATTACGAATCATAGATGCAAACTCTGATATGTTTGCTGATTCAAACTCTGCAAAGGTAGGACCTAACCATTTCAATGCAAGTTCTTGTGCTTTAGCAAAACCTGCTTGAGTGGTTTCAGGTGCAACTCCACCGACTACACCTTCTAACCACCCTTTGAGTTGATTGTCGACAGTTATACCTGCCATTGGGTCTCCAATAGCTTTGGCTTGATTTACTGTATGTAACTCTGTCCAGTTTCCATTAGATAGTTGCAATGCAAAAAACTCTATCAGACTTTCTCCATCAGGATTAAATATTGAATCAGCATTTGTTACACCATTTTGTTGCAACAAAGTTTTTGCACGAATAATATTATTATCTAATAGAGCTTGTGCATCTGCAGGTAGTTCTCCTATACCTCTTCCTTGTGAAACTAATAACCAATCTCTTTGTTCTTTTGTATGCGTTCTCCACCAGTTAGTTCCTTGCCACTCATAATCTTCTATATCTCTGTCTTCTATTATTCCTTCTAACCATAATGTATAAAGTTCTTCATCTTCCATCCATGGTTGTACATTTTTAATTCTTTGAAAATTTGCTACTAACGAATCAAAAGGATTAGCTAAACCTAATTTAATATTTGCATCTATCTCTGTGTAATCACCTAAGAATAAAGAGTTATACCACTCGTTAGAATCCGAGTCTACACTTCTAACGCCTGGCATACCTGTTGTATAAAATGTTCCTAATTGTTCATCACTTGCCTGGTATCTAACAAACATATCTGTTCCTGGAATAGCAAATACTAAAAACTTTTGTCCTGTTTCATCCTGCCAAATCTGTGAACTCATACGACCTATTTGGTCTCCTGATGTTGAACCTAAAAATGAACCTCCACCTGCTCCTGTGTTTCCCTCAAACAAAGGTACAGGACTCAAAGAATAACTATCAGATAATGCTTTCTGTAAATCTGATTTACTGAAAACTCTTTCTCCGCCTGATGGAGCATCACCTCTATATATTGCTACACCATTTTTATAATCATCAGCAGTAAATCCAAACTCATCTTTATCTCCTGATTCTGTTGATTCTGTAGGTGTTGATGTTGTTGCTCCTGATAAAGCATCTTCAAAAGCATTTGATTCATCTACACCCATTTCATCAGTAGTTTGTATGTTTGAATCTTGTGTTCCTTGAGCGCCTTGTCTTGCTAGTTCTGTTTTAAAAGCAACTGCCTCTAATGAACCTGCTTGACTTGGTACTTGTGATTCAAAATCTGACCTATATGGTTCTGCTCTTTCTGCAGCATCTAATAATCTTTGGTCAGGACTGACTGGAAGTGTAGCTCTAAGTGCAGCAATCCTTCTTTCATATCTTCTTTTTTCATACTCTTCCATGGTTATAGAACCATTTATTAAAGCAGTTACATCATTGTAATCTGTTGACATCAGTCTTCACTTCCTGGTAAATATTCTTGTGCTATTCTACCATAGACATCTTGAAACAATGTTTCATGTATTTCTTTAGTCAAAGCGTAACCAATAGAGTATTTATCTGAGTACGCATCTTCTGTAAATCCATCCCAAAATGCTGATTTAAAACTCTCTTCATCGCCTCTATTCTTTGCCTCTGCCAATCCTTTGCCTACATCTGCTGCAAGTAAAGCCATTTCATAAGCTGTATATGCTGCTAACGCAGGTGCAGATATAAAAGCTAAACCTAGTTTTGGTAGTAATCTTTTTATACCTTGTTCTATAATTACATCTCCTGGTGCAACTGCAGTCATACCTGTACCAAAACCAACCTTCCCTGCTTTCTTAGCAAAATCTAAAGCTGTTCCTGATATGTGTCTTCCTACATCTGTATTTTTCAAAACATCTTCTGCTTGTGCTAATTTATTTTTATCAACAGACCTAGCAATATCTTCAGGTGTATCTGCAATCTTTCTAAATTCAGGAGCAATAAAGTAATCTTGAGGTAAATTTTTTATAAATCCTTGCACATCATCTACAGCATTTGGACCAGGATTATTAGGTGTTACTCTTAAAATTAAACTATCCATATATCTTTCACCTAAAGGAGTAGGTCCACCTGGAGCTTTCTTAGGAATCTCTACTAATTCTGTTTCAGGAATATTAAATAAATTAGGTTTGCCTCCTATTCCTTGTTTAAGTATTTGTAATTGTGCATTACCTCTTGGCATATTAGATATATCAAAAAATT
>Ga0160423_10005785_pt1 | contig 10051 bp, 7 predicted proteins | sample CRUFie14St8metaG_FD_108191 | JGI IMG/M metagenome (GOLD analysis project Ga0160423, IMG submission 108191) | Marine microbial communities from the Costa Rica Dome - CRUD Field 142mm St8 metaG | ecosystem: Environmental > Aquatic > Marine > Oceanic > Photic zone | place: Costa Rica: the Eastern... | reverse complement strand
TGGAAGGATTCGATTCGGTGCCTCATGCCTTACCGATGATGAGCCTGGACAATACCTATTCCCGCGATGAGTTGCAGGCCTTTCTAAAGCGGGTTGAGAAATGGCTTCCGGATCAGGTTTTGGAGTGGACGGTTGAGCCTAAGATTGATGGGGTCGCCATCAGTTTGACATATGAGAGGGGTGTATTAGTACAGGGTTTGACTCGGGGTGATGGAACTCACGGCGATGATATTACCCAGAACTTGCGTACCCTGCGACGCATTCCAAGCAAACTGAGAACAGGCGGTGGTTCCGCACCTGATGTGCTTGAAGTCCGAGGGGAAGTTTTCATGAGTCGTGCCGGCTTCCTGCGGCTGAACCAACAGCGTAGTGCGCGTGGCGAAGATCCCTTTGCCAATCCCAGAAATGCCACCGCGGGATCTCTCAAGATGCTTGATCCAAGGGAGGTTGCTCAAAGACCGCTCGATATCATGCTTTATGGGCTGGGACAATGCCGAGGGCTGGGTCAGGCGCAGCCAAGTTCCCAGCTAAGGCTGCTGGAGGTCCTGGACTCCCTTGGCCTCCCGGTTTCACCCCATCACTGGGCGTGCCATGGCAGTTCAGCCATCTTTGATGTCCTTGGTTCACTGGAAGCGTTGCGACCTGAGCTGGACTACGAAACCGATGGCGCGGTGATCAAGCTGAACCAATTGGATTTGCGTGAACAGGTGGGCCACACGGCCAAGGCGCCAAGATGGGCCATTGCCTACAAGTTTGCTGCAGAGCAAGCCCAGACTCGCCTCAAGCGCATCACGGTTCAGGTTGGGCGTACGGGTGCCTTGACCCCCGTTGCCGAGCTTGAGCCGGTGCATGTCAGCGGTACGATGGTAAGCCGTGCCACCCTTCACAATGCGGAGGAAATACGCCGAAAGGATATTCGGCTAGGAGATCAGGTCATCATTGAAAAAGCCGGCGAGATCATTCCGGCTGTCGTGAGGGTAGTGACCGAAGCACGCTCGGCTGATGCTGCTATTTTCCAGTTCCCAACCTCTTGTCCTGAATGCAGGACGCCTGCGCAGAAGGTTGTCTCAACGGGTGCTCTGGGCGTGTGCTGGCGCTGTCCCAATCCCGATTGTCCGGCTCAGATTCGGGGTCGACTGGAGCATTGGTGTAGTCGAGGTGCCATGGACATCGAGGGGGGTGGTAGTGTGTTGATTGAGCAATTGGTGGCTCGGGGGTTGGTTCTGGATGTCGCGGATCTGTATCGCCTGACACAAGTCGAGCTGGAGTCGCTTGAACGCATGGGTGAAAAATCGGCAAGAAACTTTTTGGCCGGATTGGAAAAATCCAAATCGCAGGACTTTTGGCGCCTCTTGTTTGGATTGGGAATCCTTCATGTGGGCGCAGGTGTTGCCAAAACCATCTGTCGACATGTTCGGGACATGCAGGCTCTGATGTCCTGCGGTCTCCCGAAATTGGTATCCATGCCGGAAGTCGGTGGGGTGATTGCCGAAAGTGTGGTCAGCTGGTTGGAAGATACTCGAAATCGACAATTGATTCATCGCCTCGAATCGGCTGGTTTAACCATGTGCTCCTCCCTGTTTATCGAGGCAGACACTCCTTCGGATCGCCACCCTCTGGCAGGAACAACATGGGTGTTGACGGGAACTTTGCCCACCTTGACTCGCCAGCAGGCTTCCGAGCGCATTGAGTCCATCGGTGCAAAGGTTGTCGGGAGTGTTAGCCAAAAAACAGACTATGTCCTCGCAGGAGAAGCTGCCGGGTCAAAACTGACAAAGGCTCAAGATCTTGGGATTGAAGTATTGGATGAGGCTGCTTTCTTGGCCTTGCTGGCATCCAAGGTTTGACTCTGAAGGTTTTCCTCATTCAGAATGGGGATGCAGTCGACATATTCAGCCTTCCCTGATAAGATTTTCGTTATGGTCAACGGTGATTGGATAAGTCAGGCATCCCAATTCCGGTCAATGGTGCCCAGCAGGCGTCGATGGTTTCTAGCGCAACTCGGCCTGGCCTTGGGTGCACCTGTGGTGTTTGCCGACCTCCTTTCACAATCTGGAATTTTCCCTCGAGCCCTTGCGCAGAGCGCTTTGGAGAAGGGCTGGCCAGGGAAAGAAGAGCTTCGGTTGCTCAGTGATCGCCCTCTTAATGCAGAGGCTTACGCTTCGTTGCTGGATGATCCCATCACTCCCAATCACCGGCATTTTGTTAGAAGTAACGGGCTGATTCCAGATCGCGCAAAAGAGGGCAATCTTTCGGACTGGTCGTTGCGAGTAGATGGCGAGGTTCAGAAGGTGCTTGACCTCGACATGGCTGCACTCAAAGGCAGTTTCAAACACGTTTCGGCTGCGCTTGTTATCGAGTGCGGGGGCAATGGTCGAGCTGGGTTTTATCCAAAGGTGGGAGGCAACCCATGGACTTTGGGTGCAGTAGGTTGTGCATTTTACACTGGGGTGCGTCTGAGAGATGTGCTTCGCGAGGCTGGTGTGCGAGATTCGGCTGTCTACCTCGCTTACCATGCAGAAGATCCTACCCTCAACCGTGAACCGGGGAAGGCGCCTATTTCAAGAGGGGTTCCTATTGAGAAGGCCTTGGACCCACACACGCTTTTGGCCTGGGAAATGAATGGAGTTCCCTTGCCACCCGAGCATGGTTTTCCTCTCCGGTTGATCTGTCCAGGCTGGCCCGGATCGACCAGTGGGAAATGGTTGAAACGTCTTCAGGTGCGCGATCGTGTTCATGATGGCCCCAAGATGACAGGGACTTCCTATCGCGTGCCTCGTCATCCCGTTGCTCCGGGAGAGAAGGTTCCTGAAGAAGATTTTGAAATCATCGGTGTCATGCCTGTCAAATCCCTGATCACAAGGCCAGCTCACCTGTTTCAAACTTTGAAAGACGAGCCCCTTGAGGTGGGTGGACATGCCTGGTGTGGCGAAGGGAAGGTGCGTCAGGTCGATGTTACCATCGACTATGGATCGACCTGGCAGCGAGCCAAGCTTCAGGCACCGGTCAATCCCCATGCCTGGCAATCCTGGCATTGTGCGCTTCAATTTCCCGGGAAAGGTTATTTTGAAGTCTGGGCCAGGGCGATGGATGAACAGGGGCGTCATCAGCCCATGGTCGTTCCTGGCTGGAACCCTAAAGGCTATCTTAACAATGCCATGCATCGTATCGCTGTGCGAGCCATCTGAATGCCACACCTTCCAAACATGAATGCACTATGAAACCCCATCCGATGAAAGCCATCTTGCTGAGTTGCTTCGGCGGAGTCCTAGCTGTCTTTTCAGCACAAGTTGATAAAGGTTCAGCAGCGAGAACTCCGTGGGGACTGGTGGCTGATCCTGTGGCGCCCCTCGTGGTTTCGACTTGCGGCAGTTGTCACTCTCCCTATCTCATCACTCACCATCATCGGGATCGGGATGCTTGGGAAAAAACACTGCTCAAAATGCAGAAGAACGGCATGAAAGCCCTGCCGGACACTTTTCAGGCGAAGGTTTTGGATTATCTCGTCCAATATCAGGGTCCCTTGAAAGAAAATCGCCCACCGGAGTCTCCCTGGGCTCAGGCTGCTTTTCATGCCAATCCGCTTTGGCATTGATCATTCGGGTGGAGCCATACCCTTTTCAAAGGAACCAGGGTGAGGATATTCAGGAATGACACCCCCTATTTTCCACTGATCCTCCTCCAGTAGTAGGATGTAAGTGTAAACGCCGATGACCTCGCGATGACGACTCAATCGCACTCGGAGGATCCCTTGGGTGCCGTCATCCAATCCGTCACTCATCTCGATGGTGTCGTAATGTTTCATCGGTGCAAAGCGCTCAGCGATCATCCCCATGAAATCATCAAACGATAAGACTTGTTGGATACCTTCAGAAGCATATGTATAAGCTTCGGACAGTTGGCTTCGCTGGATCAGCTGGAGCTGTGAGCCGACACAGCTTCGCATGGCTCGATTGGTTTCTGGGGAGCTTCGTGAAATATCCAGGCTTTGTTGAGGAGCCCGGGGTTGAAAAGGTATTTCCCTGGGCGACAGATAATCTGAAACAGCCACAGGGAGGGTGACAATCGCACTGAGTAGAAGCAGCGCACCGAGTGTGTCACGAATGATCCATTTTGCATTCATTGCCTGCTGAAATTGCCTCCACAAAAAGCGATGGTTATCGTGGTGACTGCCAAGCCACTTTTCCTCCTTGCTGTACGTGGTATTGGAGTGCCCGAACCAGTTCCTGATACACTTTAGTTTCCTTATGGGCTTGATTGGTGACTTCCATAGGATCTTTTTCAAGATGATACAATTCGTAGGGCATGAAAGGGGAATTTTGCACTAATTTCCACGGACCACGACGCAGTGCGTAATAGTCGCGGCCCTGATAGCGCATATTTCCTTCGCGGCGCATCCATACCAGGTCGCGTTGGGTCCACTCCTGTTCCTTGCCCAATAACATGGGTAGAAAAGAGACACCTTCGATGGTATGGGAGATTTTAATGCCAGTGGCTTCACACAGCGTAGGGTATAGATCCATCGTCAAGAGCCGCTGATTGCTTGTCTGACCCGGTGAAATCATACTCGGCCAAAGGACACACGCCGGGACCTTGATGCCTCCTTCGTACATATCCTGCTTTCCTCCGCGAAGGGATCCGCATCGGGCACCCACGTTGAGCTGTCCTCCATTGTCGCTGGCGAACGCCACGATGGTGTTTTCCGAGAGTTTGGTTCGATCGAGGGTTTGTAAAACCGATCCTATGGCAGCATCCAGGTGTTCAATCAGTGCGACCAAAGAGGCACGCTTGTGACTGATGCCATCCTCTCTTGCTTTGACTCTGTGAAGCCAGGATTTGGGTGGCTGAATGGGGGTATGTGGTGCATTGAAAGCCAGATACAACAGAAAAGACTCTTCTTGCAAAGCCTGCTCCAGCAGGAAGCTGTTGGCCCATTGGGCAAACAGGTCTGTGGCATGTCCCTTTGGGTGGATGACTTCCTTATTTTTACGCATGTAGTGATATCCATGCCTTTGGTGATGGTAATAATCATCCATCATGTCTCCCAGGAATCCATGAAAGGTATCAAATCCCCTTTCCGTTGGGGTGTTTGGAGATCCCAGTCCCAGATGCCATTTCCCAATCAATGCCGTATGGTAATCATTTCGCTGGAAGAGCTCCGAGAGCAAAATCGCTGAGGGATCCAGAAACCCCCAATTATCCCCAGTGTGGGTTCTGATCACCCCGGGTACACCAACCCGGTCGGGGTAACGGCCGCTTAGCAGGGAAGCTCGAGTGGGTGAACAAACCGGGCAGTTGGCGTAAAACTCATTGAGACGCATCCCTCTTTGCATCAGTCGGTCCATGTGCGGCGTACGCATGTCTTCTGCACCGTAGCAGGACAAATCGCCATAGCCCAAGTCATCGACCAGGATCACGAGCACATTGGGGCGATCTTCGGCGATGGTGTTCCTCGAGGTCGCTGAAAAGAAAACAAGAAGAGTGCCCAACAAGAGGGTGTGGAGACGATTGGAACGCATACTTTCTTTTAGTCATAAATCCCCGGAATGATCGATGCTTAAATGATGGTCGTGCCCCTTTGTATTGGGTAGATGCTCCTCCAGTCACTCTGTAAGGAAGCGGCTTGTCTGGGTGGAGGCGAAAAGGCATATTGGTTGGCATGGCAACCCATTGGCGGCATCGGCGGCGAGTTGAGTTTTCGGAAACCGATATGGCGGGGATTGTGCATTTCTCCAATTTTTTTCGATATATGGAATCGGCAGAGCATGCGTTCTTTCGGTCCTTTGGGCATTCAGTGACCTTGAATGAAATGGATGAGATGATGGGTTTGCCTCGGGTTCAAGCCAGTTGTGATTATCGTCATCCGTTGCGCTTTGAAGATGAAATGGAAATTCAGCTCAGCATTCTTGAACTCAAAAATCGTTCCATACGCTATGGCTTTCGATTCCTGAAACTCTTGCCTGATGAGACCTTTGTGGAAGTGGCCACCGGGGCGATGACAGTGGTATGCGTTCAAAAAAGTGAGAAGGGTGTCATGAAAGCCGTTTCACTACCCACGGCCATTGTTCAGCATCTGGAAAAGGCATCCTTTCGAATGGATACGCAGGAATAAGCTTTGCATTCGCGTGGCCATCCAAGAAGCCAATCCCCGGCACTTTTCAACGGCTTTTTCTCTCACTCATGAGATTTTACCCATGAAATCTTCAAAATCCTATTTCATTCCAATGGTCACTTTTTGGGCGTGGGCTATCTTTGCAACGGCGCAAGTGGCGCCCAATGTCCTCTTTTTTTTCGTCGATGATTTTGGGTATATGGATGTGGGCGCCAATCATCCTGGAACGTTTTACGAGACACCCCATATTGACAGCCTGGCTGCTGAAGGCATGCGCTTCACCCATGGCTACGCAGCGAATCCGATTTGCAGCCCAACGCGTTATAGTATCATGACTGGAAAATATCCCACTCGTGCCGGCGCCACTCAATTTTTTTCTGGTAAACGTTCTGGCCGATATGCCCCAATCCCTTTCAAGGAAGCAGGGTATGAGACTTTTTTTGCTTATTTGTCATTTTACTCGGTGACCCCTTTGATGGCTAATGCGGCTCTAGTGGCCAAATATCGGCAGAAAGCCGGGAAACTTGGTTTGGATCGTCAAGAAGTCTTTCAGCCGGAAGAACAGGTTTGGCCCAATGCCAAATCTCCACGGATGCTGCGACCTGTTCAATCTCATGCCACTTATGCGGCCATGGTGGAGTCCATGGATTCTCAAGTGGGTCGCGTGCTCGATGCTCTCACCCGTTGGGGATCGCCGATCACACCATCGTCTGTTTCACCTCGGACAATGGTGGCCTTTCAACTTCCGAAGGATCGCCCACCTCAAATCTTCCACTCAGAGGTGGCAAAGGATGGCTTTACGAAGGAGGCATTCGAGAACCTTATCTGATCTAATGGCCTTCCATGCATCACCCCGGAAGTACCTCCTCTTACCCTGTCAGCAGCGTTGATTTTTATCCTACCTTGCTCGAATTGGCCGGCTTGCCGCTCATGCCCGATCAACATCTTGATGGGGGTTCATTAGGCCCTTTGCTTGAGGGGAAAACACTCCCTTCTAGGTCCATGTTCTGGCACTACCCGCATTACAGCAATCAGGGAGGGTTCCATGGGGGAGCGATCCGTTCGGGTTCCTGGAAGGTGATCGAACGATATGAGGATGGAACAGTTCATCTCTATCATTTTCTTGATGATCCAGGTGAGACTCATGATCTCTCAAGTCAACACCCTGAAAAACTTACCTCTTTGAGGTCCGAACTGCATCGCTGGTAACAGGAGGTGGATGCTCCTTTCCTTCAAACCAAACCGAATGGACCTAAGGCCTGGCGCCCTTGAGAGCCATGGCTTCTTATGGTGCTATCGCGCGCAAACGATAGAAGCGTTGTGGTTCCACGTGGTTGGCATCGACAATGGAAGTGTTTTTGTCCTGATCCACTACGGGTATAGTATGCAGAATCGACCAGTCTAATTGCTGTAAATCGGTCGCAGTCTCCAGGAGATAACGGACTCCTGCCGTTTGGAGGAATGTGATAGAAACCCCACCTTCCTGCATCTCGATAGCAAGCATTTCAATCTCGGCGGCCTGGGGATCCTCCAAGCCGGGTGAGCCTTCAACCGAACTACTGCTGCGCCAGGCGTCGGCTCCCAGATTTGCTGCAGGGATTTGAAGTTCATTCCTTAACACCAAAGTGTGACCTTCTCCGTCAGTCTCGGCATACCAGTCATCATCATAATCCACATTGAGCAAAAGCAGGCCTTCCTGGTTGATTAATTGAATGGATTCACCGCCATTGGAGAGGTTGCCTTGATAAGGGCCAAATAAAGGAACGGACAGTGTTGGATGCCGTATTAGGAGAGCAATCGGATTCTTGGCCACGACGATGTAGCCTCCGGGTTCCACGGTGATGGAAGGATCTCCCTCCAGCTCCAGGCGGACGCCACCCAGTATGCTCAGACCTGCCAGTTCGACTTGTTCGGATGAAATATTTTTGATTTCGAAGAATTCAAAATCCTCTTCCCGCAGGGCTATCTGCTGTGCGAGTTCATCTTCGGTCAAGTCGCCCGGGTGAAACTGAATTTCAGTGACGAGCAGATTGCCGGGTTGTGGATGTTTACCCCAGCTGAGCAATGCCCGTTGGGGACCGGACCACAGGCTGGTCAGAGCCGGATTATTGGCTCCGGTGCGGCTCCGGTGACCGGCATCGAATGCTCGAGCCACTAGGGTGGCTGTCTCTCCTTTTGCCTGAGTCAACGGCCTGGTGTAAAGCTTGGCATGCTCCGATGGATCTCCGCCCATGGCGCGCGGATCACTGCCGTCGAGCGTGTAGTATATTTGGGCTCCATCGGTTTGAATCATGAAAACACTCCTGCCATCGCCATTGGGCAGGGAATCCCATCGGATGGTGGGTGGATTGACAAACTGACCATCCATGAAAGCCAATCGATCGGAAAGCCACTCTTTCATGTGATTGACCTCACCCTGATACGTCCCTCCGGAGGTGCCGCGAGGTCGCTGATTCCAACGCTCAAGGTTGCGTACCTGGGCTTCGGCAAGCTCGGCTGCCATGGAATCAATCAGAGCATGCGTAGCCGAATCGCCGAAAAAAGATGCTCGGAGTGCCTGATAGCGATCGATGTAGCGCTGCCAGAAATCGAGATCCCGAAAAAGATTCTTCCACCAGGGGTAGTTGAAAAAATCAGTGCCGCGATCTCCTGAAGCACTGCGCCAGACTTTGGGGTTGTTGTCGCGCCCATCGGTGGATCCCAAGGCACGATCAAAGTCCCAGATAGGTCCGAAGGTCAGTTTGCCACCTCTGGGCTTGTAAAAGTAGCCGCTGAGTCGAAGCGCATCGACATTGAAAGCAACTACATTGAGCAAATGGTGGTCAATCGCCGCATCAACATCGAGTAACCCTGCATAGCCGGATTCACCGTCGGCCAAGGTCGTTCGAGAAAGTGCTCGACTGAAACCCTGAAAGAAGCGCTGGATATATTTTTGTTGAGGGTCTCTTTCAGGGCGTTCGATCGCTACTTCCTTGGGGTAAACATATCGAATGGACTGCCCAGCGCCATTGAATCCGGAATCGCCGGGATCCGCGCGGTCAATCTTGAAAATATAGCCGCCACTTACGGCTGGTTCCTGGCCATGTTCGGGAAATAGGCGATCCACGGCAACCCGGTCTTCATCACGACTAATTTTTTCAGTCAATGCATAAACACCGTAATAATCCCTATCCGAAAGAGCGCCGCCGTTGATGTTGAGAAATACTTCTACAAAGCGCGTACGCGAGGCGTAGCGGCCTATTTGATTGCTCAATTCATAAATGAAGGGATTGTGCATCAACGTGAGATCAAAATTGTAGGGGCCCCACAAGATCCAGTCGGATTCTCCAGGAAGGTCCAACGGTGCGATATTGATATCCTGATCATATTCATTCCAGGCTTCCAGACTCAGTGAAGGTTTGGGGCGACCGGAGGTGCTGGAACCACGAACCTTGATGCCGCTTCTTACCGCCAGACTGGGTGGGCCGTTGAAGTTCATTCGCTCACCTTGAGGTTCATAAAGGAGCATCGAGGCGAACTGACGACTGTTCTGTGGAGGTCGACCAGCTCCGTAATTTTCCAGAATGATAACGGGTAAGTTGGAACTAAAATCACTGGTTTGCCGGCTCAGAGCAATATATGTGTGCGAGGCGATCGGACTGATGCCCCCCTCTTCATCTGAGGTGATGGCTCGCAATTGAGTGGTTTGGGAAAGGCTTAGCGGGCCTTGATAAATGGGTGAGGTGGTATCGGGTTTTGAGCCATCCAGGGTGTAATGGATCTGGAGGTTCTGGTTAGGGTCGGATTCGAGGCTCAATTCAATGGAAAGGGAGTCTGTGAACACACCACTTTCTCTGGAAAATCGGACTTCTGGGGTGAGGTGATCGATCGAATTTGAGTTGGGTGAACCAGGAGTTGGGGTGAGCAAATACCCATAGCCCATTTCACCCTCGGGTCGCG
>Ga0160423_10005784_pt1 | contig 10051 bp, 11 predicted proteins | sample CRUFie14St8metaG_FD_108191 | JGI IMG/M metagenome (GOLD analysis project Ga0160423, IMG submission 108191) | Marine microbial communities from the Costa Rica Dome - CRUD Field 142mm St8 metaG | ecosystem: Environmental > Aquatic > Marine > Oceanic > Photic zone | place: Costa Rica: the Eastern... | reverse complement strand
TAAGCGAATTTAATAGCAAAGCAGAGGAGTAAAAACGCATGCCTAGAATTAAGTACATCGAACACAACGGCACTGAGCACGAAGTTGACGCTGAGGTCGGCATTTCGGTGATGCAGGCTGCTCTTGACGATCTCGTTCCCGGTATTGACGCAGATTGTGGTGGCGAGTGCTCTTGTGCGACATGTCACGTGATGGTTAAAGAAGAGTGGATGGCCAAGGCAGGTTCCCCAGACGCGGGCGAAGAATCCATGCTCGATTTAAACCCAGAGCGCCAGTCCAATTCACGATTGTCCTGTCAGATTACCGTTACTGAAGAGTTGGATGGCTTGGTTGTAGACCTACCGGAGTTTCAATTCTAATGAGCGAAGCAACGCCGCTGCGAATGATCGATTTCCAGCCCCAAGATATCCCGCTGGAAGATTTTGATATAAGCCAGCGCGAACTGTGGGCTGAAGATACGAAGATGGAATACTTCGCCCGGCTGCGTGACGAAGCGCCAGTGCACTTTTGTAAAGACTCTGAGTTCGGCCCCTATTGGTCGCTGACCCGCTACGCCGACATTATGGAAGTGGATTCAAACTGGCAGGATTTTTCTTCTGAACCGGCGATCACGATTATCGATCCTGAAGAAGATTTTCCCTTACCCATGTTTATTGCGATGGATCCGCCTAAACATGACGATCAGCGCAAAACCGTCCAGGGTGCGGTGGCACCGGCGAACTTAAAAAACTTAGAGAGCACGATTCGTGGCCGCGTACAAAAGGTTTTAGATGATCTGCCCGTGGGCGAGGAGTTCGATTGGGTTGATCGAGTGTCGATTGAGCTAACCACCCAGATGTTGGCGACACTGTTTGATTTCCCCTTTGAAGATCGGCGCAAGTTGACACGTTGGTCTGATGTTGCGACCGGTGGCCCAGAGACAGGTATTGTCGAAACAGAAGAGCAGCGTCAAGAAGAGCTCCTAGAATGTTTGGCCTACTTTACGCGTCTTTGGCAAGAGCGACAGGAGCAGGGGCTGTCGAATGACTTTATCTCTATGCTTGCGCATGGCGAGGCAACAAAGGATATGGCGCCTGAAGAATATTTAGGCAATCTAGTTCTATTAATCGTCGGTGGTAATGACACAACACGCAACTCGATGACCGGTGGTGTGCTGGCCCTGAATGAGAATCCCGGCGAGTATGCTAAGTTGCGCAATAACCCAAGCGTAATACCGAACATGGTATCGGAGATTATTCGCTGGCAGACGCCCCTCGCGCATATGCGCAGAATTGCGAACCGTGACTACGAAATTAATGGCCAGACCATAAAGCAGGGCGACAAGGTCATCATGTGGTACTTATCCGGGAACCGGGATGAGCGTGCCATTGAAAATCCTAACGAGTTCATTATCGATCGCGCGCGCGCGCGGCAACATTTGTCATTTGGATTTGGTCCCCATCGGTGTATGGGTAATCGTCTGGCAGAACTGCAGTTGCGCATTCTCTGGGAAGAGATTCAACAGCGTTTTCACATGGTGGAAGTGGTTGGCGATGTAGAGCGTGTACCGTCAAATTTCGTGCACGGTTATACGAAAATGCCTGTAGTGTTGCATCCCCTGTAGCGTTAGTCTTTACCTTGCATTGCAGGTGGTGCAAGCGGCTTGCATTAGCTAACGTGGATCATGATGCGGGGGGCAAGCAGTGAGGCAACAGAAAGAGCGACAAAACCGTTCATGGAGTGCATGGCTGTTGGTGCCGTTGGCGATGTTGGCATGCTCCGTTAGCATTGCCGCCTCTCTCTCCCAACCGGTCAAAAAAACGTCCATTGCGCCGCTGCAACCGGAGACGATCTATGTCCAGCGTTTACAGCAACCGTCACCCCATTGGCTGATCCTTAATGACCCTAATTTCCAGGGTAATATGGACTCTAAAATCTATCTGATTGATGCCGACCGTAATCATATGCTGGGCATGCTCTCCGCCGGTGGTTGGCGTAATGCTGTGGAGTACAGCCCAGATTTTTCTACGATTTATTCTCCAGAGACCTACTACAGCCGGACCACCCGAGGGCAGCGCACGGATGTTTTGAGCTTTTACGATGTCTCCTCTTTGAGTGTGATAGATGAGGTTGAAATCCCTGCCAAGAGGGGGTCGGGTGCTACTCATCGTGCATACAGCGGTCGTAGCGATGATGGTCGTTTTGTATATGTGTTCAATATGACACCGGCCATGACGGTAACGGTGGTCGATGTATTTGCGCGCAAGGTTACAGCAGAAATCAGCACCGACGGGTGCGCTATGATTTATCCGAGCGGTAATCTTTCGTTTCTTAGTTTATGCGGTAACGGGCGGATGCGGCAGACCATTTTGACGCCCCAGGGTGAACTCGAGCAAACTCGTTTCACCGATGTTTTCTTCGATCCGCAAGAAGATCCGTTGACGGAAAAAGCGCTGCGATTGAATGGCGATTGGTATTTCGTGAGTTTTCACGGCGCAGTGCTTCGAGTAGAGGCTTCAGACGCTGGGGTCAATCCGCGTCAGCGTTGGGCGCTACTTCAGCGGTCTGAGTTGGATCAGGGCTGGCGACCCGGTGGCGCGCATTTTGTCGCGGGTCATCGCTCAGGGCTTTTGTATGTGGGGATGAACCAAGACGGCCCGGATTCCCACAAACAACCGGCACAACAAATTTGGGTGATGAACATAGACGATATGTCGCGGCATCAAGTCATCGAACCGCCTGGTCCGGTCACTCAACTGGCGGTCTCTCAAGACGCTCAGCCGCTATTAGCGGCGGCCAGTGAAGGGCCGGAAATATACGTTTTCGATGCTCTCACGGGAGTTCAGAAAAACAGCCTGACCGCGCCGATTTTAGGGGCGGGTATTCTGCAATTTGTCGACGCGCGCTGATGGTTTGGCTTGTTCTATCCAGCGTTTTGCTCGCGATCTGTATTGTTGCACTGAGTATCGTGACGTTTTCGTTAGCACGCCAAATTGGTGTCTTGCACGAACGTTCTCAACCAGTGGCAAGCGAGCTGCACACTGTGCCTGTTGACGAAGGTGCGGTACTCGAGCGGCTGGACATACCCGGGGATCATTCGCTCATCACAGTAACCCTATTATTTGTTGCTACAGGTTGCCCTCTGTGCCGCATGTTGCACACGACTTTCTCGGCACTGAAAGAAAATCATCGGGTTCTCGGTGCTTATTGGGTGTTCGCTGGGGATACGCCCGAAGCGGTTGGTGCCTACGCCGCCGAGCACGACATTGCGGTGGAAAGTGTGTTGGTTGAACCGAGGCTGGCGCTCCAGTGTGCCGTAATTAATACGCCCACATTGGTTTTGCTGCGGCGCGACAACCAGGGCTGGCAATTGCAAGCACGGCGGAGCATAACCAGTGCTCGGCAATTGCAGACACTAATGGACACTTACGTTGTGCAAGCCGAGAAGGCTGACGAGGATTATGGATTGGGAGTGCGAGCATGAACCGATTTGATGATTGGATTGATCGAGCGACTCGTAAAATCGCGCAACGTTCGTCGCGGCGGCGTTTTTTAGCGCGTTTTGGTAGTGCCTTGGTAGCCTCGACAACCTTTCCGGTACTACCGGTAGGCCGCAGTCATGCTGCGGGTCCGCAAGCAGCAGAGCAAGGCGATCCATTGGCTTGCGACTATTGGCGACATTGCGCGATTGACGGTTATTTGTGCGGATGCTGTGGTGGATCCGTCAATTCTTGCCCACCGGGTACCGAGATTTCCCCGGTGAGTTGGATCGGTACTTGTACCAACCCCGTAGACGGGCGCGACTACGTGATTTCCTATAATGATTGTTGTGGCAAATCTGGCTGCGGCCGTTGCTTTTGTAATACCAACGAAGGGGATAAGCCAATCTATATGCCGGCGAAGAGCAATGATATTAACTGGTGTCTCGGAACCAGTACCAATGCCTATCATTGTTCAACAGCCGTTGTTATCGGCACGGCATCGGCGCAATCCTAAGGCTGATTTTCGCTGTTTCTGATTCAGTCCCAGAGCAGAGTGTTATACAGTGGGGCTGTGGGGAATGCTCTGCGCGATCCGTCGTAGGGGTCTAATAAATCAAACTTAAGGAGTAAGCGATGTCGCTTGTAGCTGTAATGGAAACCAATAAAGGCACGATTCGGTTGGACCTTTATGCTGAGGAAACGCCCATGACTGTGGCGAATTTCGTCAATTTAGCGCAACGAGGTTTTTATGACGGCTTGTCCTTTCACCGAGTTATTGCGGATTTTATGATTCAAGGCGGCTGTCCACTGGGTACCGGAACCGGTGGTCCTGGGTATCGATTTGGTGACGAGTTCAATAGCGCTTTGCGTCATGATGCGCCTGGTAAATTTTCGATGGCTAATGCCGGCCCAGGAACCAATGGTTCACAGTTTTTTATTACTCATGTGCCGACGCCTTGGTTAGACGATGCGCATACAATTTTTGGCGCGGTGCAGGGGGATGCAGATCAAGAAATCGTTAATTCCATTATTCAGGGTGATCAAATTGTCGCCGTAACCATTGAGGGTGACGCTAGCGAATTGTTGGCATCGGTTCCTGAAGTCCAGGAGTGGAACGCACAGCTCGACGCCTAGCCTAAGGGCGTTGCGGGCGGTATAGGAGGGTGGAGCCTTGCAAGAACAATTACTGTTTGCCGATCTAAAGGTATTAGACGTTGGCAGTTGGATTGCGGCTCCGGTTGCGACGACGATGCTGGCGGACTATGGGGCTCAGGTTATAAAGGTTGAGGCCCCTGATCTCGGCGACGGTTATCGAAATTTTGCTGATATGCCTGGGTCACCGGATGCGGACACCAATTACACCTGGCATATGGATAACCGCAACAAGCGCTCGATTAGCTTGAATTTGAAGAGCGAGGAAGGGCGGAAAATTCTCCGGCAAATGGTAAGCGAGTGCGATGTCTATGTGACCAATCTACCACAGCCGATGCGTCGGCAGTGGCAATTGACCTACGATGATCTGGCGGCGGTTAATCCGTCCATGATCTATGCCTCGTTAACGGCCTACGGAGAGAAGGGGCCTGAGCGCGATCGCGAGGGTTTTGATTTGGTCGCCTACTGGTCTCGGTCGGGTTTAATGGATCTTGTGCACGCGCCCGGAGCACCGCCGGGGCCGGCGCTTCCTGGCATGGGCGATCATCCCACAGCAGTGACTCTATATGCGGGTATCGTCACCGCGTTGCTCAAGCGTGCGCAAACCGGTCAAGGCAGCCATGTCCACACCTCGTTAATGGCAAATGGCGTATGGTCAGCTTCATGCATAGCTCAAGGGGTATTTGCAGACGCTGATTTCACTAATTATTTTGCTAACCAATCGCGCCAGTTTACGCGCCTGCTGTATGAAGCGAGTGATGGTCGGTGGCTGCAGTTCTCCATGGTGCGCACCGATGATGAGGTTGATGCATTGTTTGTTGCCATAGACAGGCCTGACTTACTGATTGATCCGCGTTTCGCGACATCAGAGGCACGGTTAGAAAATGGTGAGGCACTGAAAGCTGAACTCATTAAAGCCATCGCCGAGCGCCCCTCGGGGCAATGGATGGACGTATTTGCCGATTCTGGTGTTCCTGCAGCGCTGGTAGGACAGGTCGCTGATTTGGCCCAAGACCAGCAGGTTATTGAGAATGCTATGGCCATCCCAGCACCTATGGGCAGTGGTATGCAGCGAATGATCAAGCATCCCTTGAATATCGATGGCTTAGCGACTCGTGAACATATGCCAGCACCCGAACAGGGTCAGCACAGTAGTGAAGTGTTACTCGAGCTGGGGTATACCTCGGAACAGGTTGCGAAACTCCGCGAGGACGGGGTTATCTAACGGCCATGCAGACGTTAACGAGTGTGTATTTTTACAGCTCGGCTGGTTTAGTTTTGCTGATTTTTATTGCAGCGGTGGTGCATAAATTTCGGCAACCTAGCGATTTTATCCGCGCGTTGGCGGGCTATCGGCTGGTGCCTGATGGTGCTTTACGGTTCTGGTGGCTGTTACCCCTGGCAGAGCTCCTGGCAGCGTTAGAATTGTTACTCTCGATTGGCGAAAGTCGTTGGCTCGCGCTGTCGTTATTGCTTCTATACGCCGCTGCTATTGCAATTAACCTGTTGCGCGGGCGGCATGATATTGATTGCGGTTGTGGCGGTGAGGCTACCCCCATCGGGTGGGGTCTGGTTATGCGTAATGTCGTCCTCGCCGGACTTGCAGTGCCCCAGCACGCGCCGATAGGCGAGCTGATGGGGTTAGGTGTTGCGTTAACTTTTGTTGCGTTGTTATTGGGTGCGCTGGGCTATGCAATAGCTACTCAACTCTGCGCAAACTCGGCGCGAGGGGGGCTGTGATGCATGTGTTTGTAGGATTTAGAACATCCTCTACTAGTTCGAGTGCCCTGCAGTGGAACTGACTGCAGATCTGTTAGTTGCGTCACAGATTGTGCTTTGGTGCGCCATACTGCTGTTGGCCGGGGCTGTGTTTGCATTAAGCCGACAAGTTGCTCGATTGTTTAACCGTATTCCGCCTGCTGGTGCGCTAAGCGTTAACGCGCTGCTGGTATCAGGTGAGCCAGCTCCAGTGCTGGAGCTAAATGATATTTGGGGCCGCGCGACGGTAGTTGGTGGGCCCCAGTCTGGTTTGAATCTGTTGTTTTTTATTTCCCTAGATTGCCCAATCTGTAAGTCACTGATCCCGGTGGTGCAGTCGGTCGCCTTATCCGAAGATGCTGTTTTGGTATTTGTAAGCGATGGTGGCGAGTTGGCAGCGCACCGCCAATTTGCGCAGAAGGCAAGCTTGGCGAACCACACGTATGTGTATTCAGAAACCGTAGGCAGGAGTTTTGCCGTGGGTAAGTTGCCTTACGCGGTATTGCTCGATACTGCAGGCGTTGTTCTAAGCTTCGGCATAGTCAATAACCGAGAACATCTGGAAAGCTTGTTTGTTGCCCGCGACGCAGGGGTCGGTACGGTGCAGGAATACGTAGAGCAGCAGGCAGAGTAACCTGAGATGCCTTAAATTCTTGGCAACGGTGCCTTTAGTAACGCCATTTTAGTTGTTGACAGCGACGGATCTGCGCGCGTAAAACGTCGCTGTAGGGTGTTGCAGTGCTTCACTGATCAGAGAAGAACGCTGCTCTATTACCGATAACAGTAGTAACTTATTGTTGAGGAATGCACTTGAGCAAAGGTGGTAAAGGAAGCAAAAAGCGTAGCGCAAAAGCCGCGCAGGAGTCATCTCAAGCGCCTGATACGGATTCTGAGATTGATGCTGAGGCTGAAGACGAAGCAACAGAGGAATCGGAAACAGAAGAATCGGTTCCACTGGATCTTGGTGATCCCGATATCGACGGTGAGGATACGGAAGGCATTGAGGACGTGGAAAAAGAAGCCCTTGCCAGCCGTGGCGATCAAGATGCAGCAGCGCGCACCGTTGCGATTCGCAGGGCTTTAGAAGAACGTAACGAACGCCGACGTATGGCGGAGGACTTGGATTATCTGGACTTCGACGACTAGTCAGACACCGCCTTTGCGCGACCTTGTATTAGTAGGCGGTGGCCATAGTCATGTTCAAGTTCTCAAGCGGCTGGGCATGCAACCCATTCCCGGTGTGCGGGTTACGTTGATTTCAGAACAACCGATGGCAGCATATTCGGGCATGCTGCCAGGCTGTGTTGCTGGTCAGTACACAGAATCGGACATGCACATTCGGTTGTTACCTCTCTGCACACAAAGCGGCGCGCGCTTTATTCAAGGCTCGGTTTGCGGTTTAGATTTACCTCAACAAACAATCCATTTGAATGGCCGGCCGCCGTTGCATTTTGATGTGCTGTCCCTTAACTGTGGCGCCCAACCGTTAGTTGCACCGCAACTAGGCATTGCTGTTAAACCCATTAGCCAGTTCTTGCCAGCATGGCACGCAGCACTGACAGAGATTCAGCGCGCCCCTGAGCGTGTGCCACAAATAAGTATCGTGGGTGCTGGGGCCGGAGGAGTGGAGCTGGCCCTTGCGTCGCGGACGGCGTTACCTGAGAGCGTTACAGTAAAGCTCTATGGCGTAGCGCTACTAAAAGATCATAGCGAGGCGGCACGGCGGCGCGTTCGCCATGTGCTGCGAGAGCGCGGTATAGAATATGTGCCTGAGCGCTTCACTACTGCAATGGCCGAGGATAAGCATCCGGTCTTTTGGGTGACAGACGTAAAGGCCCCGTCATGGGTGGCTGATTCGGGGCTGGATTGTGACGAATTGGGCTTCGTCCGAGTCAGTGAACAATTGCGCAGCTTGTCTCATCCTCAAGTATTTGCCGCTGGCGACATTGCTCACTTATCCGGCCAAGAGCGATCGAAAGCGGGTGTATATGCCGTGCGTGCGGGCAAGGTGCTGGCGAATAATCTCGCGTCAGCGTCCCAGGAGCTGCCGCTGCTCGGGCGTGCCCATCGCTATCGCGCTCAGCGTGGCCACTTGAACTTGATAAATTGTGCCGACGGCACGGCGATTGCCTCCCGAGGACCTTGGGCCAGCCGTGGTCGTATATGGTGGTATTTAAAAGATTATATTGACCGTGCATTTGTATCCCGATTTAACGATTTGGCGGCAATGCCAGAGCCAGTTGCTACAGTCAGTAATGCTTTACAGTCAGATTTGCCTGATGAGTCGATGCGCTGTGGGGGTTGTGGCGCCAAAGTCGCAGCGGAACCGTTGCGACGGGTACTGGCACGGCTACCCCAGCAGCATGCCGCCTATGTGAGTCTCGGGATTGGCGACGATGCGGCACAGATCACCAATCAGGGTAGCCAAACTTTGCTTACGGTCGATGGCTTTCGTGCCATGCTCGATGATCCTTATTTGTTCGGTCGAATTTGCGCCCATCACAGCCTCAATGACATTTTTGCGATGGCAGCCCAGCCTACTGCGGCGTTGGCATTTGTCACACTGCCCTTAATGGCCGCGCATATGATGGAGGAGGAACTATTTCAGGTACTCAGCGGTGCTGTCAGTGTGCTTAATGAGGCCTCGGTGCCGCTGGTTGGGGGGCATTCTGCAGAGGGGGCAGAATTAAGCCTTGCTCTGACGGTAACAGGCAGTGAAGTAGGACAAACGCTCACTAAGGCGGGTGCGCAACTGGGCGATAAAGTAATTGTAACTAAGGCCCTGGGTACTGGCGTTTTGTTGGCGGCAGCGATGCGGGGTGAGAGTGATAGCGATGGATTCAGCGCGTGCATTGCATCAATGGACCAGAGCAACAGTAGCGCCGTGGCGATTTTGCAAAACTGTCAAGTTAACGCATTGACCGATGTGACCGGCTTCGGTCTGCTCGGTCATTTGGGCGAAATTGCTCGCGCTTCGGGTTTGAGTGCGCAGCTTCAGTTAGCCTCGTTACCCATACTGCCGGGCGCCGAAGCTGCGATGTTGGCTGGCATTCGCAGTTCGCTGCATGCAGCAAATCAGCAGGCACTATCAGACTATGCTATCGCCCAGCCGCTGCGTGCCGATATGCGTCTTGGAGTGCTGGTGGATCCGCAAACTTCTGGTGGGCTAATGGCCACTGTTCCAGCCGCCAGAGCAGATGAATGTGTCCAAACTTTGCGTCAAGCCGGCTATGCAGAGGCTGCCATTATTGGCCAGATTGCGCCGCCAGGAAGTTCGCAAATAACTGCATAATCCCATTGTCAGGTCCCAGGCGCCTAAAAGAAGTCTGCGATAGTCGGACGAAAGCGGTCCATATCCACTAGAAAAGAGTCATGTCCTTGAATGCTGTCGAGAGCGCACATACGCGTATCGGGAACAAAGGGCTGCATTGCTTCAGCTAACTCTACTTGTTGGTGGAGCGGGAATAACGCATCACTCTTTACCCCGACCACTAATGCAGCCTCGAGAGAGAGATGGGCGAAGCTTGCCGCAAGGCTGCCGCCATGATCCGCTGCATCGAATAGGTCCATGGCTCTGGACAGATAGAGATAGCAATTTGCGTCGAATGCGCCGATGAAACGCTCGGCATGATTCTGCAGATAAGATTCCACTTCGAAATTGATACCAAACAAATTATCTG
>Ga0160423_10005782_pt1 | contig 10053 bp, 3 predicted proteins | sample CRUFie14St8metaG_FD_108191 | JGI IMG/M metagenome (GOLD analysis project Ga0160423, IMG submission 108191) | Marine microbial communities from the Costa Rica Dome - CRUD Field 142mm St8 metaG | ecosystem: Environmental > Aquatic > Marine > Oceanic > Photic zone | place: Costa Rica: the Eastern... | reverse complement strand
GTAGAAATCCCTTGTTGTGCGACGAGAAAAAAAAGACAGGAGGAAAGCTTGAGCCTTCGTCGCGCCCTTTGCTCATCAACGAAGTAGGGGGAAGGCGGACACAACCAAGAGCAGCGCGGAGCAGCCAAGACAGAGGACAGAGACGACAACAAGGAACACCACACAGCAAGCATGGTAAGAACATGGCAGATGAGAGACATACATCATGAGGAACAGGGGGTGGGCGCAACCCTGAAACCCAGCGCACACCCACCCGCGCGAAGACAGCAACCGAAACCCAACTCCGCCTTGTGCGCGGCACGGCACGGCCACGGACGAGGGCCTGGGAAGGGTGTGGAGCATAGTCTTCAAGAGCTGGCGGCGTTAGGGATCGGGAGGGGGATCAACCCACCCTATTCTATCCTACCCTGTCGCCCCGATGTCAGCCCTCTGGGTCTTTTTCTTCTTCTTCTTTCTCGGAACGAACTGACCCTCTCTTTCTCTCTCTCTTTGTCTGCTGTACTACTCAGGGTCGTGTCAGGACGAAGACCGTGAAGCGCGCTAGCCGCACCATCATCGAGAAGTACTACTCGAGGATGACCCTTGACTTCGACATCAACAAGAGGTTGTGCGACGACGTTGCCATTATCCAGTCCAAGAGGCTGCGCAACAAGATCGCCGGGTTTGCCACCCACCTCATGAAGAGGATCCAGCGCGGCCCGGTCAGGGGAATCTCCCTGAAGCTGCAGGAGGAGGAGCGGGAAAGGAGACTGGACTACGTGCCAGAGGTCTCCGCCATCAACACCGACAAGATCGAGGTCGATAGGGACACCATGGCCATGCTCAAGTCTCTGAACATGGGCAACCTCCCGGGTGTGCAGCTCCAGCAGTTCGGAGGCAGCGGGGGATACAGGGGAAGGAAGGACAGGGACAACAACAACAAAAACAACAAGTAGATAAGGTTTTTGTTCGAGTTCTTGGCGGTGCCTAGGAAGAAGCCTCTAATGAAAATGAAAAAAAAAAAAATTGATGGAACACGCCCCTCGCGGAAGTTGGGGAGCCTGAGTGTTATACAAAATACAGCTATATAGTATTTCACAACAACAACAACATCATCACCCGTTCGGTTTGGGGTTAGTTCAGCGTTCCCTTGCAAGTCGGCGCCCCGCACTTGCACTCGATCTTGTTCTCCTGGTCCTCCTCCTTGAGCCTGTAGTCAAAGGTGAGCTCCTGCCCCGGCATTATGTCGCACCTCGCGAAGAAGGCCAAGTGCGGCACGCAGTTCTCCTCGTCCTGCACGTGCTTGATGTAGCACGAGGGGGCGCACGAGTGGTTCATGAACCGGCCTATAGAACCGCAGTCCGTGCCGTCGATCACCTGGTCGGCGTTCGCGGTGAAGAGGTAAAGGTCCTTGCACGCCTCGCGGTACCTCGCCTCGCGCTGGTTCGCAACGGTGCCCCTCACCACGTCCCCGCGGTACTCCACCACGGCCTCGCCCTCCGAGATGGCCTCCTTGGCGAACAGACCCCAGCCGTGGATCACGCTCTTGCCAAAGGTCACCCTCCTCTTCTCGGTCTGCGCGCACGCGGAGACCTGATCCAGAAGCGGGACGAGGTCGAAGGTCTGGGGTCTCTCCTCCTCCTCGGCCTTGTCCTCCGACACCTTCTTCCTCCTCTTTTTCTTCTTCTCGTCGCCCTCGCCCAAGCCACGCTTTTTCCAGCCCAGGCTCTGCTTGCTCATCTCCAGGCCCTCCCGGAGCAGCCACTGCATCACGGTGTACTTGTCCTCAAGGAACACCCGGGCCTTTTTCTTCTTGCGGTCCGGGTGGTGGATCCTCGCCCGGCTCTCAAACTCGTCCAGCGTGACCAGCTCCGTGGCCACACCGCTGGCCTCGAGGCCGACGCCCTCCTCTGCCTTGGCCTCCTCTGCCTTGGCCTCCTCTGCCTCCCTCGCTTCCAGGACCCTCAGGTGCGCCCGGGCGATCTCAGAGGCCTCCGCCGCGGTGGGGACCTTCCCCGGCGCCAATGTCATCAGCAGGTCCGCAAAGTTATGTGAGACCAAGTCTACGGCATCCTGGACAAAGTTGGAGCACTCCAACTCCACCACCCCGTCGGGCGCATCGTCGATGGCAGCATACCTCCCGGCGTCCGGCCCCGAGTCCCTCTTCCTCCTGCCCTCGGCGGCGACCTTGGGCAGCGCCTTGGGGACGAACTTGGGCAGCGCCTTGGGGTCGACCTCCACCTGCCTGGTGTGGACGTGGAAGGTGGCCCTCACGCCGTTGCTGACGATCAGGATCTGGGATGGGACCGAGTCGTTGGGCTTCTTGTAGTCACCCTCCGCCGCGAGCCACCTGATCGAGTTGCCCAGCATCTGGTCCGAGCCGAACCACTCGTATGACCCGTCGTCGTAGTAGATCCTGAACGTCTCCGACAAGAAGTTGTAGTCGTCCACCACTCCATAGTAGTAAGTGCCATCCTCCCACGACACCTGGACCCTCCAGCCCACACAGTGCACGCCCAGGGCCCTGGGGACCCACAGATCGGCCTCCCTGGAGAACAAAAACTCCTGGGGGGGCGCGCTCTTCTTCCACTTGGGGCCGAACAGGGTGTGCCACTGCAGGGACTCGTCCCCAAAGGGGATGCGCTCCGGGGGGGGGAGAGGCTCAGGCGGCAGAGGCGGCAGAGGAGGAGCGGCCGGAGACGCATCCCGTTGCTCCTTGCCGGGGCCCTGGACTGGACTGGGCTGCTGGTCCCCCGGCGGCGGCTGGTCCGGTTGCTGCTGGCCAGGCCTCTGATCTTCAACTTGCCGTGGCTCTTGCTGCTGCAGGTCCTCCGGCGGCGGCTGGTCCGGTTGCTGCTGGCCAGGCCTCTGATCTTCAACTTGCCGTGGCTCTTGCTGCTGCTGGTCCGGCTGTGGGGCGGCCTGCGGTTCTTGCGAAGGTGGCTGGGGTTCAGCCATGCCACCGTCACAAGTGGGGCAGTGACTTGGGGGCCAGAGCGTGGGTGGCTTTTTCTCGTTGTCAAGCTTCCATTTCGCAAGCAGCTTGGCGGCTTCCGCCTCGAAGGCTCCCTTGCGCTCTGGATCGATCTGCTTCCACCGCCTGGCAATCTCTGACATGATCTCCTTGCTGCCCATGCCAGGATTGACCTTGCTAATCACTTCCCGCTCCACAGAGCCAAAGAGAATGTATGCGTTCGGGGGCATTTTGGGCTTATCACTCGCGGATGCCTTCGCCTTGATCTTGGCCTTCTTGGCGTCCTTCTCTGCTTTGAGCTTGGCCTTCTTGGCGTCCTTCTCTGCCTTGAGCCTGGCTTTCTCAGCATCTTTTTCTGCCTTGAGCTTGGCCTTCTCGGCGTCCTTCTCTGCCTTGAGCTTGGCCTTCTCAGCGTCCTTCTCTGCCTTGAGCCTGGCTTTCTCAGCATCTTTTTCTGCCTTGAGCCTGGCTTTCTCAGCGTCCGCTTCTGCCTTCAGGCGTTCCCTCTCAGCCTTCATCTCCGCCATACGCTTTGGTTTTGGCGCCTCCGGCTTTGGCGCCTCCGGCGGCGCAGGCCTCACGAGGAGGACACCCTCCTCCAGGTCGAAGCCCTCCACCACCCACTGCAGCTTTGGGCCCTCACGCGAGGCAGGGGCCAGCTCCACCCTCGTCCCCACGATCCCCCTCTCGGGGAAGAGGCCGAGCTTGGGCAGGAACTCGATGTGGTCAACGATCTGGCTCACCATCCAAGCCTCGTCCTGCACCACCACCTCCTCCGGTTCCACCTCCTCCTCAGCCTCCCTGGCGACGGCATCTGCTGGCTCCGGCTCCGGTGCCTTCGCCGCGGCCTCCTCCACCCTATCCAGGATCTCCCGCACCACCTCGGACACCTCTTGCCTCCTGGCGTTGTCCTCCTCCTCCTCCTTGGTCCTCTGACCCTTGACGGAGATCCCCCGCGACTTCAAGGAGCAGAGCCACTCCTCGCCGGTGTGAGCCACCGACTCCAGGCCCCGCACGGCCTCAGAGGGCAGGCCCACCCTGTAGGCCAAGCCCGTCACGAAGGCCTGCTTGCCGGCCCTCTCCCTCCTCCTCTCCCTCGTCCTCCTGGCCTGCCGGCCCTCCGGCGCGGCAAATTGCCCGTACTGGTGCCTCCTCCGATGGCCTGGTACGGCCCTCTCCTGCTCCTCGAGCCACTCTCCCAACTCCTTCCCCGTGCCCGCCACCAAGACGTGGTGCCTCCACTCGTCGGGGGCGAACCCTCTACCGCAGAGCGCCACAAAGTCCGATGGGTCCAGGTACGCCCCCAAAAAGCTGATTCTCCTGGGATGGTGGAGGGTGGACATCGAGAGGTGGCCCACCAGCCCGTTGCACTCCACCTCCACCAGCAACGATGACCCCTGCGTCCTCTGCGCCGCCACCTGCTCACCCCGGCCCTTGAAGTCCACCCTCTCGGCATTCAGGTCGAGCCACTCCTTCTGGCCGTCGTCATACCAAACGTCCTGGCGCCCCGCCCTTGGGTCGTGCGCGCCAATCTCACCGTAGTAGAACCTCTCGTCGTCCTTCCACCAGACCCCAATGCGGCACCCCACGCAACCAGAGTAGTCCCTCGGGGTGCCCCTCTCGTTGGCAGGCTCCGCGTCTGCCACAGAGTCCGCGGGAGCGGGCGTGGAGGGCCTCGCCAGGCGCCACTCAAGCTTCTCGTCCCTCAGAAACACCCATTCCCTCTCACCTGTGGCGAGATACTCCACCCGGTGCGCGTCCCACTGGCCTGCGCTGCAGTCCCGCTGGTGGTCCACGACCTTGGCCTCGCGCCACCTCCCCTCGTACCCCTCGGGCTGGTGCCACAGGGACAAGTCCAGGCCCACGAGGGAGGGGCCGAGCTGGGGCCAGGGTCCCGACGAGGCGAGCGCGGCCTCTGCCGCGGCGGCTGCCTCCACGGCCTCCAGGATGGATGAGACCACCCCGGCGGCACAGTCCTCGGCCTCCTCTGAAGATTCTCGGGGGGTGGGTGGGGATGCCGGCGGCGGGGTCTCGGGCCTCCCCTCCTCCTCCGCCTCCAGTGTCGTCTCGGCCTGCGAGGGCACCGGGGTCTCGGGCCTCCCCTCCTCCTCCGCCTCCAGCGTCGTCTCGGCCTGCGAGGGCACCAGGTCTTTGAGGGCCGCCGCCGAGTCGCTGCCGGCCACCGCGACCACCGCCCGGTGCACGCACCTCTCCACTGCTGCCCTGCACTCCGTCAGGGTCACGTGGTCCATCCACTCCTCGTACTGCGACCTCCTCTCCGCGTTGTTCTTCAGCCTCAGCATGTACTCCTTTGTCAGCCTGTGGCTATCCAGGTAATCCAGCATCTGCATGACGGCCCTGCCGCTCTCGTCGCAGAGCCAAAGGGAGGTCTTCCACTTCTTGGCCGAGGCCTTCCCGCCTAGGCTCTCGAAGGTGGAGGCGGTGACCTCCTGCCCCCGGAAGGTCACCTTCTGCGTCCTGATCTCAAGGGAGCCGTGCAGGTCGCCGCACCTGACACCAACCCACTCAGGGCATCCCTTTGGCAGCGGCAGCATAGGTACGGGCTCCTTGGTCCAGCCGTAGTCGAACTTCCCGTCCGGCTTCTTCCTGCCGGACCCGTGCGACTTCTTGGACTTCTTTGCCTTTGGCTTCCTCTCCGAGATCTTGCTGGCCTTGACGAACTTGGACCTTCTGTCGCACCACACCAGGTCCTCCCCCGGGTCGGGGGGCCGTGGAATCCACCACCCTCTGGCCGAGCTGAAGCCCCTGCCGCTGCCCTTGGGCTCCCTCTCCCACCCCTGCTCGGCGCAGAGGGGCTCGCACCTCGCGCAGCCGCTCTGGCACTCCGCCCGGAGCTCCGGGAGCTCCACGTGCATCACGTACTGGCTGGGGTCCGTCAGCACGACCTTCTGCACCTCGGCCACCCCCCCGCCCTCCGCTAGGGTAGGCTTGGCCTGGACGAGGGCGACCTCCGTGGCCGCCGGCAGCAACCCCCTCCCTGGCTTCACGTCCCTCGAGTGCCTCGCGCAGTACGCCCTGCACTCGACCATACCATCGTCCGTCTCGATGGTTCTCATCTCAAACCCGCTCATCCTGGCGCACAGCGGGTGGAACGCAACGTAGCACTCGTGGCACTGGATGATGGCCCCCTCGTCCCTCTTGCAGATCGAGCAGCGATGGCTCCACCTCTCCTTGTGCACGAGGTGAATCCGGTCCACTGGCTCCACGTGCTCCTGGTCCACCACCGTGAGCTCGGGGATCCACTGACAGCAAGCGACGTGGCACCAGTGGTTCTTCAGCGTGGTAGGCTTAAGGGCGCCGCCCTCCACAGGGCACACGCAGCACTGCGGCCTCCGTTCATTCGGCTTGCGGTTCTCGCACGCCCTGCACAGCCAAGGGACGTCCGCCTCGGGTATCTGCAGCACGCCGTAGCAGTACTGGTGTACAGTCACGCCGCAGTCCGCGCAAGTCACGAACTGGTTGTAATCGTAGTCGTAGTCCAGGTTGCAGACCGAGCAGTGGTCCTTGGCCCACCTGGCCGGGACCGGCACGAAGTCCTTCTTGTTTGCCGCGTTCCAAGGTCCCGGCGCGTTCTTGCCCCTTGTTGGCACCCTGCCCTCCTTACCGGACTTCTGCCTGTCCTTCTTCGCGTGCTTTGACGCACCCTGGGCGTCCTGGGCTCTCGTCATGTACCCTGCCTGCCCCTCCGCCCCGGCCTCTTCCCACGCCCTCCTCACCGCCGCCTCCTCCTCCTTGACCGACCTTATCGAGGTGGACTTCCTCTTTCGCTGGTCGGTCAAAAAGTCCAGCGCAAAGAGCCTCCTGGCCTCGTTCTCCTGCCTAGTCCCCTCCCCCAAAAAGCCCTTTATACCCCTGCCCCTCGCCTGGGGCTTCCTGGGCTTCTGGAAGACCTCCCGGCAGATCCCGCACCTGTACGGGACGTCCGCCTTGGGGTCCTTCGCGACCGTGGCGATCACCCTCGAGGCCTCTGGGTCACACGCGCCGTGGATCCAGCTGTTGCAAGTGTCGCAGCACACCATATCCTTCTCGGTGGGCGAGTACAGCCGCTCGCACACCTTGCAGAAGTCCCCGTTCTCGTAGCAGGACTTGCAGTTCCGGCACAGGTTTGTCCAGCCCCTCGCCTGGTGGAAGGAGCCCTTCTTCACCTGCAGGCCGCAACTGACGCACCTTGGGCCGCCCCCCGCCGACGCCCCGGCGAGACCGGTGCCGGGCTCCAGCAACAGATCGGTGCCCTGGCCCTCCAGCTCCCCGCTCAGTACGCCCAGGGCAACCTCGATGGCCCCCACAAAGTTGCTCGCCTTGTGAGACTTGGTGATGTTCTGGGACCTGAACCTCTCCAGGTAATCAGAGAAGGGCTGGATCTCCCCGCTCTTGATCCACCCGTAGTCCACCCCTCTCTTCTCGTTGGTCGGCGGGCCGAGGTACACCACGCACAAGGTCTTCACCTTCTTCATTTTCCTCACCGCATCTGGGGCTAGCCTCTCGTCCAGAACCTGGGCGGGCCAGAAGGGGCAGCCCTTGCTCCGCGCCCAGACCACGTCGCCCACCGAGAAGTGCTCCAGGGGGACCACGGGGAGATCATCTTGTTCCTGCTTCTGCCGCTTGGCCGCGGGAGGCGTGGAGGGGTCGGCCTTCTGTTCCTTCTTGACCTTGCCCTTTGCGGAGGGGGCGGCATCGTACCCGATGTCCCGGATGACCTTCTTCTTGGGCACCCTGAGGCCCTTGGCGACCCTCTCGGCCATCAGACGCTCCTCTTCCTCCCTCCTGGCCTTGTCCCTCGCCGTCTCGCCCTCCCCCTCCGCCCTCTTCTGCTTTCTCTCCTTCTTCACCTTCTTAGCCTTTTTGCCCGCTCTCGTCATCCAACTCGAGATCCCATCCACCTTCTCCCCCTTCCTGAGCTTTCTCGTTGCGCCCTTCTCCTCGTCGTACGCCAAGCCGAGAGAGTAGCACGCCTCCCTCACGGCCCTCGCCCTCTCCTTCCTGATCGCCGTCGAGACCTTCTTCGGCTTCTTGGACTTGTGCAGCTTTGGATTTGGGTCCTCCAGCGGGAGCAGGTCCTGGAACCTCTCCAAGAAGGGCACCACCTTGGCCTTCTCCACGAACTGGTGCTCGCGCTGCTCCTTGCCGTAAAACACGCAGAGGACCTTCCCGTTGCCGACCTCACAGTCCCCGTCCTCCATCTTCACGCAAGGCCACCACGGGAAGCCATTTGTCTTGACCCAGACCACGTCCTCGGGCCTGACCTCCGCGGGCGCCTCCTCCCTTGGCTGCTCCGCCTCGGCCGCCTCGACCCTCAAAGGCCTGACCTTGGCCTCCGGATCCGTGAGGTCCAGGTACTCTGTCACCCCATCCGAGTCGTACTGCACCATGATCTTAGTCCCCTTCCTCTCCAGCACCGTGGAAGGGAACCAGCCGGGGGGGTCGTCATACCAGACCTCGACCCTGTCGCCGACCCCGGGGGCCTCGATCCTTCCGCTCTGCGTGGGTTTTGGGGCCCTCTTCTCCTTCTTCTTCTCCTTCACTGTCGTCTTCCTCTTTGTCTTCATCTTCTTGTTTGGGGTCTCCAGCAGCCTGAACGTGGTTTTGCTGGAGATCAGGTCCACATCCTCCTCGGTGCCGTCGTCGTACTTGATGAGGTACCACCGGCTGCCCTTGGGGAGGCCTTTCTTGGGCCGCGAGGACGCCACGACGCCGGCAAAGTACTCGGGGGGGTCGTCGAAGAGAACCTCTAGCCTGGTGCCCATGGGGATTTCTCCAGCCTCCTCCGGCTCCGGCTTCTCCTCCCGTGCCGGGCCCTCGGCTTTCCTCTTCTTCTTCTTCTTCTTCTTCGCCTTTGACCCGGCGTTCACCTCCTGGCACTCGGCGACCAGCCTCCACACGGTCTCCCCGCTTCGAAGGTCGGCCACCTCGGTGTCCCCATCGTCGTAAACCAAGGAGTACCACCTGCCGCCCCGCTTGTGCTCCACCACGACCCCGCCGAACCACGCCCCCGGCTCAGGGTTCTCGAAGAAGACCTCCAATCGGCGACCGCGAAGCAGTGGCTCTGCAACCACCGCCCAGGACTCATCATGGGACAGGTCCTCCTCCGCCGTGTCCCCATCGTCGTACTCGACGAGGTACTTGCCGGTGCCCGCGTCGTATGACGCGACGTGGCCCGAGAACCATTCCGGCGGATTCTCAAATTTCACGTTCACCCGGGTGCCTCGCAGCAGCAGGGTCTTGTCCTTGTCCGCGTTGGAGGCACCTCCCTCAGAAGGGCCCAAGCCAGACGCCGCAGCGGCGGTCTCTCCACCTCCATGGTCCATAGAAATGGATCCGCTCGTGCTCGCCGCGCGGCCTCCATCCCGCCTCGACTTGCCCGCGTCTTCGTCTTCGTCATCACCGCCCGTTATGGTGGCGGGAACCGAGCCTGGACCGCCGGCCTCACCCGAGTCGACCGCGTCCGATCTCCCGGCGGGCGAGTCCCTGGCGTTTACTACGGCGTTGTTCGAAGGAGGTTGATGTAGTTTCTCCTGGTTATGATCAAGCGCCTGTCTTCTTTCCTCGTCGACCCCGTTTCCCATTTCTTCTTCAAGGTGGTCCTTCAGGTTGGGTTCCAGGCCTTGTGCTTCTTCTGCCTTTTCCTCTTTTTCGGACCTCTTCGGGTTGTGGTAGTTCGGGTCAAAGAGTTGTGTTGTTTCGGGGGGTGTGATAGCCCTATTCATGGCTGTGCAGATCGGTCAATCAATCTATCGATACGTGTGTCCCCCCCTCTTGCCCCCGCCCTCGGGCCCACCCACCCTGCGCGAGGCCTACCCCGTCGCCTCTACTTTCCCGCGCTCCTCTTCCTTTTCCACAACAAACCGAAGCGGCATCCCATCTCTCCAACACCGAAGAGAAAAAAAAAAAAAAGGGGGAAGGGTTTTTTTTTGGGGGGGGGGGGGGGGGGGTGGGGGGGCGGGGGGGGGGGGGGGCACACATCGATAGATTGATCGATCGATCTGCACAGCCATGAATAGGGCTATCACACCCCCCGAAACAACACAACTCTTTGACCCGAACTACCACAACCCGAAGAGGTCCGAAAAAGAGGAAAAGGC
>Ga0160423_10005781_pt1 | contig 10056 bp, 9 predicted proteins | sample CRUFie14St8metaG_FD_108191 | JGI IMG/M metagenome (GOLD analysis project Ga0160423, IMG submission 108191) | Marine microbial communities from the Costa Rica Dome - CRUD Field 142mm St8 metaG | ecosystem: Environmental > Aquatic > Marine > Oceanic > Photic zone | place: Costa Rica: the Eastern... | reverse complement strand
CGCAATCATCGTCTGCTGGGCCTCCTTTACCACATCGGGGCCAACTTGGGCGAGCATCTCCAGACGGAAGCACGCTCAAATTGGGAGAAAAATGCCCATGCGTATCTCAAACGCATCGCCGCCCTCAAATCAATCTGGCCCGAAGAGATTCCGGGACCTATGTTGATCAAAGGTGCTGATTATAATGAGACTCTCTACTCCGATCCGGGCGCTCGGGTCTCCTATGACCTCGATTGCTTGGTCCATCCTGATGCCCTCGACAGAGCACGCGCTGTCACTGAGCCATGGCATCGAAATTCAGTCACCGACGGCTTGGATGGACTCGGTAGTCACTGGGATACGTTGGTCGATGATGTTCTCCTCGAGTTTCACACCTTCCCTGGCCCGGTGCCCCCATGGAAAATCGATATGACAGTGCTTTGGCAGAGTGCCCAAGCGATGGATGTGGACGGACTGAGCTGCTTCGTGCCAGACACAATTCATCGCCTTCTGATCTATCTCATCAATCAAGCCAAAGGTGGATTCACGGATGGATATTGGGCGCTTATCGACTGTGCCGTCATCTTGAGACAGTTAAGGTTCGACGGCTGGGCATGGAATGAAATCCAATCAAGAATCGATGAGTATGGTCTCGGTCGGACCTATACAATCGCCTTGCTCAGACTATCAGACGCACAGATCATGTCAGATTTGCCAAAAACGACGAAAGATCCCATCACCCAGTTCATGATGACTCTGATACCATCGAAAGCACCTCAAGAATTAGGGAGCCCGGTGCAGCGAGAACTTTTCAGGCTGTACCTATGTCCGGACGAACAACGTCTCGATCATCTGAATGCAATCGCGCGGAGGGCGTTCGGACGTGTGAGAGATATAGCGGACAAGGTCAGACGCTAGAGCCAAGATTCAGGGACAAAAACGATGTCCCCAGGCTGCAGGAAGACATTACTGGTTCGTCCTTCACTGATCATCTCAAATGGCACGCCAAATTTTTGCTCGACGCCCTCGATCACTCGGGTCAGAACCAATCGATCCTTGGCTGCGAGTGGTTTGAGACCTCCGGCCAGGGTGACCGCTTGAACAATGCTCATTTTATCTTCGTACCGGAAGGTGCCCGGCTTACGGACTTCACCAAGCACGAATACTTTCTTCGAGTTGAACTCCTTGACGAAGACACTGACCTGAGGCTCACGCAGGTAATCCGTCTCGAGTTTCCGGGTAATCATCTTAGACAGGTCGGTCGCACTGATCCCCTCGGCCTTAATCTCGCCGACGAGGGGGTATGAGAAGGTACCATCTGACCCGATACGAAATTGACCGGAGAGTTCTTTTTCCTGATACACCCGAACCTCAACCACGTCTCCTGGGCCGAGGGTTGCGCTCCGCATCATCATTTTGAGATCAGGCATTGGAGGGAGCTGACGAACCTCCGGGGCACCTCCACACGCCACCTGAGCCAGGCCGGCGGCAAAGACAATGATCAAGACGCGAAAAGACATGCTCTGAAACCTTAACCCAAGACCTTCTCGGTTGGACAATCGATTGAAAATCAGTACTCGGTTGCCACGCTCAGCATCACGACATGACGGGTATACTCCGCCAAATCAATGGGATCACCCGCAAAACAATTGCCCGGATCATCACCCAGACAGAAGTAATAATTACTTCGATTGTTCTCGAATTCCCAGGACGCACGAATGGCAAGCCATGTCACAGCTTCCCAAGAGATTGCCCCTTTTGCCCGCAGAATGGGTTCCACTCTCTGGGGTAGGCTATACGTCCATTCGGGCGCACCCTCATAGCTGTAGCTATAGTAATCGAAGCCCACACTGCCCTGGACCGACACGCGGGCCGGCAGATTCACTGTGGTGCGTGCCTCGGCTCGATTCAAGGTGTAATAATTCGAGAAACCATCATTGCCGAGCTTCAGGGCATAACCAGCGCCAATCGCCAGCCGTGGCTCGAGCTTGTACTCCAAATCGAAGCGTCCGATGGGTCCGGAATACGATGCGCCTTCTTCTTGAAATGAATTGCTGTATCCCCCACGCAGAATCAGGGACAGCCGTGGGGTAATTAAACCCTCTAATCCCAACTCAGCCCTGAGAGGGTTTAGGTCCTTATTTGGACTGTCGACAAGGTTTCCTGAAGCGTCCAAATCGACCACTTGACGGTAATTCACCATGGCGTACGACACGTCTAAAAACAGCGCGGTTTTCGGAAAGAACTTCCAATGTGTCAGGAACCGTAGGCGGTGTGTATTCTTATCGCCGCGGTTCCCCCCGAGATCCGCCAAGGAATTGAGTGACCGTTCCAAATTGAAGCGATACCCCAACCGTACCTCAAATGCACGGCTTTCAGGCCGACCACCTGGACGAATTCTCAGGTCGGGCCCAAAGGTCGCCACAACACGGTCGTAGCCGTCTTCTTTCAACATCTCCGAACCCGGCCGTTCCGTGTACCGGCCGTCCGCGTTTAAGTCCACCGAAACGGGTTTGTGAGGCAGCAGTGCAAACTTCAATTTTGCCGATGCACTGTCGAATGCAGCGCTTTCATCCAGGGGACTAACGGTCTCATCGGCATTCTCAGCGCTCACATACCGACCTACTGCATCGAAGTCTAATTCGATACCGGCTCGATTTGGATTCCGATTCCGCAGACCGACTCCCCCACCGAATTTCAAGACAGTCACGGGATTGACCGGCGCATTCGCTTCCGTGAGCGCGTCAGATTCACGCCAAAAGTTAGAATCGTACCCGAGGGACACATTCAATCGTGGGTGGAACTCGACTTTACCTTGCCGAACCCCTGGACCACTTTGGCTCCATGCGGTACCAGGCACGCACAGGAATAGGACAAGCAAGATACACGAAGATACACTCATCCCGATCCTCCAACTGGAGGCGGGCAGGCTGTGAGCCTGCGACTCGTGAGTGTCAGTGTTGCTTTTCAATGTCGTGTCCGGTCTACCCTAGATTGAGAGGAAATGCCTTTCGGTTGAAACGCGTCTATTCACTGCCTGTGACAGCCGGCGGCCGTACCACATTGAGCGGTTCAAAGCTCGGTGCAACAGTGTCAATGGATGGGTCATCCTGTCGGATCGTTGGATCCACTGCCACCGTGACCTTGCTGTCTCCGGTGTATTGGCTCAATTCTCCGATACATCCCTCGACCTGTAATCTGAGATTCTCCACTCGATCCGCCACCAGGCTCATTCTTGCAAATTCGTGTTGGACAAGCCCCTCATCCCGACTTCGCACCGCATTCTGAAGGCTCTTCTTGGCGCGTTCGCTGATCTTCAAGAAACCCTTAATGCGGGCCAGCTTGTCATTCACACAGTTCACTTGAATCAGATCGTTGCTTTCCTTCGCTTTTTTCAGCTTCTCCATCGCAAACTCATGTGTCTGCTTGACCGTGCTGACAATGGAGGCAACCTGGGAGGATTTCTGCTGGATCGTCATGCCTGCCCCAATGTCTTGATTCGGTACGGCATATACACTCAATGGAAGGCACAGTATGAGTCCAACCAGACCAACGCTACCCCATGCCGATGTTGAAAAAAGACCCATGCAATGGAACTCCCAAAACCAACCCGTACCCAATAGGACTCCCGTCGAGCCCAAATCTCACATAGAAACCAGCACGGCCCTACATCCCCTATATATACGAAAAGCGCAAGCAATGCTGTTTTTAAGTTCAAGTAAATCTGATCTCGCTTCTCAAAATGCGAAGACGGAATACGCCTGCTCTGCATTTCTGGCGCCTAAAGTATTAATCTCAAGACCGATCTACGACCACCCGGCTCCGGTGGTTGCGACACCCACACACTCAAAAAGTCGCAGCAGATTGCGCATACACCCCGTGGATCGCTTGTCTGCACGGTCACCGCCTCGAATGGAGGTGCACGCAACAACGCTGTGCCTTCCGAAACACGGGCGCCGCGAGGGTCGTTTAAGAATTCTAGGTGCGGATGAGAGAATGTTGGCGTGCATCGCCACGCGAGGCGTGCGCGCAGTCCTTAGTTTGCAGGTGGTCGAAAGACGTAATTTGCACACACGTTGACCGAACCGTCCGTGGGCGGGGGCTTGAAGATAAAACGCCTCTTGACCAACTTCTTAATGCACGATTCAACCCGAGCATTGGTGCCTTGTCTCTTTATTTTGATCTTTGATGTCCGGCCACTGCGGCCGATATCGAAGCAGACCTTGACCGACCCGCTCAGAGTTGGGTCCTTCGTCAGCTCCTTATCATAGCAAGATTTGACTTTCTTTTTCTGGCGCTTGAAGACCTTCTTGATGATGCTCTGCTTGAGCGTCCCCATTCCCTTGGCCTCGGCGACCTTCTCTTTAATCCGACCGACCCGTCTTTCCTTCCGAGCGGTACGTTCGACACGATTGATACTGCCTCGCCCAACATCTTTGCCGATGGTTTTGGCCGTTCCCGTGCGGGACCCGGTTTGCTCCAAACGACGCGTCTCTGCCTTCGTGCGCGCCACCGCCATGTTTCCAGTGCCAGTCATCGATTCTTTCAGGTCGCGAGACCCTGCGGTCAAGGTGTCCACAACCGTCGGTCCATCGCCCCCGAGTGAGCCCACAGCACTGAGCATCGATTGGTCTCGTACTTCGCCCTGTACTTTGCGCACTCGTTTCGCTTCGGCAGCCTTCTGCTCCTTGATGGTCAGGGGCTTCTGTGGTGCCGGATCAGCCTTTTTTGGTTCTTCTTTTTTAGGGAGAACTTTCTCGGGTTCGGCGGATTCATCGATCTCCTCCTCCTTCTCCTCATCCTCCTCCTCATCGTTCTCAGGGAGCTTTTCTTCAATTTCCTCCTGCGTGGCAGGAAGGAATCGATCAGGAATCGTATGCCGCCCCATGGGGGCGATAGGATAGTCCTTGCTCAGAATAATCCCCAGAGAAAACACTTGGAGTGCAAAACTCACCAGGAGAGACGTAATGAAAGGCCACTCCATTCTCTGACCAAGACTGCCCTTCAGCGCAGCGGGGAGCTGGAGTTTTGATGGAGGGGGCGGCGGTGTGACAAACTGAAACAATACCACCACGTCGCCGATGACGACTTTGCCTCGGCTTTTCTCAGAGAGCGAGAGCACATAGCCCTCGCCTTTCTTCCGCGCGACTTTCTGAGCTCTCAGGGTCTTGAAGTCATGAACGGAATCCCCCACGGAGACCTTGCCATTCATGCCAGAACGGAAGTTAAGAGAGTAGCGTCCAGCTTTCATTTCGAACAGCGGGTAGGTCTTCGGAAAACCCGCCACCGACGAAATCACAAAGGTGTTGCGAGGGGATTGGCCCACCGTGACGGACTCCCGCCGTCTCAGTAACCTCTCCTCAACGATCTTTCCGTTTTGGATAAGACCGATTCGCAGGATCTTATGGTCCCTGCTGTCCGCCATTCAGATTGACTCTCCCAATCGGAATCGACTCAATTGCCGCATCACGCGTGTTTCCATTGAGTCTTTGGTCACTAACGATACACCCACGTCGCTTCTGCCGCGTGGGACACCAGAGTGAAGTCGAAGGTTCCTGCTCCTGCGGGACGCTTCATTAACATCTCTCCGGTTCACCCTATCTCCGCGTCCGAACAGTTGCAAGTTCAAGAGTGCTCTTATGAGAACATTTCCCAACGCTTGAAAACAGTACCGGGCACACTGACAATAGACGCCCCTATGCACCCAGATCTCACGGCTAAAATTGTCTGGCTTGTTTCGTGATGATGAGGCGTCTAGCTGGAAGATCTAAACCCTCGTAAACACAGGTAAACCTGTGGAGTGAACCCCAACCGGGGTGTCACTCAAAAACGCCCTTGTCTTTCGAGCCTGCGGGGTCATTGAAGCCGAAACGACCGCCGGCCGAGACGGCAAACTGGAACTTGGAAAATTCAGCCTGGCCTGCGCTGTATAGAACTTTCAAAAGCAGTTCATAGGACGTGTCGTCGTGAAGGATCAATGTGAGCAGCCCCTCGAAGTTCTTCCCTTTTGCTCGGTCACGCTCTTTCTGCTGTGTCGCAGCATCTGTGAGTGCGGTGGTGAGTTCAGGAATCTTCATCGGGTTATCACTGGGGCGACCCACAACTTTGCCCTCTTTGATCTCGACGATCAGCTCGTTGTTCAGGATGATGCCGTCTGACTGAACTGTCAGCGCGACACTTTGCTCCACCTTCGCTTCCGTTGTCGATTCAGGCAGCTGGAGTTCTGCACTGGTGTCAACACGCAGCGGGTCTGTCGAGTAGTTCATCAGGAGAAAGATCAAGATAATGGTCATCGCATCCATCAAAGAGTTGATGGTTACAGTGGCCTCACCATCGAGTCCGCGACGTGATTTGCGATTCTTTCTCGCCTTCGCCTTCTCCGCGGATACGTGATCCGCGATGATTTCGTCCCGTGTCTTTTCGCGTTTCTCAGCCATGATCTTTATCTACCCTTCTCCCAGAGACGCTTACTAGTTGACCTTGGCAAATATGACCACCGGCCATAAGTCCACGGGTTTCTCGACTTCGCCTTCTCCCGCCTTCTCTTTGTAGACTCTGGCGCGCTTGAGCTCGGCAGCATTGGCAAATTCAGTTTTGCGGTCGCTGGCCTCGCAGGGCTTTTCCTTGGCACAGACTCGGCCTTTGGCGTCATCCTGGCGCCATTCGGCGCATTGAGGAAGACAGAGGTGGTACCGCATCAAGTCCATTGTCTCGATCACATGGCGTACGGGAATTTCTTTGTCCGCACTGACCTTGATCGTGTTCTCCTTCGGATACGTGGCCTGGATGCGGTCTTTAATCTGCACCAGACGCTGGTAGAGAACGGGGTAGTTGTAGAAGTAATATGGCTTGCTAACCGTCGTGTTTCCGATCGTCAGCTCACGCATTTCTTTCGGCTTGAGGACCGGAATTTTAATGCCGCCATCTTCACTCGGGTCTCCATCACTGATGATTGAACTGAGCGTGACACCGCCGGCCTTGAGATAAATCGCATCTTTGCCAAGTCCGATGGTGAGGTTGAGCGGCTTGTTGTCCTCTTCTTGCTCCTGCGACTTACCGGTACCAAAGTTCGGTGCGTTCACCGGAATCACACCCAATTTCACGAGTGCGGTTCCTACAAGAACCATGGGGATCAGACACACAACCAGGTTCATGATCGGAACAAGGTTCAAGTCTTCGACTTTGTCGTCGATCCCTTTTTTCTTTCTCTTCGCCATTCCGAATCCCTCGCGTCAACCAGTGGTGAAAGACTGACCGGTGTTAGCTGGCGCATTCACATGCGATATGCAGCAGACACCGAATCGGTCAATTAGTTCTCGCCTGCACCACCGTGGAGTCGAGAAACCAGCAGGTTTTCGAGCTTGACGGAGTACTGGTCGATCTCGTCGACGATCTTCTTGGTCACGCCGGTGAGGAACACCTGGAAGATGAGGCATGGAATCGCCACCATCAAACCAAACGCAGTGGTATTCATCGCCATCGAGATACCGCGGGCGAGGAGTTCTTGTCGCTCCGAGGCAGCCAGTCCGGGATTCGCGAGCGCCTTAAACGCTTCGATGAGACCCAAGATCGTTCCCAAGAGACCCAATAGGGTGGCAATATTCGCAATCTGCTGGAGCACTGTGGTGCGCTTGGTGACGATGGGAATAATCTCAAGGGTGGCTTCTTCCACCGCATTCTGGATTTCCTCAGGTCCCTTGTTTGCTCGGGTCAGACCCGCCTTGATAACGCGGGGCAGAGCTGCAGATGGAGCTGCGTTACAGAGCTTGATCGCACGGTCAATATTATTGGCCATGACGAGCTTCTGAATCTGGGCCATAAAGGCCGCAGCGTTAATATTGTACTTAAAGTACAAGAAAATGAAGCGCTCAATGATGATTCCGAGACCAACAACGCTCATGAAAAGGATGGGGTGCATCCACTCGCCGCCATTCTTGTAGAAATCTGCAATGCTGCCCATTCTAGTGGTCCTCCATATGGGTTTCTTCACGCGGAATCGTGCTTCCTAGCGAAAAACCGATCGCTTTTGCCGGTGCAGGCCGTTCGTCTGCCTGACTTTCCAGCTGCTTAATGTTTGTTGCGACTAACCATGACGATTAGTGCGAAGTTAATATCACCGTCAATTAACGGGGATCCACTGTTTTTTGAACCTGGGCAGGATTTTGCACCAAGTCAAACGGGCTCCCGTCTTTTACCGCCATCATGACTCTAGAAGGGCGGCTTGTCTACGCTCTTGATAATCAAAGGAAGAAAGCTCTTTTTCGGATTCAATGAATCAAATTTGAGATGCTTCTTATTCAACATGATCATCACTAGAGGTTTGCGGACTGTCCCCTCAACCTCTTGGTCCCCCAGATTAAAGACCCTCACTTTTGGCTCAGGTTTTTTGTTCTGGGAATACGCAGTTGTCGCACTCAATGCTACGCCTGCAAACAAAAATCCGATGGAAAAAAGAAATGTCCATGATCTCATGGATTTTCGCCTCCCGTATCATCACCGTCAGTCGGCTGATCATCGTTCGAAGATGGGTCATCACCCTGGGATGCATCGGACACTGGGTCACCGTCAGAGGCGTCATTCGACTCAGTAGAGCTGTCCGAAGGCTCTGGAGGCGCCTCCGTCTCATCGGTGCCCGAATCCTCATCGGCGTCATCTTCGTCGCCAAAATCATCCTCAGGTTCCTTCGCTTCTTGTGCAGCTTCCTTTGCGGCATCTTCTGCGAGTTTAATTCGTTTCTTCGCTTCGCCAATGTAGGCGTGCACCGGGTCGTCATCCGAGAGGGATGAGACGCGCCCCTTATAATCTTCCATGTGCGAAATACTGAGTTTGAAACGTTGAATATCTTCGATGGCGGGGAATTGGCCATCGAGGAGTAAGATGCCAAGATTATAGGAGACCGTGGCATTTTGTGGGGCAAGATTCTGAGCTTTTTCCAAGGACGCTTTCGCATCTAAAAATCGCTGTTGTGCCTTCAATGCATTCGACAAATTAATGTGAGCCGCGAGCATATCCGGCCATCGAGCCAACGCTTTGCGAAACTGGATTTCTGCACCAGAGAAATCACCTGCCACGTGGTAAATCACTCCAAGGTTGTTATACACCTCGGCGCTTGCGCCTTGTGGGAGGCCTACAGCTTCTTCCAATGCAAGACGCGCGTTGAGCTTCCCGTCCAAGGCCAAGTTTGACAGAGCGAGCCGTAGATATATCTCCGGATCACTCCCATCGATCGCCTTCGCACCATTCAGCACCGAAATCGCCAGCTCGTGTCGACCTGACTGCGCATAGGAGACTGCAAGATTTACCATGGCATCGACATTCTTCTCCTCGATTCGGAGAATCTGCTTGCTGTCTTGTTCCACCGACTCCCATTCGCGGTTGGCTGCAACCCGAATCCGATTCAAGGCATTCCTGAGTTGGAGGCTGTCCGTCTGTGACGACAAGCGGCCCTTCGCGTAATTCAGTGCCGCAGATTCATCCTGAGTCCGCAGAATAATACGACCGATCGCCACCACCGCGGCACCGAGTTCCTTCTCCAAAGTCAAGGCGGCTTCGTAATGCCTTTTGGCATCATCGTATGCACCTTGCCACTCAGCGATCACACCCAGATTGTAACGGGCTTCGGCTACGATGCGACGAGTCGTCTCGTCATCGGTGACAGCCTGGAGAACCACCTCCTTATATTGCTCTTCGGCAGAAGTGAGATCGCCATTGTTCACTGAATTCATCGCATCATCGAGCACCGCGGTGAGTTCTTCCGGAGACAAGCGGGTCACCTGAGGAGCCATGGACGCTGATGGGTCGGACGCACTGGGGTTAGACGATGTTGGCGCAGGCGTGGGTTTGGGCGCGCCTCCACATGCGACGCAGAGCGACACTGCACTGAACAGACTGGCTAGATGTCGCTTTTTCATGGCTCCGCTGCCTCTTCGCTTGGCTCGTCACTTGATGGGGGTGAAGCGCCGTCCACTGTGTCTTCGCCGTTCGCCGATGCACTTGGAGGCACCGCCGTTGACGTCTCTGCTGTATCCTCTGAAGACGCGTCAGTCGGTGTCTTCTCACCCACAGCCTCTTCGGAAT
>Ga0160423_10005780_pt1 | contig 10058 bp, 9 predicted proteins | sample CRUFie14St8metaG_FD_108191 | JGI IMG/M metagenome (GOLD analysis project Ga0160423, IMG submission 108191) | Marine microbial communities from the Costa Rica Dome - CRUD Field 142mm St8 metaG | ecosystem: Environmental > Aquatic > Marine > Oceanic > Photic zone | place: Costa Rica: the Eastern... | reverse complement strand
GAAAAATGTACAATTTACTACTTGAGAAAAACCTAGATGCTGTTATTGGATATAGGCAAAATAGACAAGACAATCTTTTCAAAACCATCCCTTCAAAAATTGCCAATAAATTCTTCAGATTATTGTCAAAATCAAAGATAAAAGACCTAGGCTGCAGCCTCAAAGTTATAAAAAAAAGCTATCTACTCTCTATTTCACTTGATGGAGACCTACATAGATTTATAGCTCCAATATTAGAAAAAAGAAATCTTAAACTTTTACAAGTACCAACAGTCCATCTAGAGAGAACAACAGGAAAGACAAACTATGGCTTAAACAGAACAATACCTGTTTTGATCGATAGTCTTTATTTTTATTTCACAAATGGTTTTTTAACTCCAAAGAGATATGTTTTAGGAAAAATTAGCTTCTACTTTTTAAGCATTTTCTCTCTATTGTCAGTTTTTGTTTTATATCAAAAGGTTTATTTAGATATCTTTGTACATAGAAACCCACTATTTTTAATTGCTATAGTTTTTCTTTTGGCTGCTACTCAAGTATTTTTTTCGTCATTTGAAAACAAATAAATTTTTTTATAATTAAATATTTAAATATCAAAAATTTCTTCAACAATACGATAACTGTTGGCCATTGTGGTCAGTGTAACTGGACCAACATTTACTCTAGGTAAGACAGAGCTGTCAATAATATGAGTATTTTTTAAATCTAGAATTCTTCCAGTTCTATCTGAACTAATTTCAGTACTTTTTTTAGAATGTGCAAATTGAGCGCCGTAATGATTACTTTTACCAAAATCAAATTTTTTTGATAATAAGTGAATAGGGTAAACTCCTCCACCTCTTAAGGTCTTGTTTAGCTTCTTATAAATACCTTTATTATTGTTAATTGCCTCTTCAAAACTAATAATTAAATTTTTATTTTCTTTTGTAACAATAATTTTTGATGAATGATCCTGATCTAAATAAACAAACATACCACCAAAAACTGAAAGTAAGTTAGAAGGAAAATAAGATACTAAATTAGTTAAAGGCAAGACATTAGAAGCGAGCTTTAATAGACTTTTTGAAAATCCATAAATTTGTATAAAAATTTCAAAATTATCATCTTTAAAATAAGAAAAAACATCGGCAAAAGAATGCTTCTTAACTTTGCCAAAGGAGGGTATTAGATAGGGAATACTTAACATATCGCAAGTCTTAATTTTTAATTTATTAATCTTAGTTGAGTTCATTACTATCTTGCTAGTATTGATTGGACCACAAGCCAAAAATATTTTATCAAACTCTTCTTCATAGAATTCGTTAGATTTTTTAATTAAGCAGGATACCATTGCATCTGAATTTTCATTGAAAGAGACTAATTTAGCATTGTTAATATATGAAATTTTTTCTTTTTCAATCAATTTGTTAATTGAATTTTTTGTACTCCAAATAGTATCATTTTTGCAACTCCACTTAAAACTTTTACAGTTACTACAAATTTCATTTTTATTATTTAAATAAGGGTTGTTTTCATTTATACAAATTAACGAATTGTAGGACTTAATATTTTCGTTGTTTAAGTTATCTAGAATCTTTTTCTCTCTATTTGTTAAATTAATATTTATAAAACTTTTTGTAGAATTAGAGTTAGAAAAAAAAGAAATGTTTTCTTTTATAATATCAAAGTATTTAAGTATATTAATTTCTAACTCGTCATAAATTGATTTTTCTATATTTGATGGAGGAAATGCAGTACCTCCCCATACATTTGAGTATCCACCAAAAATTTTTGAAGAATAAGGACCCAACTCTTTACTTTTCAGATTACTTTTATCATAAATGTTAAGATCTCGAGGAATTCTATTTCCTGTATCAAAATTTTTTTCAAAAATACAATCATTAAAATTATCATTAAATCTTGATGAGTTGTCTAACACAGTAATTTCAATATTTGGAATGGTAGTCAATTTTAATAAAGCTGCATAAGCAGATGGTCCTGAGCCTGCAATTAAAATTTTCATAATAAGGCTATTATATTACTATCATTTGTATGACTATTTATTGCACAGGACTAAATAGTAGTGTTGGAAACTTACTAAATCAGGACGATGAACTAAAACTAAAACCTATTTTAACGAAAACGAATAGAACATCTAGGAATATGATTTTTGAAAACCCTTCTAAACTTTTAAAAGAAGATGACTATTTAATTCATATTGCTTGGAACATGGACAAGAGGGATTTAGAAAGCTCTTATAATATCAACGTAGATGGCGCAAGACAACTAATTGATAACTTAAATAATGATCAAAAAAAACGGTTTATTTTTATGTCAACAATTAATGCATCAGATAAATCTAAATCAATATATGAACAGCACAAATATGAAGTAGAAAATTACGTTTTAGAGAAAGGGGGCTATGTTATTAAATGTGGTTTAATTTATAATTCTGAAGATAAGTTTCAATTCGGATTCATAAACTCCTTATATCAAATGGCAAAAAAATTTCCTCTAATACCAAACTTTTCTGGAAACAGTTCGATCTATTATCTAACTAGCGATCATGAATTAAAAAATTTAATTTTAAAAATTGTTAATTCCAATGATTTATATTTACAAAAAAATAATAAATGCTTTAGTTTGGGACCAATTAGTTTTGAGACATTAGTCAGAGAAGTCATGGCAATTGATAAGAGAATAGTAAAAATACCATGGATTGTTGGTTACGTTACTAGTAAGTTACTTGAAAAATTAAATATTAATTTTCCGATCAAAAGCGATTCAATGATGGCAATAAAGTAGATCAAGAACTATATTCTCAAAAATTATTTTGAGAACTATCGCACCTCTTAGTAGTGTGTAAATACTTGGTGTACACTATTCACAAAGATGAAATATTTGAATTATATAAAATATCCACTATTTCAAAGCATCTTACTTAGCTTATTAATGCTTCATAGATGGTTATTGTTAAATCAAGATTTAGTATTTGACAATTATCTTAGTTGGCTATTACCAACACCACCTATATGGATAATTTTATTTTTATTAAATTTTGTAGTTGTGTTTCTTTTAGTTTTGAAAAAAATTAAATTGAATAATTCACTTTACTTATTTATTTTTGTATTTTTTATTTTTCAATTAATTAATTACATAGAAATTGATCCGGTTTATTTTTGGAATACAATACCTGATTCAAGAACTTATAAAATTCTTGGAGAAACATTTATTGAATGTGGAAGGCTTGCTATACAGTGCAATGGAGTTTCAAATCTCGATTGGCCAATTGGCCAACCAATTATTTCCGGATTACTTTCGACTTATTTTTATTCATCTTCTCAATATATTTATCTAGCTCTATTTTCTTCATCAGTTTATGTAATTGGAAAAATATCCAATATCAAATTCAAAAACTATTACATATTTGGTATCACTTATTTTTTTCTAATTCCTAACAATTACGAGCTTATTGGTTTCATTATAAGTGAAGTCCCATATGTATTCTTCACTTCATTATTTCTTCTTTTCCTTTTTAAAGAAAACTTAAAACTTTCTTTTATATTTGCTGTCTTAACTTTTTTCATACGCACTATTGGTGTAATAAACATTTTTATTCTTTTTATTTATCTTTTTAAAAAACATAAAAGCAAATTACTTAAATTTATCTTTATCTTTTTGTTTATATGTTTTTGTGTTGCTTCTTATAATTATCTTTTTAATGAAAAATTTGTAGTTTCAACAACCATTACAACAAACATTCAAGGCGACAGTTTATATAAAGATGAGAATGTCATTAACTTTATTATTAATTCCTTTGATTTAGAAAACTTTAACTTTGTATACAATAATGTATCTAGGCTATACGGTGATGGATCAAGAGATTGTGTATTTGAATACTGTTTTATGTACAATCCTCTTTTTACAAAAGAAGGTAGTGAGCCACAATTGCTCAATAACTCATTATTTGGTGAAGCGATAAACGCTTTGTTAGTAATTTTGTTTAAATTAACTTCCCCGCTAGAAATTTATAAATTTATACCATTTTTATTTCTGTTGTTATTTAAAAAAAATGATTTGTTTAACAACCTTTTACTCTTAACTTATTTTCTAAATATTTTTTTGAGTGTACTTACTTCGGAATACGGAAGTAGGTGGTGGCTCCTACCCAATTTGCTATCAATTTATTTATTTTCAAATTTAATTTACTTCATAATCAAAACATTTAGTAGATATAGAAAATGAAATTTAAAAGCATTTTTTAATTGGTAAAATCATTCCATGTTGCATAATTTATATTTATATATCAAAGCAATTAGGGTCTGGCAATGGTTTAAAAACTTAGTTGTCTTTACTTTGCCTATTGGTAGTGGAGCTATGGACTTTCAAATTTTGATAAAATCATTGTGGGCATTTTTAGGATTATCATTTATCTCTTCATCAATTTATCTGATCAACGACATAAAGGATATTGAAATTGATTCTCAACATTATATGAAAAAAAATAGACCAATATCTTCTGGTTTAATTTCTATTCAGTCGGCAAAAATTTTTTCTTGCTTACTTTTTTTACTAAGCATATTTATTTTTTCGAGTTTAAATTTGACAAGCTTAGTTTTAGGATGCTCTTATTTTTTAGTAGGAGTCTTGTACACTTTTAAATTAAAATTTACAGCATATTTTGATGTGCTAACAATTAGTTCTTTATTTTTAATAAGAGTGCTTATCGGAGGTTACTCTGTGGAAATTAATCCATCGAGTATTTTGTTGTTATTTATTTTCTTCTCTAGTTTATCCCTTGCTATATCAAAAAGAATTTCGATCATAAAAGATGATAGATTACCTGTAGATTCTTTATATAAGAATTTTTTATGTAATTCATTTGAAATTAATAAAACAAACAACATTTTTAAAGCTACTTTAATTTTATCTTTTTCTACATACACCTTTTGGGTATTCTTTGTAAACATTACCGAACTATTTACTTTTGCAGCTGTTTTTTCAATCTTGTCTATTTTTTTTCTAGGCAGATCTCTATTAGGCATCTATAAATTAACTAATATTTCTGAATTAGAAGATTTTTTAATTTCAATATATAAAAATAAGCAAGAGTTGTCTTTTATATTCTTTACAATTCTTTTTTCATTACTTGGTATCTATTTTAATTTATAGAGTATTTTTTGAATTTTTAAACGAATTAGATTTTTTTTAATAATTTTTTATAATTTAGAAAAATAATTATTTTATGAACACTTTTCAATGATAAGATAACGTAAATGAGAAACAAAACTTTTTTAAAATTTCTTTTTTATGTAATTTTTCTATTATTTGGAACTTTATCGTATATATTTACTTTTAGATATCTTGAGATTGGATTAAATAAAAACTTACTAGTTGGAGAAATCACTTTGCTTTTTGTGATCTGTATTGTTTTTGTATATTTAATTAAAATCACAAATAAAAAATATTTACAAAGTTTGTTCAACTATCAAGATTTTATAATCTACTTTTTAATTTTATTTTTTTTCAATTACAATTTTTATGGATTTATCCCGTTTAATGCGTCTCGTTCCAATACAGTGATCATTATGGATTATCTTAATAACCAGAATTCGGCCCCTGTCAGCAAAAGTTCTATTCTTGAACATGTTAATAACGTATATTTTTATGAATATGATGCAATACAAAAACGGCTTGATGAACAAATCGCAGTTGGAAATATAATTAAATCAGAAAAAGGGTACAAGATTACTAAAAGAGGTGAACTCATTCTTAATATTTTCAGCCGGGTCACAGACTTGTATAATATGGATCAAAATTTTGCTAGAAAATAATTTTGTAACTTTATGAAATTAAAGAAAGTGTCAAAAAATTATTTTTTTTATTCTAGTTTTCTCATTTTAACAACTGTAAGTTTCTTACCTTTTGCAAATATTATTTCATGGGGCTCAGATTATGCAGGTTATATTTTACAAGCTATGTCTATCCAAAGTTTCAATACTCAGGAATTTATTGATACACAAAAGTTTTTAGCAAATTTGTCTGAAAAACCTAAATATCCTATTTATACACCAATAGGGATGCCCATATTAATTTCATTGAGCTCTCTTTTGACAAACTTTGATATGTATTTAGTAAGAATTATTATTCCCGTTTCTGTTTTTTTTATATCTATTGCAATTTTTAAAAAAAATAAAAGATACCCTTTTTTATATTCTTTAATTTTTATATTGCACCCAACAATTATTGCACAGTATAAAGATGCCATTCTTACTGAATCATCAGCAACAATGTTTTTTTTAATAGGATTGCTCAGTAAAAATAACAATTACAAACTAAGTTTTTTTATTTTATGTATTTTAATTAGACCTTCTTTTGTAATTTTTGTTATTTGTGACATAATTTACGATAAAAAAACCGCAATAAAAAATCTTTTTCTAACATTTATTTCTCTTTTTGCAATAAATGTCCTGACAAAAACTATTTTTAATATGAACTTTTATGGGTTTTATGAATCAAGACAATCAAATAGCGAAACATTTGGAATAATTGATATTTTGATAAAAAATATTGAAACAATTTTAAATGTTGATAAAATTTTATTTTTATTTAATGAACTCGCAAGACTTTTTATAGGATTTTCTACAAATATCAACTTAGTAATTGGTGTACTTTTATTTGGCTTTTTAATTTACATTCGCAATAAGTACTCATTGATGATAATTATCTTTTTATTGTTTCATTTAATATGGGAAACCCCCTCCCTAGTTAGATATTTTATACCTGTACTAGCTATTTCTTTTTTCGCATTTGATGATTTTCTTGAAAACAGAAAAATTAAAAATAATTACATTTTTAAATATTTATTTATTGTCATTATTATTTTTAATGTTTCCCAATTCAGCAAATCTATCGGTATTTTGGAAAATCAAACTGGCCCACATCAAATAGAATCAAAAGAAATGTTGGATTTTGTAATCGATAATCAAGATGAAAATATATATAGCTTTCACTCACCAAGGACTTTAAGGCTTTTAACAAACAAAAAAGCTTATTGGCTTGATGGAGATATTTATAAAGATACTGTAATTATTTGTTACCTCAAAGAATCTGATTGTAAAATTACTGAAAATTATAGAATAATTTTTGAAAATAAATTGTACGTTATAAGCAAGAATGAATAAGCATAGTTTATAATAACTTTATGATTACTCCTGAAATGCATTATCTAGATCCAGGAACCGGATCATATTTAATACAAATTATTGCAGCAGCAGGTATAGCAGTCGGAATATACTTTAGGTCATTGAAAACCTTTTTGTTTAATTTAAAGTCTAAAATTTTTAATAAAAAAAATAGCTGACTGTTAAAATCTTAATGATTCTCTGATTAGTTTTAAATCTTTTTCGTTGTCAAGTTCCTTAAAGTAGCCATCATAATCAAGAGTTTTGATATTGATATTTTGAAGAATTAAACGATTAAGAAAAGATGTTGTTTGAATTTGTTTAGAATTTTTATCATCATTAATTGCTAGGTATTCTTCATACCACTTAAGAAATCTCTCAAACATAAAATCGTTAAAATATACAATTCCCATAAATTGACCGTTAACTGATTCTATATTTTTTACTTTATTTCCAATTTCTAATAAATTATTATTACTGTCTTGTTTAAAAGTTTCAAGGTCATCAAAATTGTAATCTCCTCTTTCTTGCCAGAGTTTTTTAAAATTTTTAAAAGAAGGCACTATAAAGTTCGAATTTAAGAATTTTAAATCTGCTATTAGTCTTGCTTCAAACAAAATATCTCCATAGACAACCAATACTTCTTTTTCATTTAAATAATTGGATCCACATGAAATACTATGTACTTGCCCTGTTGAGTGATAGTGTTTATTATTTTTTGTCGTCAAATCATAATTTGAAAATAAATTATTTTTATATCCAGTAATTACTGTGATGTCATTTTTATTTATACCAGAAATTTCCAATTGTTCTATTTGAATTTCTAGCATAGTTCTATTGTCTATCTTGACCAAAGATTTAGGCATTTCAAGATTTAACCTGGAACCTTTTCCTGCCGATAATATTAAAACTTTCAATTTATAAAAGTAGAAATAATATCAAAATCGGTAGAATCTCTTTCTGGGTGCCACATAAAACACAAAATTTTATATTTTTTATGTTTAATGCATAGTAAATTATTATTTTTATCAATCTCTAATATTTCCCAACTTTTTTCAATTTGTTTTTTATAAGGAATCGAGTAATTATTAAAACAGGTTCTTTTACTTTTTGAAGATCTGTTTGATTGATTAATTTCGTATTTTTCTTTTATAGAAATTCTGTTTATAACAAAATCAATGTTTTCATCTAAGTGGGTTAAAACTTTTTGCATACCTCTACATACCGCGATTAGAGGTATAGAATTTACAATCGAATAATCGATTAAAAATTCCTCTACTTCTTCTCTATTCTTATCAAAACCATCACCTGCTAAATTGTTTTTTAAAATATCTCCCCCACCAGATAAAACTAAGGCAGCTGTTGAAGTAGATTTTATGTAATTATTTAATTGTTGAATATTATTTGGCAAGGGAACTACCTTATATTCACTAAAATATTTGAACCAATTTGAGTCAATGCTGAAATAGGTCTGTTCAAATTTTTTTAATGAATTTGATGTTATTAAAATTTCTTTCATTAATTTAAGTATAATTTTTTATTTAAAGGATCAATCTCTAATATTTTTGAGTTTTGCAATTCTTTAAAAAGATCATCTCCCACTCCAAATACACTTGTTATATTTTTTTCAGATGCTCTAATAGCCATATGAGAATTAGGTCCTCCATATTTTGTAACCATACCTTTTATTGGCAGATTTAGTATCCAATCCCAACCTGGATCTGCATTTGGTAACAATATTATTTTGTTTTTATATAGTTGATGCTTTTTTTCTGAAATATGACTTAACTCTGCTTTGACGATACTTTGGCCTACAAAATTTGGTTTTGTATTTAAGTTTTCAAAAAATAAGAAATCACTTGAATTCGTTATTATGTCAGGAAGTTCAAAATAAGAACTCTCTTTTTCATAAAAGATTTTTCCAGTATTGGAAAAAATTTCAAAATTTAAATTCTTGATTTTCGTTTCATCGAGTTCATAATTTTGTTTTATCTGATTTAAAGTTAAGTCAATAGCTTTTGAATACATAAATTTTGAATTTTCTCGAGATACTATAGAACCTTCAAATAATTGATGCCACTCACTAGAACTGAAACTGTATTTTTGCAAATTAAGATATGTGTCAATTTTTTTAAGTGTATTTTTTATATCAATATTGTTATCTTCTTCGTTTTTCAGATTTTCAGTTAAGAAATGAATAAACTCTTTACCCTCATCTCGAATATTTTTTGAATATAAATCATAATTATTTGGTCTTACATGTCCATAAATACTGATAAATTTTTTATATGACATTTTTTTATTTTTTACATCATGTAAACTTTTAGAAAATTGAGATGAAATTGTATTTAAGTTATTAAGTAAATTTTGTTTTTCACCTTCACTTATAACTTCATTTTTAACAAAATTATTAAGATGTGAAAAATAAATAAATGCAAGTCTTGCGTGGTGTGAAAATGGTATAGCCATATTTTTTTTAATCGCATTAATTATTTTCTTGTCAAAGAAATCCATGGAAGAATTTAATTGGTTATAAAAATATGTGATTTTTTTATTATTTTTATTTAATATTTTCAAATAATTATTTTCTAGAACTTTTAAGTCACTTATCCAATTAGAAATTGTTTGCTTTGTCAATATATCCTTATAACGTTCATTTATCTTTTGTTCTATACCAAAAATGTATGCGGTTTCAGCAATTTCAAACTCAATTTTGTCATGTAATTCTGGGTTGTTAATTAGCTTATCTATTTGATAATCTATTATTTGTTCACATTCATCTTCACTTAAACTTTTAGTTAAAAAGCTATTTAAAGATGCTCTTACGTCGATGTAGCATTTATTACCGAAATTAAACATTAATCTATCTTTGACGACTCCTCTATATCCAAATTT
>Ga0160423_10005779_pt1 | contig 10059 bp, 21 predicted proteins | sample CRUFie14St8metaG_FD_108191 | JGI IMG/M metagenome (GOLD analysis project Ga0160423, IMG submission 108191) | Marine microbial communities from the Costa Rica Dome - CRUD Field 142mm St8 metaG | ecosystem: Environmental > Aquatic > Marine > Oceanic > Photic zone | place: Costa Rica: the Eastern... | reverse complement strand
CTTATAACTCCAATAGCAATGGAAAAAGAGTTAAGATTCGCTATTAGAGAAGGTGGCCATACTGTAGGTGCAGGTGTAGTAACAGAAATAAAAGAATAAGATGAATAAAATCAGAATTAGAATAAAAGCTTACGATCATATGCTGTTAGATAAATCAACAGAAAAAATTGTACGTACTGCCAAAAATACTGGTGCTTTAGTTCTTGGTCCTATTCCGCTTCCTACAAAAAAAAGTATATATACAGTTAATAGATCTGTACATGTTGATAAAAAATCAAGGGAACAATTTCAAATTAAAATTCATAAAAGAATTATTGATTTACTGAATTCATCTTCAAAAACTGTTGATGCTTTAATGAAGTTGGATATGCCAGCTGGAGTAGATATAGAAATTAAATCATAAATTTAAATGAAAGAACAAGATAAAAATATTAAAGAAAGTAATAAAGAAGAAACTAATAAACCTTCTGAAATAGAGTCTTCGAATAAAGTTGACCTATCTTCAGGAGAGGTTAATGATTCTGAAACTTTATCTTCTGATAAAAAGGAATCTGATGATAATAGCTCATTAGAACTTCCTTTTATAATTGGTACTAAAGTTGGTATGTCTCAAATTTTCTCTTCTAATGGTACAGTATATCCTGTGACCATTATTGAAGCTGGTCCATGTACGGTAACTCAAATTAAAACTGCTGATAGCGATGGATATAATTCTATCCAATTAGGTTATAAAGATACTAGTGAAAAAAAATTATCTAAACCTATGATTGGTCATTATAAAAAAGCTAATTCTACTATGAAAAGATTTTTGAAAGAATTTCATTATGAAAATTCTTCTGATGTAAATCCTGGTTCTGAGATTACTCTTAACCAATTTAAAGCTGGTGATTTATTAAATATCACTGGTAAATCAAAAGGTAAGGGTTTTGCTGGTCATATGAAGCGTCATAATTTTGGTGGAGGGAGAGCCTCACATGGAAAGAATAGTGTAATGAGAAAAGCTGGTTCTATAGGTGCTGGTACTTCTCCTGGAAGGGTATGGAAAGGTACTAGAATGGCAGGTAGAATGGGTAACGATAAAGTTACTATAAAAAATCTAGAGTTAATAAAAGTTGATGCAGATAGAAATTTATTATATGTAAGTGGATCTGTTCCTGGCCCAAACAAAAATATTATTTATATATCGAGAGCAAATTATGAAAGTTGATTTATTTAACAAAGAAGGTAAGAAAACTTCGCAGATAACGTTAAACGATAAAGTTTTTGCTATTAAACCTAATGAGCATACAATCTATTTATCTGTCAAGTCTGAGTTAGCAGCTAAAAGACAAGGAACGTCAAGTTCAAAAACTAGATCTGAAGTTAGTGGTGGTGGTGCAAAGCCATGGAAACAAAAAGGTACTGGTCGTGCTAGAGTTGGTTCATCAAGAAATCCTTCAAGGGTACATGGTGGTTCAGCATTTGGTCCTGAACCTCGTTCTTACATTGAGAAAGTAAATAAAAAAGTTAAATCACTTGCAAGAAAAAGTGCTTTGTCTCAAAAAATTAAGTCTACCTCATTCAGAGTAGTTGATGATTTATCAATGGATACATTTAAAACTAAAGAATTTAATCGTTTATTGACCAATCTTAAAGTTCAAAATCAAAAACTAACTTTAATAGTTGGAAAAGAGGATAAAAATTTGTTCATGAGTTGTAGAAATTTAAAAGATGTCAATTTAGTATCTGTAAAAAATGTTTCAACTTATGACATTGTTAATTCAAATATGTTACTGTTTGACCAGGCTAGTGTTGAACATATAAATGAAGGTTTTTAGTCATGAATAATTCAGATGTAATATTATATCCTATTTTAACTGAGAAAAGTTCCACTCTTATGGAATCTCTTAATAAATATGTTTTTAGAGTAAATGTTAAGTCTAACAAAATACAGATTAAAAATGCTCTTGAAAAAAGATTTAATGTTTCTGTTACTAAGGTTACTACAATGAATTTTAAAGGTAAAATTAAAAATACTACTATTAAAAGTGGTGGTCATGTTTTAAGAAGTACTGGAAATAGAGAGTCATGGAAAAAAGCTATTGTTACATTGAAAGATGGTGATAAGATAAATTTAGTAGATGGAGATTTTAGCTAGATGTCGAGTATAAAAAAATTAAAGCCAGATACCCCTAGTAGAAGATATATGTCTATTTCTTCTTTTGATGAAATTACTAAGAGTAAGCCAGAGAGAAAGTTAACTGTAGCTCTTAGAAAGACTGGAGGTAGAAATAATTTAGGAAGAATTACTTCCAGAAGAAGAGGTGGTGGCCATAAAAGAAGATATAGAATAATAGATTTTAAAAGAAATAAGCTTGATATTTCTGGGAAAGTTATTTCAGTTGAGTATGATCCAAATAGGTCTGCTAGAATTGCTTTGGTTGAGTACGAAGACGGAGATAGAAAATATATTTTAGCTCCTGATGGAATTAAGGTAAACAATACTGTTGTTTCATCTAGAGATAACAAAATACCATTTAAAACTGGTAATAGTACATGTCTTAAATATATTCCTGAAGGAATTTTGGTGCATAATATTGAAATGAAACCCCGAAAAGGTGCTCAGCTTGCCAGAAGTGCAGGGACATATGCTAAGATTATGGCCAAGGACAACAGCATGGTAACTTTGAAGTTGCCATCTGGTGAGATGAGAATGATTCATGAAGATTGTTTAGCAACTATAGGTGTTGTTGGTAATAAAAATCATGAAAATATTAAAATAGGAAAAGCTGGAAGAAGTAGATGGCTAGGTAAAAGGCCAAAAGTTAGAGGTGTTGTTATGAATCCTGTTGATCATCCACATGGTGGTGGTGAAGGAAGAACTTCTGGTGGAAGACACCCCGTCTCACCATGGGGAACACCAGCTAAAGGTTATAAAACTAGGAAGAAAAATAAATTGTCTAACAAATTTATTGTTAAGAGGAGAAAATAATATATGTCAAGATCTTTAAAAAAAGGCCCTTATATTGATTTCAAGTTAGAAAAAAAAGTTGAAAAGCTAAATAATGCTAATAAAAAAGAAGTTGTCAAAACGTGGGCAAGAAGATCAACAATCCCTCCATCTTTTGTAGGTCATACTTTTGCTGTTCATAATGGAAATAAATTTATTCCTGTTTATGTAAGTGAGAATATGGTAGGCCATAAGTTAGGAGAGTTTGCTCCGACAAGATTATTTAGATTACATTCAGGAGATAGAAAGAAGTAGATTATGGAAACTACAGTTAAGTTAAAATATATAAAGCAGTCACCAAAAAAAGTTAGATTTGTTCTAAACAGTATAAGAGGAGCCAATGTTGGAACTGCTATTAATAAACTTGAAAAGCTTAATAAGAAAGCTGCTTTTTCTATTCTTAAAGCACTAAGATCAGCTATTTCGAATTTATCTAATACATTTTCAGAAGATAGTATAAGCGAAAATGATTTTTATATTTTTGAGGCATATGTAGATCAGGGGCCAGTTATGAAAAGATTTAGGCCTGCAGCTATGGGAAGAGCTACACCTATTTTAAAACGTTCGAGTCATTTAACATTAACACTAAAAAAGAATTCCTCAAATTAAGGAGAATGTATTTTGGGACAAAAAAGTAATCCAATAGGTCTTAGATTAGGTATCAACAAATCATGGGATTCCGTATGGTTTGATGAAAAGAATTTTGCTGATAGAATTAAAGAGGATTTAGTTATAAGAAATTATGTTCTATCTAGATATCCCTCTGCTAGCATTTCTAAAGTTCTTATTAATAGAACTTCTGAGAAAGCTTCTGTTACAATTAATACTGCTAGGCCTGGTTTAATAATAGGTAAGGGTGGTGTTGAAGTTGACGCACTTAAGAAAAATTTAAAGAAGCTTGTAGGATATGATGTTCAAGTTAATGTTTCAGAAATAAAAAGGCCAGCATTAGTTGCAAAACTAGTTGGACAAAATGTTGCACAACAGCTTGAAAAAAAAGTTAATTACAGAAGAGCTGTTAAAAAATCAATTCAAAGTACTATGCAGTTAGGTGCTGGAGGAATTAGAGTTTGTATTTCTGGAAGACTAAATGGAGCTGAGATTGCTAGGAGTGAAACCTTTAGAGAAGGTAGAGTCCCATTGCATACTTTAAGGTCTGATATTGACTATGCTCATGTAGAAGCTAATACAGCTTATGGTATAATTGGTATTAAAGTTTGGATTTATAACGATAAAATATAGAAGAGTATAAAGAATTATGTTATCACCAAAAAAAGTAAAAAGAAGAAAAGTACAAAAAGGTAGAATGAAAGGTATGTCCAATAGAAGTAATAAAGTTGCTTATGGAACATATGGATTAAAGGCACTTGAGTCAGGATGGATTACTAGTCGTCAGATTGAAGCTACTAGGATTTCTATATCTAGAAGAGTAAGAAAGTTAGGTAAAATGTGGATTAGAATTTTTCCTGATAAACCTATAACTAAAAAACCCGCTGAAACGAGAATGGGTAAAGGTAAGGGTTCTCCTGAATATTGGGTATCAGTTGTAAAACCAGGAAGAATACTTTTTGAGGTTGATGGTTTAGATTTTGATCAAGCAAAAGAAACCTTTAGAGCTTGCTCCCACAAGTTACCTATAAAAACTAAACTTGTTCCTAGGAGGGATTTCTAATAATGGCAAAGGAAAAAAATACTAGAGATATGTCTTTAGAAGAACTTAAATCAAAACTTGTTGATACAAAAGAATCTTTGTTTAACTTAAGATTTCAAAGATCACTTCAACAGTTAGAAAAGCCTGAAAATATAAGTAAAGCTAAAAAAGAAATTGCAAGAATAAAAACTTTTATAAGACAATTTGAACTTAAAATTAAATAATTATGGATAATAAAAATAAAAGAAGACAGCTAATTGGAACAGTTTATTCAGATAAAATGGATAAAACTATTGTTGTAAAAGTACAGAAAAAAGAACCACATCCTATTTATAGAAAGTACATTAATAAGTCTAAAAAATATTATGCTCAAGATACTAAGAATTTGTGTTCAAAGGGTGATGTTGTGGTAATTGAAGAATCAAAACCTTTGAGTAAATTAAAAAGATGGACAGTCAAGAAAATTCAACAAAAAGCAGTTAATTAAAAATGATACAACAAGAAACAAGATTAAAAGTTGCAGATAACTCGGGAGCCAAAGAAGTATTATGTATTAAAGTCCTTGGAGGTTCTAGAAAAAGATATGCAAAAACTGGTGATTTAATAGTTATTACTGTTAAAAAAGCACTACCTGGATCAAATGTTAAAAAAGGTGAGGTCCATAAGGCTGTAGTTGTGAGAACAAGAAAAGAAAGAAAAAGAAAAGATGGTTCTTACATCAGATTTGATGATAATGCAGCAGTTCTCGTTAATGAAAATAAAGAACCTAAAGGAACAAGAGTTTTTGGTCCTGTAGCTAGAGAATTAAGAGAAAAAAAGTTTATGAAAATACTATCATTAGCTCCTGAGGTAATATAATATGTATAAAATTAAAAAAGATGATACGGTTAAAATCATTTCTGGCAATTATAAAGGTCAGACTGGAAGAGTTCTTCGTTTAATAGGTTTAAATAATAGGGCACTGGTAGAAGGCGTAAATAAAGTAAAAAAACATATGAGACCTTCTCAAGAAAATCCTCAAGGAGGAATAGTTGAGAAAGAAATGTCTATTCATATTTCAAACTTAATGTTAGTTGAAAAAAATACTCCCACAAAAGTTGGCTTTAAAGTTGGTAAAGATGGTAAAAAAGTTAGAATTAATAGAAAAAATAAAAACGTTATAAAATAAAATGTCAAAACAAAATTATATCCCTAGATTAAAAACTAAGTATAGCGATCAGATAGTATCTGAAATCGGAAAAACACTTGATATAGATAACAAGATGAGTATCCCCAAAATTTTAAAAATATCAATTAATATGGGTTTAGGTGATGCTAAAGAAAACAAAAATAACTTAAAGCAAGCAGTTGAAGAATTAACTAATCTTTCAGGTCAACAGGCTGTTATTACTCGTGCTAAGAAAGCTATTTCTAATTTTAAATTGAGGGAAGGTGATCCTGTAGGAGTAAAAGTTACATTAAGGGGTGACAGAATGTATGAATTTCTTGATAGGTTAATTTCAGTTGCTATTCCTAGAATTAGAGATTTCAGAGGTTTACCATCAAAAGGTTTTGATAAATTTGGTAATTATAACTTTGGAATTACAGAGCAGATTGTATTCCCTGAAATTGATTATGATAAAGTAAGTAGTATTAAAGGTATGAATTTGACTATCGTAACATCAGCTAAAGATAGTTTAGGTACTCATACTCTTTTAAGGGCTTTTGGTTTTCCAATAGAAAATTTATAAGAAAAAGGTAAATAATGGCAAAAAAATCTAAAGTAGTAAAAAATATTCAAAGACAAGAACTAGTCGAAAGATATGCAGCTAAAAGAAAAGAGTTGTTATCAATTGCTAAAAATCCTAAGAGCTCTTTTTCTGAAAAGAGAGCAGCTTATCAAAAATTAGAAAAAATGCCTAGGGATGCAAATCCTATCAGAGTAAGAAATAGATGTAATTTGACTGGAAGGCCTAGAGGTGTATACAGAAGATTTGGTCTATCTAGAATCAGTTTAAGAGAAATGGCAAACAATGGTTTAATACCAGGAGTTTCAAAAGCAAGTTGGTAGACTTGTTTTAATTATAAGGAATAATTTTATGAGTATGAGTGACCCAATATCAGATTTTTTAACCAGAATTAGAAACGCACACATGGCTAACAAACCATGGGTAGAAGTTCCATCTTCTAATTTGAAAATAAGAATCTCATATATTTTAAAAGAAGAAAAATTTATTAGAGATTATGTTCTTATTAAAGATAATAAGCAAAATGTTTTAAGATTATATCTAAAATATGATTATGATAATAAGCCAGTTATTCATGGCCTCAGAAGAATTAGCAAGCCAGGGTGTAGAAAATATTTACCTTCAAAAAATAAATTTAGAGTTTTAAATGGCATGGGAATATCTATTTTGACGACTTCAAAAGGTGTCATGTCTGATAAGAAAGCTAAAAAATTAAATGTTGGTGGTGAAGTTTTATGTCAAGTATGGTAAAATTAAAGGAAAATATTTAAATGTCAAATATTGGAAAACAACCAGTTGTAATACCTGAAGGTATTGATATTAATATCAATGGCTCTAAGGTTGGTATTAAAGGTTCACTTGGAGAATTAAACCTTAGTTTGGATTCTAGAATTTCTTTAGCAAAAGACTCTGATCATTTAATAGTTTCTAGAAAATCAGATAGTAAAAAAGATAAAGAGCTTCATGGTTTATATAGATCTTTAATCCAAAATATGGTTACAGGAGTTAGCAAAGGCTTCCAAAAAGAATTGACCTTAGTTGGTGTTGGTTACACTGCAGAAAAAAAGGGAGATTTTTTATTGGTAAATGCTGGATATTCACATCCAGTCTTTATTCAAATCCCTGATAATATTACAATTGATGTTCCTAGTGCTACATCAATTGTAGTAAAAGGTGTTAATAAACAAAATGTAGGCGATGTTGCAGCTAAGATTAGACAAATTAGAAAGCCTGAACCCTACAAAGGTAAAGGAATTAAATATTCTGATGAAACTATTAGAAGAAAAGCAGGAAAAACAGTTGGAGCAGGAGCAGGATAAAATGTCAAAAGTTAATTTAAAAAGAAAAAATTGGTTAAGAAAAAAAGTTAGAACAAAAAATTCACTTGGTGTATTAGGAAAATATCCAAGACTAGTTGTTTTTAAATCAAATAAACATATTTATGGTCAATTAGTTGATGACAATAAACATTTAACAATTTTATCCTCATCAACTATGGATAAAGATTTAGCAAAAGATTTAAAATCAGCAAAAACAAAAACTGATCAAAGTAAAATTATTGGTGAATCTTTAGCAAAAAAAATAAAATCTACAAAAATTAAAAAAATAGTTTATGATAGAAATGGTTACAAGTATCATGGTAGAGTAAGAGCAGTTGCTGATTCTTTAAGAGATAATGGTGTTAATTTTTAATATATAAGGATATTTATGAGCAAAAATATAATTAATCCAACAGATTTGCAGTTAAATGACGAAACTGTTGTTCAAATAAAAAGAGTATCCAAAGCGACCACTGGTGGAAGAAGAATGAGGTTCAGAGCCATTGTTGTTGTTGGAGATGGACAAGGTCATTTAGGTATTGGATTTGGTAGAGCAAACGAAGTTGCTGCTGCAGTTGATAAAGCAAAAAATACAGCTAAAAAGAATATTTTTAAAGCACCTATAGTTAAAGGCACTATTCCGCATAGGCTTGACATTAAGTTTGGTTCTGTTAAATTAATGATTAAACCGGCATCTCCTGGTACAGGAATTATTGCTGGAGCATCAGTAAGATCTGTAATGGAGCAAATTGGTGTAACTGATATTCTAACCAAAAATACAGGATCCACCAATCCTGTAAATGTTGTTAAAGCTGTCGAATTTGGTTTAAAGCAACTAAGAGATCCATTGACTGTTTCTAGACAAAGAGGAATAAAATTACAGGAATTATTTAATTAAGATGTCAAAAGAGAAAATAAATAAAATTGAAATTAAATTAGTTAAAAGCGCTATAGGTTATAACTCAAAAAAGAAAAAAACTTTGGAAGCTCTTGGTTTAAGAAAAATGAATTCAAAAGTAGTAAAAGTTAATAATAGTGCTATTAATGGAATGTTGAAGCAAGTTTTTCATTTAGTTGAAGTTAAGGAGTTATCATGAGTTTTAAATTAACACCAAGTCCAGGTTCTACAAAAGATAGAAAAAGAATAGGTAGAGGTAACGCCTCAGGTCAAGGAAGAACTGCAGGTAAAGGACATAAAGGATATAAATCTAGATCTGGTACTAAAGCTAAATTACATTTTGAGGGTGGTCAAACGCCTTTAGCAAGAAGGTTACCTAAAAGAGGAATGAAAATTTTCTCAAAAAGTTATAGGCATAAACTCAATTATCAGACCGTCAATCTTGGTGTTTTGTCATCGTTAAAACAAACTAAATTAAATTCAAAAATTTTGTTTGAAAAAGGTATAATTAAAAAAGCTAATGTGCCGGTAAAAATTTTAGCTAATGGTAAATTTGATAAAAAAATGGAATTATCTTTTAATATGTTTAGTAAAAATGCAATTGAAAAAATTGAAAAATCAGGTGGAAAGGTTGTTTTTATTTAATGAGAAAAATCATTAATATTTTTAAAGTTGCTGATTTAAGAAAAAAATTAGCATTTACTGCTTCTTTGCTATTAGTTTACAGACTAGGTGGAAAAGTTCCTGTTCCAGGTATCGATAAATCAGCATTGAAAGCTTATATGGATGGAGCAATTGGTCAAAATTCTCTACTTGGTTTATATGACACATTCGTTGGTGGTTTCTTTTCTCAAGCCTCTATCTTTACTCTTGGAATTATGCCTTATATTTCTGCCTCAATTATCATCCAATTACTTGGAGCAGTGATTCCCTATTTCCAACGATTACAGAAAGAAGGCGAATTAGGTAGAAGAAAAATTATACAGCTTACTAGGTATGGAACAGTTATTATTGCTACTATGCAGTCAATTGGTGTATCCGTTTATTTGTCTAGTCTCACTGCACCTAATTCTGATTTACCGATTGTCACTATTGCTCCTTTAGCATTTTACTTCGTTACTATTATTACATTGGTAACGGGAACAATTTTTATAATGTGGCTTGGAGAACAAATCTCTGATTACGGATTAGGTAATGGAATCTCATTGATCATTATGTGTGGTATTTTAGCAAATTTACCTTTTGTTCTTCAACTTGAATGGGATTCTGGAAATATGTCAGCCAGCCCTTATAGATATTTATCACTACTTGTATTAGTATTCTTTGTTACGTTATTTGTAGTAGGAATTACAACAGGTACCAGGAAAATTCCTGTTCAATATGCTAAGAGAGTAGTAGGTAGAAAAGTTTATGGAGGTCAAGCGACTCATATACCATTAAAAATTTTAACTACTGGAGTAATGCCAATTATTTTT
>Ga0160423_10005778_pt1 | contig 10060 bp, 5 predicted proteins | sample CRUFie14St8metaG_FD_108191 | JGI IMG/M metagenome (GOLD analysis project Ga0160423, IMG submission 108191) | Marine microbial communities from the Costa Rica Dome - CRUD Field 142mm St8 metaG | ecosystem: Environmental > Aquatic > Marine > Oceanic > Photic zone | place: Costa Rica: the Eastern... | reverse complement strand
TTATGTTACCAAACAAGAAGTAAAAGATGATATGAATGTCCTTATGGATAGATTAGAAAAATTACATGAAAAGGTTGACAAACTCTTTGAGGTAAAGTAAAATGGCAAAGAAACAAAAGAAAAGATATAAACAAAAATATACTACAGGTGGTAGAGTAGATATGAGTACAGGTGGTAGAGTAAGTTATCAAGAAGGTAATATGGTAATAAAAATGAAAGAAGATGATGGACCTGATATAAAAGATGAAGAGCTTAATGTTGAACAAACAGTAAATCTTGAAAATCCTGAAGCAGCTACACCTCAAATGACTGTTGGATTTGGTAAAAATCAAGATACTACAGCATCTCAACAAAGAACAGATAGAATATCAGAAAGTGCAGCAAGAATACAAGAAGGTGCTTCTGGTCAAGTTCCTGATAGTGCTGTAATAGACCCTGCTGTAAAAGTAGATAAAAATATTAAACCTGATACTGTTGTAACACAAGACCCTAATACTAAAGCAACAGCCGATGAAGCAAAACAAGTAACTCCAGAAACTGTTACAACTGGTGGCGTAGCTTCGGAAGGTAGAACAACTGCAGTAGGAACAGATACATTTGATGCAAAACAAGTAAGTGAAGATGCACAAGTAGGTGTAGCACAAACTCAAATTGATGAAGATACTATGTTAGCTAAAGCTGCTGGAGTAGACAGAGTAGACCCAATAAAAACAGCTACAGTAGATATACCAGATGGTGCATTAGCTGAAAGAGTAGTAGGAACATTAAGTCCTGATGCAAAAGCAGAAGCAGCTAGAAATGCTGGAAGTGATTTAGCTAGAGTAACAAGAGCTAAAAAACAATTAAGAAATGCAGGATTACCTGAAAATGCTATTACTGAATTAGGTAATAATCCTGAAGCTTTAGAAGATAAACTTACACAATTTACAGAACAAGAAAGAGGTATAATAGCTGGACTACCTGAAGAAGCATTAGTATCTAATCAAATGGATAGTCTTTTAAGTGGTATGGAAAATGGTGAAATACCTACATGGGCTAAACCTGCTGTTGCTAGTGTAGAAGCTATGTTAGCACAAAGAGGTTTAACTGCTTCTAGTGTGGGTAGAGATAATTTATTTAATGCTATTATACAAAGTGCAGTACCTTTAGCTCAAAGTAATGCTCAAGCTATACAACGAAGCGTAAGTCAACAAAGAAGTATAGAAGCACAAGTTGCTGAAGCAAATGCACAAAGACAACAACAAGTAAATTTAGATAAAGCTAATAAAGTATTTGGTATGGATATGGCTCAATTTAATGCTGACCAACAAAGAGAATTAGCTAATAGTAAGTTTTTACAAAGCGTAGGAATGCAGAATGCTAATTTTGAGCAACAAGGTGTAGTACAAGATGCTTTACTTATGTCTCAAGCTAATTTAGCTGAAGCTGATTTTTTTCAAAAAACTCAAATACAAAATGCTCAAGCATTCTTACAAACAGATATGGCTAATTTAAGCAATAGACAACAATCTACTGTATTAAAAGCTCAACAGAATCAACAAAGAATTTTAAGCAATCAAGCTGCTGATAATGCTGCAAGACAATTTAATTCTGCTAGTACAAATCAAACTCAACAGTTTATGGCAAGTCTTAATGCACAAATGAGTCAGTATAACGCTAGTCAACAAAACGCAATGAAACAATTTAATGCTACTCAATTAAATGCTGCAGAAGCTAGAAGAGCTGGTAGAGATGCTGATTTAGAAAAGTTTAATGCACAACTTGCTACACAGGTTGACCAGTTTAATTCTCAACAGGACTTTGCAAGAAATCAATGGAATGCACAAAATGCTGCAGCAGTTGAAGCTTCTAATGTTCAATGGAGAAGACAAGCTAATACAATTAATAGTGCTGCTCAAAATCAAATTAATGCACAAAACGCACAAAATGCTTTTGGTATGACTATGCAATCTATGGCTTTTTTATGGCAAGAACTAAGAGACCAAGCAGACTTTGATTTCAGAGCATATGAAAACGAACAAAACAGAATGGCTCAAATAGTTTCAACAGCTATTGGTAATGAAGGTAGTGCTGGTAAAACATTTGATAATTATTTAACAGGATTAGTAAGTACACTAAGTAACTCTTTTACAAGTGGTTATGGAGGCTACGGAGGATTTACTGGTGGAGGATATTAAAAAATATGGGTAAATTAAGAAAAATAGGTAGAAAAATTAAAAAAGGAGTAAAGAAACTTTTTAGCTCTAAGATAGGTAGAATTGTAGGTATGGTAGGTTTATACTTTGCCATGGGTACTGTTGCTAAAGGATTAAGTAATTGGTTTGGTAGTACTTTTGGTAAAGCCAGTACTACTGCTACAGAAAATCTTGTTGCTGAAAGCACTACAGAAGCAGCTCTTTCTTCAGCAGAAATTTCTGAAGTTGCTAAAGGAACAGATACTTTATCAAAAAAAGTATCAACTTTAATTGAAACATCTCCTACAAATGTAGATGCAGCTAATAATGCTTATGCAGCTTTAGATTCTTCAGCAATAATTGGTAATACTACTCCATCTTCTACTATTACTGATGCATTGGTTGAAACTACTGAAAGTAATATATTAGACCAAACTGTACCAGAAGTAACAGATAATTTAAATCTTTTAGAAAAAAACAAAGGCTTTAGTGAAGGAAATAATTTAAAAGCAGATTTTCCAAAAGTAGAAACAGATGGATTTGGAGAAGGTGCAACTGGTGGTTTTGGTACACAAAGTAACATAACTCCTACTCAAGGAGTTGAAGCTACAGTACCTGCTGAAAAATCAATAGCTACTAATATAAAAGATTATTTTGTAGGACCAGACTCAACTGTTGTTCCAGATACAATATCAGGAGTAGGTTCTGGACTTATTATGTCACAATTTCAAGATGACCCTGAAATGGGTGGTGGTGGTTTTATAGCACCTCAACCTATGCAAGTACAAGCACAGGGAGCTTATCTACAAGAAGTAGGACCAATGATGGCTAATGTTACAGGAGTACCAAATTTTAATAACATAACACAAATGGCTAACCAAAGTGTTTATGGTGTAGGAACACCTAATCATTTAGCAGGATTATACGGATAGGAGAAATAATGGCAACATCAAGAAATGCAATAGAATTTATGCAACAAAGTTTAGATACAGGAAGACCTATTCCGGGTCAAAGTCTTACTAACTCTCCAGAGCAACCATATAACTGGGAAAAACCTGCAGAGTTTAGTAATCCTAAAGAAGCTATGTTATATACTTTTGAAATTTTAACACAGCCTGAAACTACTGCAAATGTACTAATAAATATAACAAAAGGAGTTAGTGTTATAGATATTGCTTCTATAATTTTATATCAAGGATTTTTAGAAGGTAAATGGAATCCTGATTTAATGACATTATTAATGGAACCGACTATGTATATGATTATGGCTCTTTGTGAAAAAGCAGAAATAAAATATAAATTAGATTCTGTTGATGATGATGATGTTGAAGAAATGATGGGAGATAAAGCTGTAGAAAAAATAGAACAAGAAATAGGTGCATTAGACCAAATAAGAAAAAAAGCAGTACAGCAAGTTAGTCCACAATCTGTTCCTGAAGATGTTAGAGAAGTAATTGAACAAACTGAAATACAACCTAGTCTTTTAGAAAAAGTAGAAGAAGTAGAAAGTAATAGTTTATTAAGTAAAGGAGAATAAACATGGCTGATATTTTAAAAAATTTGTTAGATAAATCAAATAATCAAAAAACTGGTTGGTATGATATAGCAAATGCTTGGAGTCAAAGTAATAATAGAGATACAAAATCTTTAAGAAATATTTTAATAGCACAAACTTTATTTGGTATGAAAGAACTTCAAATGCAACAAAAAGTTCAAAAAAATTTAAAAAGTTTAGAGAGAGAAAGAGTATTTGATTTAGGTGGAATGAATCAAAAGTGGGAATCTTATCAAGATTTAATAGCTACAGAAAAAGCTTATAGAGGCGATTCAAATTATTTTAAAAAACAAGCATTAGCAAAGTATAATGAAATGCATCCTGACTTTAATGTGAAAACTGCTTTAGAGAGTGAACTAGCTGATAGACAAAAAGAAATAGAAGATTACGCTACAGCTTTATTAAACAATCATACAAAAAAAGTTAATACAGGAAACTTTGATGTTAAAATGACTAAAGAACAATTTTATCAACCATTTAATGATTATTATAATCAAAGAGCTGAAGAAATTAATGCTCCTAAAAATAGAAGTTTAGTACATGCTGGTTGGAATAGAATAACAGAAGGTCGTAAAGAAGTTGACCCAACTGCTCCTACATTACAAGACAGAAGAATGACAGCAAATAGAGGAAGTTTTGGATATTTATTAGACCCTGATGAAATTAAACCACAAGATGAAATTGCATTATTTAGAAATCCTAATGAATTTGTTATGACTACAGGAGAAATAAAAGAAGCTATTTTAATGAATCAAAGTTTACCTATGGAAATAAGACAAAGTTTAATAGAAACTTTACCAAAAGGAACAATGACTCGTGGAGAACTAAAAGACCATGTTGTTATTGAAACTACAGACTTTGATGCAGAAAAAGATAAATTACAAAGAGCTTATAATATGTATGATAATGTAGAGGGAATTGATGAAACTAATAGACCTAAAGTTGGAACAGAAGCATATAAACATTACATAAGAAAAAGAAATAATTATGCTGCATTAAGTCTTGGTATAGGAAGTAAACGAACAAATGAATATTTAAATACTTTATATCAATATCAAGATGCAATAAAAGACCCTGAAACAAATCAAAGAAATATTAAAAGATTAGAAACAGAATTAAAAGCATATGAAATGGACACTATTGACAAAGCTGTAGTACAAATGATAACAACAGCTATGGCAGATGCAGAATATATCCAACAAAATGAAGATTTTATAATGGCATTTGATGATGACCCTGTTATTGCTCAAAAAGAATATTTTAAAAATTTGTCTGCATCTATTAGAGATATGATAGAACAAGTAATGAGCAATTAAATGTCAGATAATTCAAACGAAGATAAAAATGAATTTCAGGAAAATAAATATGTTCCTGATTATCTTTATAATTTTGTAAGATACAATCCTGCAAATCTTCAAATGTCTTTATACGAAAGTATATTACCTACACCTACAAGAAAATTTAAAAAATTTATAGCTAGAACTCAAACTACTACTTTAAATAATGCTATGGATATAGGTAGAATGGTAGTAGATGGAGTAGCTGGACCAGAAACTCCTGAAAGAAAAGAAAAAAGACAAGTACAAGAAGATGCTATGAATGAATTTTTAGTTGCTCTGCATGGTGAAGGAATAATAAAAAGAAAAGAAAGATATGGATTAAACAGCTCTACAGTTGAAATGGAAACAGGAGCAGGTGAATTTGCAAATGACATTGTTAATTTAGTAGTTGGTTTTAAAGGAATAGATAAAGCTTTAAAAGGTGTTAAATATTTTGATAAAGCTCAAAAAGCAACTAAACAAAAAAAAGGTTTACAAAAAATATTTAATAGAGATGTTGGAAGACAAGTAATAGCAGGTGAAACTGCTGTTCAAACAATGTTTGATATTGAAGGCACTCCAGCATTACTACCTATTGCTCCAATAATAGGAGCTGCTCTTCCAGAAAATGATGGTATGTTAGAAGATATAAAAGAATATTTAGAATTACCAGAGGGTCAATCTGTTCAAAAAGATAGATTAACTGATAGAATGAATATTTTAGCAGAAGGATTATTATTTACTGGTGGAATAATAGGAGGAGGACATGGTCTAGGTATTCTAAATAGAAAATATAATTTAAAAGGTAGAGCTGTAGATTTTGCTTCAAGATTTAAAAAAAGTTTTATAGAAAATTTAGATAAGCTTAAAAATCAACCTAAAGAAATTCAAGAAAGATTTTTAAATGCAATTAGAAGTTCAAGCAATGAAAATTCTGCTCAATTAAGAGTAGCAAAACAAAATAGAAAATTTGAAGAAACTAAAAATAGAAAAAGTAAAGAATACAAAAATGAACCTGTTGTAACTGGAGAAGGAGACATAGAAGCTTTTATTCCTAGTAAATTTAGTTTGTTTAATATATCTCCACAATTTGCACAAAATAGATTAGTAAGGTCACTTGAAACTATTAGAAAAAAAATGTTTACTTCTAGAGGAGCTAGAAGCAATAAATTATTTGAAAGATTTTTAAAAGCAGAAAATCGTAAAGAAATGCATTCAGATACAGTAGCTAATATAGCTTTTAATCTTGAATCTACTATTGATGATATTGTTAAAAGAACTGGTCAATCTTCTGATGATATTAAAAAACAAATAAACTATGTTTTATTTACAGATTTTAGAAGTCCTACAATAATTACAGGTGGTAAAATTAGTTTAGGAAGAACTCAAGCTAATCAATTTAAAAAAGAATTAAATAAATTACCAAAAGAACTAAGAGAATATGTTTTAAAAGCTAGAGAGTATCAAGATGATTTAACTAAAATGCTTATGGGAACTAATTATATTAGTCCTGAAATGAAAAAAATATTTGCTGATAATTTAGGTTTTTATGTTAGAAGGTCTTACAAAGCTTTTGAAGATGGTAATTTTAAACCTACTAATGATGTAAAGAAAAGAGCAGAAGAATATATAGAATCTCAACTTAAAATACAAAATCCTAATATAACTCCTGATGAGTTATTATTAGAAACTAAAGCTGTTATGAATAGTTTTGAAGATATAGGTAAAAAAGAAACTTTTACAGCTAATTTAGAAAGTTTTGACAGAGTTAGAAAAGAAATATTAAAAAATAAAAAGCAAATACCAAAACCAATAAGAGAATTGCTTGGTGAAATAGATGACCCTACAGAAGCTATAATTCATTCAACTACTAAATTATCAAAACTTTTAGAAGATGCTAAATTTTATGATGGTGCTTTTCAAGATGGTATAGGTATTTATATTAGAAGAAAACAACAAGGAATTTTTACAGAAGTAATACCAGAAGGTTTTGGTCCATTATCAGGAAAATATACATCTCCAGAAATGCTTTCTTATTTTAATGGTCACAAAGGTTTAACACAAAATTTAATGAATGCTAAATACCTTGGTGGATTATATACTAATTTAATGAAATTAAAAGGAATTTCTCAAAAAGCAAAAACTATTTGGTCTCATACAACTCATGTAAAGAATATGGCTGGTGGTGTTCAAATGTCATTAGCAAATGGTATAAATGTTTTTGATGTAAAACAAACTAGAGAAATTATAAAGATTTTAAGGTCTAGAACAAAAAACAATAAAGATGCTCAAAAATTTCACGAAAGATTATCTGAATTAGGTTTATTAAATAAAGGAGTAGTTGCTAGAGATTTACAAGCATTAGCTGGAGATTTAGCTACAAAACCAAAAGGTTTTATTTTAGGTAATTTAGATTGGGCAGCAGAAAAAATAGGTTTAAAAAAATTATCTGCTAAAGCACAAAATGCTTACATAGCAGAGGATGACTTCTTTAAAGTAAATATGTTTCTTAGAGAAGAACAAAATCTTAAAAAAATAAATGATGCATTACCAGAAGCATTAAAAAAATCTTCAACACAAATTGAAGAAGAAGCAGCTAGAATAGTTAGAAATACTTTACCTAATTATGATTTAGTTCCTGAATTTTTTAAAGAAGTTAGAGCTGTTCCATTTATGGGAAGATTCTTTTCTTTTATGTCAGAATCTGTAAGAATATCTTACGGAAGTATTATGCAAGCAAGAAAAGAATTTCAAGAATTTTCAAGACTAAAAAGTTTAGGACATAATCAAGCTGCTAATGAATATTTAAAAAGAGGTGGTTTAAGATTAGGTTCTTTTACAGCAGTAGCAGGAACAGGAGCAGCAGCTATTGAAAAAACAAGTCAAGCTATGTCAGGTTTATCTGATGCTGAAACAGAAGCTTACAAAGATTTCTTACCAGATTACATGAGAAATTCTAAAATAGCAATAACAGTTGCTGAAGATGGAACTCCTATGATAGGAAATTTAAGTTCTTGGGATGCTTATGATTATCCTAAAAAAGTTGTAAAATTAATAGGTAATGAATTTTTTAATCCTGAAATAAATAATGAAGATTTTAGTACAGCTTTATTAGATAATTTATTTAGAGAAGCAGTTAGTCCTTTCTTAGGAGAATCTATGATTCAAGAACCTTTATCAGACTTTTTCTTTTCAAATGGTAAAACTAAAACTGGTGGTAATATGAGTTTTAATTTTATGGGTGATAGATATGAATACATAGATTATGGAAACCCTACAACAAATAAACTTTATAATTCTCCTATTCTTTTTGGTAAATTAATGACAGAAACTTTATTACCCGGTTCAGTAGATAGATTGTTTGATTACACAAAAACTTTTGGTAAAGACCAAACATACTATAAACAAGACATTTATGAGTTAGACCAGTTTATGAAGTTTACTACTGGGTGGGGAATGTCTCCAATGAATAAAGAATATTTAGAAAATATTCATCAATTTAAAAGTAATGACTACAAAAAAATGAAAAGTCAACATGCTAATAATATTAATAATGGTATTGGAGAAGTATTAGAATATGAAAAATTTATAGATAATTATATTGATGTTAATATGTTACAATATAAAAATTATGTAAAATATGCTAAATTTAATCAATCTGCAGATTTTTTAGGATTAAATACTGTAAAATTAATGTATGATAGTAATATTAGTAAAAGAGAAAGAGCTTACATAAGACAAAAAAGATATAACCCATTGCGTATATCAGATAATATAAAACTAAAAATGATGGAAAGAGATGATAACAAAGTTTATAGAGAGCTTATGCCTGATATTTATAGAATAGATAGAGCATTATCAGATTTACCTGTTATGTATGATGAAAATACTTATAAAATTTTTAAAGAAGATATGAGTGCTTTAGAAATGTATACAGAAAGTGTAAAAGAAAAAACTAAAAAAGATATAGAAGAAAAAAGACAACAGAAAAAAACAGGTGGTAGGGTTTTAAATGTTGAAGAAGACCCTATAGATAGACAAAATCCTGTTACAGGTAATACATATTTTCAAGATGCAAATAGATTAGGTTTTGCAACAGGAGGAGTTAATAAAATTTTAGATGACATATTTAAAACTATAAAAAATACAGGATTAAATCCTTCTGAAGCATCAAAACCAACAAAACAATTTACACAATATATGGGTCAGTATGAATATAAACCTAAAGTAAATTTTGATGAAGGTGGACCTGTTGATTCTTTTGGTACTACTATAAATGATTTATTAAGTAATTCTAAAACTCAATTAGAAAAACAATTTAATGAAAAAGGGGAACATACTCATAATGCTATGGTAAACAAAAACCCTGATGATTTTGTTAGAGATATGTATTTAATATTAAAAGATAGTGGGCATCCGTTTCCAAAAATGGCAGCAGCACAAGCTGCAGTAGAAAGTAGATATGGAATGAGTGATTTATCTAGAGAGCATAATAATACTTTTGGAGTTAAAGTAAGAAAAGGAGAAGATTTTAAAGGTACAAGAATGCTTACAAAAGAAGATTATGGAAAAGGTTTAGTAGATGAAGTAGCAAATTTTAGAAGTTATAATTCTGTTAAAGAAAATATAGATGGTTATATAAACTTTTTAAAAACAGGAGTATATGATGATGGTACTCCTAGATATAAAAAAGCTTTAGAAGCATCAAGTGATTTAGAATTTTTAGAAGAATTAAAAAATGCTGGTTATGCTACTGACCAAGAATATATTAGAACAGTATCTGCTGTTTACAATCGTAATTTAGAAAAAGGCACATTTGACTAATGGGTTTTCCGTTTGAAATCATAACTATGTTAGCATCAACTGTGCTTGGTGGATTAATGAGTATTTGGGCTGAAAGTAGAAAAGCCAAAATGGAAAATGAAAAACTACTTATAACCAGAGGCGAGTTTAATTTAAAAGCAACTAAAGCAGCTAGAAATCATGGATTAAAAGATAAAGGATTTGCTTGG
>Ga0160423_10005777_pt1 | contig 10060 bp, 6 predicted proteins | sample CRUFie14St8metaG_FD_108191 | JGI IMG/M metagenome (GOLD analysis project Ga0160423, IMG submission 108191) | Marine microbial communities from the Costa Rica Dome - CRUD Field 142mm St8 metaG | ecosystem: Environmental > Aquatic > Marine > Oceanic > Photic zone | place: Costa Rica: the Eastern... | reverse complement strand
TTTTATGAATGCGTCACTAATTTTTAGCGATTATCAATTTTCTTTTGGTGCTGAACAAAATCAATTTGAATTTAAACTTTCATCAAGTATACGTGATATTAACTCAAAAATTGACTTTTCTTTTATACCCAACTACAAACACAAAATAAAATTTGGTGGTTTACTAACCTACCACACTTTCATTCCAGGAAGTGTTTCAGGAAGATCCGGTGAGGTTAGTTTTGAACCAGAAAATATTTTTAAACAATATTCAAATGAAGGAGCTCTTTATATACTTGACGATATAGAATTTACTGATCAATTAGCAATGAATATTGGATTACGATATAGCTGTTTTCAATATGGTGATAACGTAAACATTAATTCATTTTTAAGAAAAGAGTGGACAAGAGATACTTCTAGTATTTATCGAAATATTGAGCCACGTATATCAGCAAGATACAACTTAAATAAAAACTCATCTATTAAAGCATCTTACAATGAAAATTATCAATATATTCATTTAGCAAGTTTATCTAGTATTTCGACACCTACAGATTTATGGATTCCTTCGGCAGAATCAATTAAACCACAATACTCTAAACAATTTGCCGTAGGTCTTTTTAAAAATCTAAATGATAATAAATGGGAAACATCTTTAGAGATTTACTCCAAAAACATGGATAATTTAATTGAGTATAAAGAAGGTGTTTTTCCAGAGGACAACACCAATGGAAGTCAAGAAGGATTATTTACATCTGGCTCAGGTACTTCAAAAGGTATTGAAGTTTTTATTAAAAAAGTAAAAGGAAAATCTACTGGATGGATTGGTTATACATACTCAAAAACTGATCGAATTTTTGAAGAATTAAATGATGGATTAGAATTTCCTGCAAAATATGATAGAACACATGATTTATCCATAACATTTTCTCACAAATTAAATTCTAAACTAACGTTCTCTTCTATTTTTGTATATGCAACCGGAAACACATTTACACCACCAGCAGATCGTTATTTAATCGACGGAAATCTTATTACTGAATATTCAGATAGAAATAGTTATAGAATGGTGCCATATCATAGACTTGATATATCTTTAATTTATAACAGAAAGAAATCTAAGTTATTTAATTCAAGCTGGAACTTCAGTATCTATAATGTATATAATAGGAAAAATCCATTCTTTATGTACTTTGATTTTGAAGGAGATGGTTCAATTTCAGAAGGTGGAATAACTCCAAAAGCTTATCAAGTTTCGTTATTTCCAATTATACCTTCTATAACATGGAATTTTAATTTTTAATTATGCATAGATATATATATTTATTTATCACTCTAGTTATTTATTCTTGCGAAAAGGAAGTTGATCTTGCACCTGCAAATCCTAATGATAAAATTGTAGTCGAGGGTGTAATACAAGCTGGTTATCCTGCATATGTAATGTTGACAAAAAGCACTCCCTATTTTTCTACAGTTAATGCTGAATCTTTTGAAAATATATTTGTTACGGATGCTATTGTTAGTGTTAAAAAGTTTGGCGGTGAAAAAGTCGACCTCATCAACATAAATAATATTCAAACTAATAATCCTATAATTGATTCTTTAATTTTTTCAATAGGTCAACAATTCCCTGGATTCTATGTTGAGTGGCCTTTTGATATTTTAAATTTTAATGATTTACCTTACAAAAATGTCATTGGTGATTATGGCAACAGATATGATTTAGAAATAATTTGGAACCAAGATACTATTACCTCTTCAACAACCATTCCATATGATTATACTGTTGATAGTATATGGTTTAAGTTAGATACTTTAACAAGTAGAGATAGCTTGGGTAATTTTTGGTTTAGATATTCTGATCCTGACACATTAGGCAATACTATAATGCTTGAAAGCAAAAGGTTAGCGCATATGAAGGAGTGGATTGACCCTGAAAATGAAACAAATGTTATTGTTAGTAAAAAAAGAGATCCATTTTATTCGAGGGCTCTTTGGGGATTTGTTAGAACGGACTTCGAGGGATTAAATGGCACATCTTTTGAATCTTTCTTTCAAAGAGGAAATATTAGTGAAATTCTGTCTAATGAATACGACGATATTATTTATGAAGAGGGTGAAAGAGGATATTTCAAAATGGGCCAATCTGTTCCTAATCACAATGAGTTTATTCATCCTGATACAGTTTTGGTGAGAATAAGTCAAATTGATATTCAGTCTTATAACTTTTGGAGATCATTTGATTATCAACAACAAGGCAACGGAAATCCATTCGCAGAACCATTAAATTTACAAACCAATATTAATGGTGGATTTGGTATATGGTATGGCAAATCATCAACTTATTTTAAAGCGATTGCAAAAGAGGGACTTGTTTATAAGATAGAGGACAGGTATTACCCTTTTATAAACGAAATATTATAAATTTACTTGCTTTTAAAATGTTACCATGAAGGAAGAATTAGAAAGAATTGAGGTTTTAATCATAGGGTCTGGTCCTGCAGGATACACTGCTGCTATTTATGCTGCTCGCGCTGATCTAAGTCCTGTCGTTATACAAGGATTACAGCCAGGTGGACAGTTAACAACAACTACTGATGTAGATAACTATCCAGGTTATCCAAATGGAGTTGACGGTACTAAAATGATGGAGGATTTCAAAGCTCAAGCTGAACGATTTGAAACTGACACTCGTTGGGGTATGGTTACTAAAGTAGATCTTTCAGAAAGACCATTTAAGGTAGAAATTGATGGCAACAAAAATGTCTTGGCTGAAACGGTTATTATTGCTACAGGTGCTTCAGCAAAATGGTTAGGAATTCCAGATGAAGAACGCCTAAATGGTTTTGGTGTTTCAGCTTGTGCTGTTTGTGACGGCTTCTTCTATAAAGGACAAGATGTGGTTGTTGTAGGTGCTGGAGATACAGCAGCTGAAGAAGCTACTTATTTAGCCAAACTTTGCACCAAAGTTACAATGTTGGTTCGCAGAGATGAAATGCGTGCTTCTAAAGCTATGCAAAAACGTGTTTTTAATACATCAAACATAGAAGTGATGTTTAATCACGAAACAAAAAGTATTAACGGTGAAAAAGGTGTTGAAAGTGTTACTGCTTTCAACAACCAAACCAATGAGGAAATAATTATTCCAGCAACAGGATTTTTTGTTGCTATTGGTCATAAACCAAATACTGATTTGTTTAAAGGTCAGTTGGAGATGGATGAAAACGGTTACCTTTTTGTAGATCCAGGCACATCCAAAACAAAAATACCAGGTGTATTTGCTGCAGGAGATGTAGCTGACCATGTATATAGACAAGCAGTAACTTCTGCTGGAACTGGTTGTATGGCAGCGCTTGATGCAGAGCGTTTTTTAGCCGCTCAAGAAGACTAAATCATAAAATGAAAAAAGTAAAGCTCGCTTAATCCGAGCTTTTTTATGGCATGAAATTATAGTTCCATAGTTTGAAATCGGCATATTCTGGTTTTGCAAAAGGAATGTCCCAATGTCCATTGTAATGAATGTATGAAGGAACCAGTTTCTCTTTTGAATAATCCATGTAAACTTCTACTGTTACATCTAAATCAATTAGCCAATTTCGATATGACATTTCATACTTTCGGTACATAATATTGAATGTTTCTTTATCAAAATAAGATACTAACTTTCTGATGAGTAGTTGTTCTTCTTCGTTCTTCTGCAATCCATCCTTCATTTCGACTGTGAATGTATAACACTCTATAGAATCTTGATATATTACTTGAGAAATTAAATAATCGTAATACTGTTGCATATCAATATCGAAGACTGCTAATTTCTTTTTATTTTTACTATTTCCTGCATCTACATTTGCAGATCCTATATTAAAAACAATTGTTTTAGCATCTTTTTCATTTTGTTCGTTTTCATCTTCTACTTTCTTTTCTCTAATTCTTGCATATTTGGAAACCGTAATCGTATCTTTTGGAAAGAAAATTTTATCAAAAAATTCAGGTGTATAATGACGATATTCACCTTTTCTATTAAAGATTTTTCCTTCATCATAAGTGGAGTCAATATTAACTACTAATTGATCATTACTAATTGAATATTTTCCAGATCTGAATAAAGAGCCTAAAACTTCACCACTTTTTTTTAAAACCTTTAAATTACTGTGGTAATCATGGTTATAGTAGCGTAAGTTTTTAAATCCTTGATAAAAGGTAGTATCTGTTTTTACATAATGAATAAACTCCTCAACACTGAACCCATCTCTTATCGCTGTAATCATTACAGAATCTAAAGTCACAGATTTAACAACACCATTTTGGGCTGATATTAAGAATGGAAACAATAATAATATAAGTGTTTTCTTCATTTGTCAAATATCCATTAAAAAAAGCTGCCCACGAAGGGCAGCATGCAATAAATCGTAAGCCGGATTCTGTTCCCAATAGGGCACTATCATTTATCTATACTTTACATTACTGCAAAGCTAAAGCTGCCTACCCCCCAAGATTGAACGAGCCATTCCTGTTCTTGGTATACATGGCATTGCACCGCATAGAGTTTACCTGATTTCACTACAGCCGAACTGTACTTTCTTTCTGTTGCACTTGTCCTCATCTATCGATGGACGGATGTTATCCGCTATGCTGCTCTTTGGTGTCCGGACTTTCCTCTTCAAAAGAAGCGATAATGTCCTTTATTGCTGATTCAAAAATAAGAAATTACTAACTTTATCGACATGAAGAAAATAATTTCTACAACTAATGCTCCAGCAGCCATTGGTCCTTACAGCCAGGCAGTAATAGTTGGTGGTGTTTTGTATGTATCTGGACAAATAGCGATAGTTCCTGAAACTGGAAAACTAAATTTAAGCAATATTAATGTTGAAATTCATCAAGTAATGAAAAACCTAGAAGCAGTTTTATCTTCTGCAGAAATGAATTTTTCTAATGTAGTTAAGTGCACAATCTTTTTGAAAGATATGAATCAGTACGATGAAATTAATGCCGTTTATTCCAAATACTTTTCGGATAATCCTCCAGCAAGAGAGGCTGTTCAAGTTTCTCGTTTGCCAAAAGATGTAAATGTGGAGATATCACTCATAGCAGTGGTTTAAGATTAGTTGAAAACTCTGTTAATAATCCTTACTAAAAAAATCCTTTCTAACTAGATTGGTTTTATAAATTTATGGCCTATTAAACTATTTGTTTAATTAGCCCTTTTTATGGCAGAAACTCAATATACAGAAGATAGTATACGATCGCTTGACTGGAAAGAACATATCCGACTAAGACCAGGTATGTATATAGGAAAGTTAGGTGATGGATCATCACCTGATGATGGTATTTATATTCTTTTAAAAGAGGTTATGGATAACTGTATTGATGAGTTTGTTATGGGGAATGGAAAAACCATAGAAGTTTCCATCAGAGACAAAAAAGTTACCATTCGTGATTTTGGTAGAGGTATTCCTCTAGGAAAACTTGTTGATGTTGTTTCGAAGATCAATACTGGTGCAAAGTATGATTCAAAGGTTTTTAAAAAATCTGTTGGTCTTAATGGGGTAGGAACAAAAGCTGTAAATGCATTGTCTCAATACTTCCGTATTCAATCTATAAGAGACAACCAAAGTAAGCTTGTAGAATTTGAAAGAGGAGTTGTAACAATTGATGAGTCTGTTCAAGAAAGCTCTCAGAGGAAAGGAACTAAAGTTACTTTTATAGCTGATGAGGATATTTTTGGTAACTATCGTTTTGTTAACGAATATGTTGAGAAAATGCTTTGGAACTATTGTTATCTAAACCCAGGTTTAACAATTGTGTACAATGGTGAAAAGTTATACTCGGAAAATGGATTAAAAGATTTATTAGAACAAAATATAGATTCTAAAATTACTTATCCAATCATTCACTTAGAAGGGGAGGATATTGAGGTTGCTATGACTCACTCTCATCAAGGATATGGCGAGCAGTATCATTCTTTTGTTAACGGACAACATACTACACAAGGAGGTACGCATCAAGCTGCTTTTAGAGAAGCTGTTGTTAAAACAGTTCGTGAGTTTTACAACAAAAACTTTGATGCTGTCGATATTAGGCAAAGTATTATTGCAGCGATAAGTGTTAAGGTAATGGAGCCTGTTTTTGAATCTCAAACCAAAACTAAATTAGGTTCAACAGAAATGGGGCCAGGCTTGGCTTCTGTTAGAGGTTTTATCAATGATTTTTTGAAGAATCATCTTGATAATTACCTTCATAAAAACCCGAAAACTGCTGAAGCCTTGATGAACAAAATTGTTTTATCAGAGAAAGAACGTAAAGCAATGGCTGGGGTAAAAAAACTAGCCAGAGAAAGAGCTAAAAAAGCCAATCTACACAACAGGAAATTAAGAGATTGTCGTGTACACTACAACGATATTAAGAAAGAAGAGAGATTAGATACAACCTTATTTATTACCGAGGGGGATTCTGCCTCTGGTTCAATTACTAAAGTAAGAAATGTAAATACTCAAGCTGTTTTTAGTTTGAAAGGTAAGCCATTAAACTCATATGGTTTAACTAAAAAGATTGTATACGAAAACGAAGAATTTAATTTACTGCAAGCAGCTCTCAACATTGAAGATGGATTAGAAGGCTTGCGTTACAATAATGTTGTAATTTCCACCGATGCAGATGTAGATGGTATGCATATTAGATTATTGTTAATCACCTTCTTCTTACAGTTTTTCCCAGACTTGATAAGAGAAGGACATTTGTATATTCTTGAAACTCCTTTGTTTAGAGTACGTAACAAGAAAGAAACCTTTTATTGTTATTCTGAAGAAGAAAAAAGAGTCGCTATAGAAAAGTTAAGAAAACGTCCAGAGGTAACACGATTTAAAGGTTTAGGAGAGATTTCACCGAATGAGTTTAAACATTTTATTGGCAAAGAAATGCGTTTAGAACCTATCATTATAGGCAAAGAGGCTAGTGTTGAAGAGATCTTAACTTTTTACATGGGTAAAAACACACCAAAAAGGCAGGAGTTTATAATTGATAACTTAAGAGTTGAAAAAGATTTGTTAGAAGATGAGATTTAAAACATTAAAGCAAGAAGAATCTTTTCAACCCAATTATTAATAAATGAGTAATTACGTATACAAAAGTTTAATATCGATGTTAATATTGGAAAATATAATCTTTTAAAAGAGCAGTTAATTAACATCATTTACGACAACAAGGTATTATAAACTTCTATATGGAAGAAAATCTAGAACAAAATACAGAACAAATACAAAATGTTTTACATGTTTCGGGCATGTATAAAAATTGGTTTTTAGATTACGCTTCATATGTAATTTTAGAGCGCTCAGTTCCTCTAATAGAAGATGGGTTAAAACCCGTTCAAAGAAGAATACTTCACTCTTTAAAAGAACTTGATGACGGTAGGTATCATAAAGTAGCTAATGTTATTGGTCATACTATGAAGTACCATCCTCATGGTGATGCTTCTATTGGTGATGCCATGGTTCAAATAGGGCAAAAGGAGCTATTACTTGATATGCAGGGTAACTGGGGAAATACCTTGACAGGTGATAGAGCTGCTGCACCAAGATACATTGAAGTACGTTTAAGTAAGTTTGCTCTTGATGTAGTCTATAATCCAAAAATCACAGAATGGAATGCGTCTTATGATGGTAGAGGAAAGGAACCAGTTTCTTTACCAATAAAGTTTCCACTTTTACTTGCACAAGGTGTTGAAGGGATTGCTGTAGGGTTGTCAACCAAAATTATGCCTCATAACTTTATTGAACTTATAGATGCTTCAATTAAAGTTTTGAATGGAGTAAAGCCAAGAATTCTGCCTGATTTTCCAACCGGAGGAATGGCTGACTTTAGCGCTTATAATGATGGTAAAAAAGGTGGTAGAGTAAGAGTAAGAGCTAAAATTTCTATAGAAGATAAAAAGACTTTGAAAATAACAGAGTTGCCTTTTACTACTACTACTACCTCGTTAATAAATTCAATCATTAAAGCTAGTGAAAAAGGGAAGATTAAAATTAAGAAAATAGAAGATAACACCTCTGAAAATGTAGAGATATTAGTCCACCTTCCTGCAGGAATTTCTCCTGACAAAACAATTGATGCCTTGTATTCATTTACCGATTGTGAGGTTTCTATTTCTCCACTTGGCTGTGTTATTGAAGAGGATAAACCTCGATTTATTGGTGTAAGTGAAATGCTTCAAGTGTCAACACAGCACACTTTAGATTTGTTAAAAGAAGAACTTGAGGTCAATTTAAACGAGCTGCAAGAAAAGTGGCATTTTGCTTCATTAGAGAAGATTTTTATTGAAAATCGTATTTATAGAGATATCGAAGAGTGCGAAACTTGGGAGTCTGTTTTAGAGGCTATACATAAAGGATTAAAATCTTATATTAAGCATTTGCTTAGGGAGGTGACAGATGAAGATGTGGTACGTTTAACAGAAATCAAGATTAAAAGAATATCTAAATATGATTCAATTAAGGCAGATGAGGATATTGTAAAGTTAGAGGGACAAATAGAAGAAATTAAACATCATTTGAACAACTTGGTGGATCACGCTATAGATTACTTTAGAAACATCAAGAAAAAGTATGGAGAAGGCAGGGAGCGTAAAACAGAGATCAAAACTTTTGACAATATTGTTGCAGCCAAAGTAGTAGCTAAAAATCAAAAACTCTATGTAAATAGGGAAGAGGGTTTTATTGGTACAACTATGCGTAAGGATGAATTTGTTTGCGAATGTTCAGATATCGATGATATCATCGTTTTCCGTAAAGATGGAAAAATGTTGGTCACTAAAGTAGACAAGAAAACTTTTGTTGGAAAAGATATATTACATGTAGCCATTTTTAAAAAGAAAGACGAACGTACTACATATAACATGATCTACAAAGATTCTGGAAATGGTAAATCTTTCATGAAAAGATTTCATGTTACCAGTGTTACGAGAGACAAGGAATATGAATTAGCTAAAGGAAGTAAGCCTCAGGTCCTTTATTTTACAGCTAATCCAAATGGGGAGGCTGAAGTTGTAACAGTACATTTAAGGGCACTACAAAAATTGAAAAAACTACGCTTTGATGTAGATTTTTCTGATTTAGCAATTAAAGGTAGAGGTGCTGGAGGTAATCTTGTTAGTAAAAACTCCATAAAACGTATCGAATTAAAAGAAGGAGGTGTCTCAACGCTCTCAGCCAGAAAAATATGGTATGACGACAAAGTAATGCGTTTAAATGTAGATGCTATTGGAACATTTTTAGGTGATTTTCAGGCTGATGACAAGATTCTAGTTGTTAGACAGGATGGAACATATCAGCTTATTGGTTTCGAGTTGTCTAGCCGATTTTCTGATGACATGGTTGTTATTGAAAAATGGAAAAGAGAGCATCCTATTTCTGCAATCTATTATGATGGCGCAAAAAATCGATATTTCGTGAAGCGATTTATTGTCGAGCACAGTGAAAAAGTGGTTAGTTTTATTTCTGAAAATGAAAAATCCCATTTAGAATTTGTTTCTACTGATTTATATCCAATGGCTGAAGTTGTTTATAAAAAAGAGAAGGGTAAGGAAAGAAAAGTAGAAAAGATTAATCTTTCAGAATTTATTTCTGTAAAAGGAGTTAGTGCGCAGGGAAATAAGTTGACCAACAATAAAGTAAATGAAATCAATGTTTTAAACCCTCTTCCAGAAATTTTAACAAACCAAGAAGAAAAGGCAGACAATACAAATGAAGCTTCTTCTGAAAAAGATGATAGTAATAATGAATCTGAAAAAAGCAAAACAATTATAATTGATGAAAACAGTACGGACAATCAGTTTAAACTCGAATTATAGTTTAGTCCGTATGGTTTAAAGATTCTTTAAAACTATATTAATTATTAAGCCATATATTAAGATAAATTTTTGATTTAATTATGAAAAATTTTTTTTGTTTGTTATTTGTCACAACAATAGTTTTGTTTGCCTCTGCGCAAAATAATATGAACATTGGTTTGGTTGGAAGTTACTCTTATCCAAATAGTCAAGGAAGTGATATTTGGGCTTATGTTGACCAAGCAGGAATTG
>Ga0160423_10005775_pt1 | contig 10061 bp, 9 predicted proteins | sample CRUFie14St8metaG_FD_108191 | JGI IMG/M metagenome (GOLD analysis project Ga0160423, IMG submission 108191) | Marine microbial communities from the Costa Rica Dome - CRUD Field 142mm St8 metaG | ecosystem: Environmental > Aquatic > Marine > Oceanic > Photic zone | place: Costa Rica: the Eastern... | reverse complement strand
TTCTATTCCATCCACTTGGATTTGCCAAGCAGATTTGTTACCACACATTTCCATGACAAACGAATCTTCTGACATTTTTATCCCCTCAGATGTCTGGTTTTGGCGGTAGGGCAGGAGCCTGTGATGAACTGTTTGTTGGGGGTCCTGCCGGAGGTCCTGTTGGTGGACCCGCTGGAGGCCCAGAGGGGGGGCCGGGTGGCCCTGTTGGTGGACCCGCTGGTGGACCCGTTGGTGGCTTGGGCGGTGGAGTTGGAGGTCCACGAGGCGGACCGGGTGGCCCTGTAGGTGGACCCGCTGGTGGGCCCGCTGGAGGCCCAGAGGGAGGGGCGGGTGGCCCTGTAGGTGGACCCGCTGGTGGACCCGTTGGTGACTTGGGCGGTGGAGTTGAAGGTCCAGCGGGAGGACTCGACGGCCCTGCTGGTGGACCCGCTGGTGGACCCGCTGGTGGCTTAGGCGGCGGAGTAGGGGGCCCGGTAGATGGAGCACCTGTCAAGGAATCAGAGTTCGATGGTTGAGCGAGTGTAGGCTCTTTAGTGTTAGATGGTTCTACAATCGGTGCATCTGCCACTAGATTTGGTTCAAGGGGAGGAGTATCGAGCCCAATTTTGATAGATTCGCTCGCATCTTCTGTTTGCAAATCCTTTGCGTCCGTTTGAATTAGCGTCTCTCCTCCAATTGAGTTTTCTGCAGAATAAGATGTAAGCACAACTTTTGTCGGATCAATCATTTCACGCTCCTTAACCTTACCAAAATCGCCTAAACTAATATCAAACGCACCAGTAAATAGTGAAGACCCAATATTGCTAGAGAGTTTTCTTCCCTGGGTAGCACTGTATTCGAAATCGTGAGCGTATGAACCGAGTTTAATTTCTTCTGATGAATTGCGCAGAACAAAGGTCCACTCCCCGGAATCGAGAGGGAACTCAAACGTCCAGTCTCGTTGGATACCAGGTCCAAGGCTTGTTACTCCTTCTTGGGACTGATATTTGGCGCCTGAATTGGTAATAATGGCAACATCCAACCCCCCCATTGGTACAGGTGCCTCGTTAGTGATTGATATTTTTGCGATAACAACATCTTCATCATCATCATTGATGTCCATTCGAACATCAATAACTTCGGCTTGAAGGGAGCCACTACGTCCTGTTGTTGCTACGCCCACTCTCTCACCATTAATGCCACTGAAGCAACCGTACTTGAATACAACCGTAAGAAGATTGTTTATCTCAAGCCATTCCGTGTATTGACTGGAAGCGACCAGTCAACTGCTGCCACTGTGTGGTTCGCCAAATCTACAGGACTGCGTTTAGTTTCATGCTTCCAAGTCTTGTACACATCCCATAATCCGATGAAGACTCCAACAAATGGTATCACGTATTTTATCTTGTGAAAAGCCCTTTTACCCCAGTGATTTATTCCAAGAAGGGTACCATCATCATGCACAATTGCAATCCGCATCGCTCGCTGACCTAGCGAGCGTCCATAACTACGTCCGGTATATTTGAAGTAAAGCCAATAGAATGTTAGATGAATTGTCCATGAACCAATAACGAAAGGTGCTTGTTCTGTGAGCAATAGATCTATTCCCATGAGAAAATTGAAAAATGTCTTTCCGGCAAACAATGCCAGAATTAGAGTTATCAGAAAAGCATCCAATGCCAGTGCTACCATTCTTTTCCATATTGGAGATATTAGCATGCCTTCAGGGGCAGTTGCAGCAACGGCAGCCTGTGCCATCGTGCCCGGTTTGTGCACGCTAACTGGTGAGTCCGCCATGGAACCCCCTCGAGTACTTACTTTGAAAGTATGTGCTTATGAGTTTACAACATGCCAGGCCATCAAATTTGACTCAGATACCCAGTCTAACCATCCAGCCCAGGTTTTATCATTTCTGAGAGTTCTATCATCTCCTACCACTATCAGGCCCCTTCTGGCGCGTGTTAATGCGACATTCAAGCGACGATAGTCAGATAAAAATCCCACTCTCCCTCTTTCGTTAGCTCTAACAGTCGATAGGACTATGATTTCTTTTTCGCGACCTTGATATCCATCTACGGATTTGATTTCTAATCCCTTTATTTCGTCATTGATTATGCTTCGAATTAGTCTTACTTGTCCCGCATATGGTGAGATAACTCCAATGTCCTCGGGACTCAAATCCCCTGCAGAAATCAAATCATTTACGATTTTTACTACAATTGCTGCCTCATCCATATTTGACCTTGATGAACCAGCCTCCTCTTCGATTTCAGATCCATGTACCGGGACGAAGGAAACAGGTTTATCCCAGTCTGGCCACAAAAACCCGGCAGCAGGTGGCCTTTGTGCTGATGAACATCCATCCTCCAATCGGTTGTCGTAGAATCTTGCAGAAGGGAATTCACGAATGATGGGGTGCATCCTGTACTGCGTTGTTAGCATGTGAGTTGGTATACCGTTTGATAACAGTCTTTCAAACAATGGAATGCTCAAACCGCCATTTTCGGCCCTATTCGAGGTTATAGTTGGGGGGAGTTGCTTGTGATCTCCAACTAGTATCAATTGCCTCGCACCTTTCACTATTGGAACCAGAGCAGATGGCTCTGTTGCCTGAGTCGCTTCGTCAATAAGTACAATGGAGAATCTTCTGTTTGCGATGCTAAAATGTCCTGAACCTATGTTCGTCGTACACAAAACCTCAGCGTTTGATATAACTTCATCAGTAATCCGTTGTTCAATTTCCCGAATTTCTTTGTAATTCTTACTAATATCTCGATGAGCCATTCCTCTGTCTTTGCCTCTTAAGTCATGAAGTTTGGAGCGAATCCCTTCAGTTTCTTCACGTATGAACGCAATCTCATCTTGTTTGGGGTGGTTGGAAACAATGGCATCTAGGGTGGATTCCCTAAGGCTTTCTCTAACCTTTACAGGTCTTCCGAATCTAACAGCTCTGACGCCCAACTCTAGTAGTCCTTCTAGTAAGTTATCTACTGCAACATTTGATTCAGCGCAGGCCAGTATCGGACCCCTGCCCATGGCGATTAACGCCTTCAAAAGATGAACGGCTGTATGTGTTTTACCTGTCCCTGGAGGGCCCTGTATCATGGTTAATCGTTGCGTGGCTGCGGACTCAATCGCTTTTTTTTGGCTTTCATCTAATTTCATGCCTCTGATATCTAAAGGCCTTATCTTTTGACCACGAATCTCGGGCGGCCTTTTGGCTGCCTCCTCTAAATTATGGGGTTGGCAAAGAAGTAAGTCTCTCAGGATAGTTCCGCCATCACCTTCTGTTGAATGGAATGAAATCAACGCGTCATGCATTCTGTCATGGGCCACACGGTTGGCGCCTTTGTCTAATCTCCACCCTCCTTTACGTAAATCTCCGGGTTTGTCCTTTGCCACAATACGTATTCGAGTATTATTTCGGTCTAACACAACTCCTTCGATTATTTTCTCACCCCAAGGTCTCGCTCTAGAAATTATTACCATGTCGCCATGGCCAAACCTGTGAAACGGTAGTGGGCCCCCTCCTCTGACTTCGAATACTAGAATAGGGTCGCTGAAGAATCGACCCGAGGAGCGGCCTGTCAAATCGAATAAAGCAAGGCCTGCGGACAGCATTTTTTGCTTTGACCAGTTTTTCCACCTCTCATGAACCTGATTTAGCTCGTCTTCGAGTTCTATCCCAATTAGGTTGGTGAAGCATTCGAAGTGGTCTTGAGATTTTTTCCACCGTATTTCGTGAGCGATTTTTGTTTTTTTGTTGCCTGATGAACGGGTGTTCATTCTTCGTACATCCCCCCTCTCGGCCATAGGAAACCCTAGGGTTGCTGGTATAGCATGTTGTCGATGCTCGCGAAGAGGTGAGACTTAACAAGGAAATGAGTCGCCGACTTAGGTACTGGTGACTATGTTTAGACGGAAGCACACCGCAGAGGTAGAGGGTGAGATATGCCCTTACTGCGAGTTTGTAAATGCAGTCGGAACAACTACCTGTGTACAGTGCTATTACGAAATGGACAAGGCCCCTAGAGAGCAAGGCGAGCCTGTTACAAATAAAATGAGCAACATGATTTTTGATGAGCTGATGTCTGATGAGGATGACTCATGGCAAGAGGGTGAGGCGCTAGACGTAGTCTTGAGTATTGATCAGGATCCTCTTGAGGTAGATCAATACACTGCGACCGATTTTGATTCCGAAGAACCAGAGAAAATTGGATTTGTTTCCTCTTCATCCCCCGAAATGCACGATACTGTTAGCCACAAACCGGAAGAAGTTAGTGCAGAAGACGTTGGAGATGCAATCAAAGACGTACCAAAATTGGAATTTTCCAAATCCGATCCCTTTGATGAAGTTCCAGAACCTGTTCATCAAGGCAAAGGAGCTGTATTCTCCCCAAGTACGCCAAGTCAGGTAGATGGTGATTTATTGGGCCATGTGGGAGGTTTTGAGTTACCATCACTTCCTCCAGATGAGCTCTATGAAAATAAAATTGATTTAACAGTAAAAAAGGCCCCTGCGCCTACTCCAGAAGCAGTTTTACCCTCATTGCCATCAATCCCAGACATGTCTAAGTTAGACATTCCCCAAGCCAACACTTCCAACCAGGCCAGCGCCATGGCGAATAATGAGTCTGAAATTACGGATAAGTCAGTTAGCGTTCCTACAGAACCTGTGATACAAATCTCAAGCCAAGAGGATACAGTATCGGAAATCGAACCGGAAGCGGTTGTAGAAAAGGCGGTCCCGTTAATCCCCGATGTTAGAGAACCTTCCAGAATATGGCCATGGCCTGAGGGAGAGCCTTGGGATGCTCGCCAGGTTCACCGTGTAGTAGTCTCAGCCCTAGAATTGGTTAAGAGCGGTAAGATTGATGACGCAGCAAGAACAATTGATGAATTAGGACCTCATTTAACGGACGAAAATATTGACTTAATTTACCATATTGGAATGGTCTTGAAGCAAATTGAAAGAGTTGAGGATGCTAAATCGATGTTAGAAAGAGCAAACTCAGTGATGCCAGGAAATCAGCATGTTTCTTCTGCAATAGCACACTTGGGAGTATAGGGGGGCATCAAAATGCAAACGCCGGAGCTAGCGGTCAACAGCCAAGTCGTGCTGCGGCCAATAAATAGGCGGATTTTACCCGAGGTGATGAACGCTTATCTGGAGGACCCAAGTGCTGCAAAGGCAGCACTTCCGTGGTTGAAAGAGGGCCCTGAGGCTCACAGACAGATTGCTGATTTGATGATTGACTTGGAAATGCATCGAAACGGAGACTCAATTCACTTTTGGGCAATCCACTCGCTTGAAGACAATTCCTTTGTTGGTATGATTGGCCTCGGTGACGAGTTACAACTAGCAGCATCTGCGTACAATTTGGGTTACTGGGTGAGAAAGAGTTGGAGGAAGAGAGGCATCGCTAAATCGTGTGTAGACGCAATTTTCGAATGGCAGGCTAACAGAACCGAACAATCCCTAATAGAAATCACAGTCCATCCGCACAATGAGGCTGGTTTAGCAACCTGCAAATCAATATGTGATAAGTGGAAAGGTATGGCTATTGAGGGCTTTATCCCTATTGAGATTGATGAACGAACAATTCCCCATGTGCTTCATCTTATCCAGTTAGACCGTGGTGATTAGATGAAACCAGTTTGGTTAACCGTCGATTCCGACGACATCCGGCACGTTCCTTCCTCACAGGGCCACCCTCACAGGTCTCGAGGAGTTCCTCACCAAGGTACATCACAGCAAATGCTTAGAGCAATGAGTAGTTTCAGGGAATGGCTAGATAGAACCCAAGTATCTCTGACAATTTTTGTGATTGCAGATCAGCTTGACGACCCTGTTTTTGCTGACTGGTTGAGCGATTTACTGAAAAGACATCCACAAGTAACCATTGGATGTCACGGTCTGACACACAGATGTTGGTCGGCTTATCCGGAAGATTCAGAAGGATTGCTAAACGCATTGGTTGAGGCTGATGTAAAGTTACACAATTTTGCTAAAGAAGCTTGGAGGCCTTGGTTTAGAGCGCCGGCAGGCTACATCGCTCCATGGATGGCCCCAGTTATTGCAAAAGCTGGGTTTGAACTTGACAGTAGTGTGAATCCTTCTTGGTTGGTTAGGAAAAAAGCAGGACCATGGAAGGATTGGAATGCTGTTCAAAAAGCGCTCAAAGATTCAGGTTTAGAAAGCATGCCTTGGCTTTGTAGGCTTTCTCTTCCAACCTGCGGGCCAGCACTTTCAATACCAGTTTTGTCATGGAATGCAAGAAAGGCATGGTCTAAACTCGGTCCCTTTGTTATGCCCGATGAAGCAGAGCACACCGTGTATTGGCATATTTTGGACCACGGGAAAAATAATGGTAAATGGAAACCGCCCTTAATGCTTGAATAGTTCCAAAGGGATGAAGTCATCAGAGTCCTAGGAGGTCCATGGAGAACAAGTTTTGGCGGAGCATTCTCCTGATTGGTATTGCAATGCATTTCTTAGTTGCGATGTTAATGCCTCTAGGATTGGATGCCTATGTCCACGCAGTATACGTTACTGACGAAATGGACGATGGCGAGGGGCACCTAGAATGGGGCCCGACCCGTCCTGACTCTCCAGATTCTTCAGTTCCTCGAGAAGTGCCTGCAGATGATAAATGGAAGGCTTGGCACATAATTTTTGAAATGTGGTTTACGGTATTTTCTATATCAGCAAGCACCTTGCACGTCTTGGGACTGCTAGGAGGTTTAGGCTGTTTGTCAGTCATATATTTGCTGACAAAGGATTTGTTTGGTGATGATCAAGCATTGCGTTTAACTGCAATAGCGTCGATATATCATCCGTTGGTTAGAGCGACAGGTAGAGTGTATCAAGAGAATGTAATCCTGATGTTGGTGACCATCTCTACATACTGCTTTATCAGAGCAATTCGCCATGAATCCAAATTCAACTTTTGGTTACTTCCTCCATTCGTTTGTGCGGCAATTATTCTTTCATTCAAGGGAATGCCAATTTGGTATTTGCCTTTTGCAGGATTCGTACTGTTTGTCTCGCAAAAAATTAAAATGAATTTTATTCAAGTAATAATAATTGCATTGATTGTAAAGATGTTAGTTCTTGAAAGAAATGGGATAGACCTAACTAATCCAGACTTAATTCCAGCGATTTTATTCTCCTTTACAGCATACTTCTTTTTCGTTATTGGTGGCGTGTTGTACTTTACAAAGCAAGACGGAATAGGAAATGATGAATCGCGAAAGATTTCACGTGGTTCTTCTATGGTAGGTGCTTGTCTAATTGGATGGCTTTCTGCACTGCTAGTCACGGAATCCGTTTCATTGGATAGAGATTTCATTGATACGTACAAAGCATTCGTTCAAACTCCGAGATACTTTTCTTTATTACTCGTCCCTCTTTGGTTTGGTAGAATGTTGCGAGATGGGACATCAGGAATTAGTCTCATTCTGAATCGAAATTTGATTATTTTTTCAGTGGCTGTTATGTTGATTTTGAACTCATACATCTTAGCAACAACCGGACCAAGAGGAACCGATGTTGTTGGAAAACATCTTGGTGAAGAAATAGAAGATGGAGAAGATATTCTCTTCATAGCGAATTCAGCATTCTCAATACATCGAATGTATTCTATCAAATTCTCAATGGATCCAAACAGTGATGGAGACAATCTAGGATTTTGGCGAATGAAGGATAGTGGGTGGCAGGATGAGCTACTACAATGTGATACACTGGTAAATGTTGAGTATATTGTAGTCTTTCCACACATTGATCCGATCATTCCAGATGGATGGGTAGAAATAGAGTTCAAAGATTCAGATTTGGTTAGTGACGCATATCACTTGTATGAATGGGGTGAAGAGATTGAAAGATGTTCTCAAGGGAATTAGAGTGTTAGATTTGTCGCGAATTTTGGCGGGCCCATATTGTGCTCAATTGTTATCTGACTTAGGTGCAGCAGTCACAAAAGTTGAGGCACCTTGGGGAGATGATACACGAGGCTGGGGGCCACCGTTTTTGGAGGACGGAACCGCTGCCTATCACCTTTCATGCAACCGAGGCAAAGAGATAATTTTCCACAATCTAAAGAAAGACAAACAAGCAATACATGATTTGATTTCACAGTCAGATGTTGTGATCGAAAACTTCCGCCCAGGGCAACTCGAGAGATTAATCGGCCCAATTACAAAGGATGTAATCCTGTGCTCAATAACCGGTTTTGGACAGAACGGCCCAAGGTCTCAGGAGCCTGGCTATGACTTAGCTCTGCAGGCGATGAGCGGCATAATGAGTATTACTGGTGAAGAGGGCGCAGGCCCTGTTAAGGTCGGTGTTGCATGGATTGATATCATCACTGGATTGTATGCTGGGAATGCAATAATGGCAGCATTATTCAAGCGCGAAAGAACGGGTATCAATTCACATTTAGACATCTCATTATGGGATTGTGCAATAGCCTCTCTTGCCAATCAAGGACAAAACCAAATCACTAGTGGAATCGACCCAGGTTTACTTGGTTCAGGTCATCCAAATCTCGTTCCATATCAGGCATTCCAAACCAATGATGGGTGGGTAGTAATCGCAGTAGGCTCAGATTCTCAATTTGAAAAATTGTCACAGTTTTTGGATTTCGAAAACATTTGGCCAACCAATGAATTACGAGTTAACTCTCGGAAAGAAGTAGTGGATATGGTCCAATCAAAAGTGATTGAAATGACAAAATCTCAGGTTTGTGAAATGTTGGTTGGAATACCTACATCTCCAATAAACAAAATTAGTGAGGCATTAGCTGATGTACAAAGCGTTGCTAGAGGAGTGGTAACCGAATGGAATAATCAATTTGTGCTGGCAAGTCCGCTACGTTTCATCTCAGAAAGAAAATAGCGAGGTCTGACCACCGGTTCTTACTAGCCCAGCGTCTTCTAAAAGTTCCATTGCGTTGTCGAACCTTTTCTGTGAAAATTGCCTTTCTTCAACTAGGAATTTCTTCAGTCCCTCAACATCGACAGCCCCTTGGTTAAGTCTTTCTTCGTCGACTTCGACCACCGGATGATTTCTGAAAATCTCTCTAATTTCATCCAATCTTTCTGGAACTTCCTTGTCCTTTGCTGCACAAATAGCCTCGATAGTGTCGTATTCCTTGATCAATTTGAGTCCAGTCTTTGGGCCAACACCTTTGATTCCTGGATGGAAATCAGTCCCAATCATTATTGCCAAATCGATAAGTTGGTCTCTACTCAATTTGTTATCTGCAAGGATTTGATTCAACTCAATTCTTTGCGCTCTGACAATTCTTCCCATTCGTTTACTTCCATCAGATGTGAAATTACGAATCACAACCGGCGCACCGTACAGTAATGCATCCCAATCTTGTGTAGCGACAGCGTCTAATTGTCCTCTTGCGGCCATTACAGCCGCTTGCGCTTCGCCTTCTGCTTCCGCTCTAAATGCAGGTATTCCCATTAGTGATAGCATCTCAATTGATTCCTCAACCATCTCTGGTGTGTACTTGACACAACGCTGTGCTAATTTTTGTGCGGTTGGGAAGTCTCCGACTTCTAAGGCGGCTTTCCAGTCTGCCTCTGCTTGCTCTCTTTTCGCTCTTCTTGCATCCATCTCATCCTTCTTCAAATCAGGATGCTTGCCATCAAAGATGAATACGGGCTTAACACCCTTTGAGAGTAGTAGAGATGCCCGTGATAGGAAACCCATCAAGTGTGCAACGACTTTGCCGTTGTCGGCTCGCAATGGCCCGCCGTCACCGGTAGGTGAGCGATCTCTAATTGTTGTAAGAAATTGGAATGCTAGTAGGAAACTATCGATTCCAACCTTCTTACCTTTCATCGCATCCATAGTGGTATCTTCAGCGTCGGCGAGGTCACGAAGATTGCAGCCCATAAGTCACGCAGCGGGTACAGGCACTTGAGTCTCACGGCTCAACAAAAAAATGGCGGGCAATGCAGGATTCGAACCCACGTCTCCGGCTCCGAAGGCCGGAAGGATATCCAGACTACCCTAATTGCCCTGCACCGCCGAAAAGCCGCTCCTTCTTGAATCACACCCTTATTTC
>Ga0160423_10005773_pt1 | contig 10065 bp, 5 predicted proteins | sample CRUFie14St8metaG_FD_108191 | JGI IMG/M metagenome (GOLD analysis project Ga0160423, IMG submission 108191) | Marine microbial communities from the Costa Rica Dome - CRUD Field 142mm St8 metaG | ecosystem: Environmental > Aquatic > Marine > Oceanic > Photic zone | place: Costa Rica: the Eastern... | reverse complement strand
ATTCACTCGTGGAGGAAGTAGGCCTCGCCCTTGAGCAATATCGTGACGAGGTTGTTCATCCGGAAGACCAAGAACCTGTGTCCTATGCGGCGAATTTAGTGAGAGAGTTTCTGGATCATTCCCAAAGTGCGATCGAGCAGGTCTTGCAAAGTAATCAGCGCAAGGATGGGCTATGGCATGCATACAATGTCCTTGAGATTGGGCGTGAGGAAAAGACGATGGGACTCCGTCGTCTTCCGGTAATGCTGGAAGGGCAGGTTGCTATTTTGAGTTCCGGATGTCTCGATTCTGATGAGTCCCTGGCTTTGCTTGAAGCTCTTCCTTCGAGTGATCTTCGTTCACAACGTCATCCAACCTATTTGCTTTATCCTGATCGTAAATTGCCCCGGTTCATGGAAATGAATCACTTTGGCGAGGATCAGGTGACAAAGGTGGAGGCGCTCGCAGGGATGCTTGCGAACGAGGATGAGCGTCTCGTGGTGAGAGATCCGGATGGAGGTTATCGCTTTCATCACTCCTTGACAAATAGCTACGAATTGACTCGCGCGATGAATGCCATTGAGGGGCTTTCCTCCGAGGACCAAATCGAAATCGAAGCGCTCTATGAAAGTGTCTTTCAGCATCAAATGTTCACCGGCCGAAGCTGCTCGATGTTTGGATACGAGGGTTTGGGGTGTGTCTATTGGCACATGGTTTCCAAACTGATGGTCGCTGCCCAGGAAGTGACTCTTGAGGCTATGGAGCAAGGGGCGGACGCCGAGACACTTCGTCGATTTGCGGTGGCCTACTTTTCAGTGCAAGCCGGGTTGGGCTATCGTCAATCTCCCAAGGAATACGGCGCCTTCCCAGCCGAGCCCTACTCTCACAGCTCCGGACAAGGCGGGGCACAACAGCCTGGTCTGACAGGCCAGGTGAAGGAGGGGATCTTGTGTCGTCTCGGTGAGCTTGGAGTCGACTTTGTCGAGGGGCAGCTGGTTTTCCGGCCCCGTCTTTTGAGAGGTGCTGAATTTGAGGGTCTTGACGCCAGACCCGATCAGGCAGCAATTCCGGCTGGTGTCATCTCGTTTACATTTGCGGGAACAGCCGTGACCTACCATCGCAACACAAGCGCTGATACCGCAATCGTGAGGGTGCGATATTCCACCGGCGAAGAAAAAGCTTTCGACGGTATTCTGGACTACGAAACAAGTTCGGAAATCCTCAGTCGTTCTGGTAAAATTTCATCAATCGAGGTGCAAGTGCCAGCAAGCTGGCTGATCTACTAACCTAAAAAAATATGACTTCTCAGCCCTCTAACAATCTCTCCGTAAAAGAGAAAATCGGCTACGGACTCGGGGATACAGCGTCGAACTTCGTGTTCCATATCGTGAACGCGTTTTTGCTAGTATATTACACCGATGTCTTGGGCCTAAATCCCACAGCTGTAGGAACATTGTATGCCGTCGCTCGAATTTGGGATGCAGTGTCTGACCCTTTAATGGGGGGATTTGCCGATCGCACAAAAACAAGGTTCGGTAAGTATCGCCCCTATTTGCTTTGGTTGGCTGTTCCTTATGGCGCCATCGGGTGCCTGGCATTTCTCGGTCCGGATTTCAGTGATTCGGGGAAGCTGGTCTATGCGTATGTGACATATATTGCCCTTATGACGATATACACGGCGGTTAATGTTCCCTACTCGGCATTGATGGGAGTGATGACGGCAGACCCTAAAGAGAGAGCTTCGTTATCCACATTTCGCTTTGTGGGGGCTTTCTCCGCTCAAGTTATCATCGGTCTGGCCCTTCTTCCGATCCTTAATAAGTTTGGAGGATTTGGATCGCCTGAGGCATGGCGTGTAGCGATTCCGTTTTTCGCAGTGTTTGCCACGGTTCTCTTTCTGATTACGTTTACGACGACCAAGGAAAGAGTTCCTCCACAGAAGGAGGTTCGAAATGTTCGTGCCGATTTTGAGGCCTTAAAGAAGAATGTTCCATTGGTTGTCATGTTGATTGTAGCACTAATCACGCTGACTCAGCTTGGATTAAGACTGGGCATTACCCAATACTACCTTAATCAATTGACCGGTTTTGGACCGGACGAGCACTGGTGGTATTTAGACAAAGGTTCAATCTTTTGGACCTCGGCTCCGGTAGCGTTGGTTTTAGGCCTTTTCATGACGAAGCATCTCACAAAGCGGTTTGGAAAACGAAACAGTTTGATTCTTCTGACGATCCTAAACAGCCTTTCTATCATTGGTTTCTATTGGATCGATCCAACGGATTTTGAACTGGTCCTGATTTATAACATGATTGGTGCATTCATCGCAGGGCCAATGCCTGCCCTTGTATGGGCTATGTATACCGATGTGGTCGAATATGGCGAATGGAAATTTGGGTTGCGTACGACAGCTTTGGCAATGTCCTCAGCGATGCTGATTCAAAAAATCGGTCTCGCAATCGGTGGTGGATCTGTCGGCTGGATGCTTGGAATGTATAACTTTAATTCAAAAGGTAAACAGAGTGAAGAGACGTTGAATGGGATCTTAATGATGTTTTCAGTGATTCCGGGAGTGCTGCTGATGAGCACTGCAATAGTTCTCCTCTGGTATCGTCTCACTGACGATGAAGTTACTCGAATCACAGCTGAATTGAGTGAACGCCGGAACGAAAGCTAGGCTCTCGGAGTTCCCACTGATTTGCCCTCGCGGAGGTCACCGGCGATGTAGATGTGCTGTTTTTCGCCAAAACGCCTGCGTATTCTGGTGGCGAGTCGTTCCGCTCCGGTCATCCCGATGGAGCGGAAGGGGATTTTAATCGTGGTCAGCGAGGGAGTGGCTCCGGGCTGCTGGATACCATCAAATCCAGTGACGGAGACGTCCCTTGGAATCCTGAGTCCGCGCTTCTTGAAGTCGTTGATGAGGTCGTAGGCCTGATGGTCAGCCGCACATACCCAGGCGGTCACACCCAGGCGGGTGCGTTCGGCGGCTTCTTCGAGTCCCTTGGCGACATTGGGGAAGGTTCGGGGATAAATGCCGATGGTGTCCTTTTGAGTTACCTTGAGTTTCAGACGGGCCATTTTTTCAAGGAAGGCACTGTAGCGTCGGAAGGACCAACTTGCGTCGACAGGATAGGCTCTGGTGTAAAACCCGATTCGTTCGTGACCTTTCTCGACAAGATGGTCGACGACGGTAGAGATGCCGTCGAAGTGGTCGACGTCGACGCAGTCGATGCTTTGCCGTTGGACTTGATCGATCAGGGAGATCAGTGGGAACTGTACCGAAAGCTTGTCGATAATGGGGGAAGGAAAAGGGTAGATGAGGAAGATGCCGCGGGACTGGCGGTCCTTAAGGCCTTTGATATTTTTGAAAGCCGGATCGTCGATTCCGGTGACATCGGGGGGGATGAAATGCACATCGACCTGGGCGTTGTTGAGTTGGGCATACTCAGAGACTCCGGCCAGGATTTGCTCGCCGGGGCTTTCGTAGTCCTCGCGAAAATACTCGTCGGTATCGGTGCAGATCAGGACTGAAAAATTGGTGGGCTTCCTCTTGGCTTTTTTCTGAGCCTTCTTGCTTCGGCTCTCGAGGTGAGTGTAGCCAAGCTCCGCGGCCAGTTGGAAAACCTTGGCGCGGGTGACGGCGCTGATACCGGCGTGATTGGTGAAGCATCTCGAAACAGTTGCTTTCGAAAGTTCGAGACGATCCGCGATCTCTTGTTGGTTTACTCCTGCCATCCGTTTTGAGTTGGCAATGGATGCCTTGATTGAGAAGGAATGGCAAGAATCAAGGGATCACACTTGAATTGGAATAAGGATTTATATCATGCAAAATAATGCAATGAAATTGATTTAATTTTCCGTGGTGAGTCGGAGAAGAGCGGAAGCAAATAATCGTTATCATGAGGCTTGTCGGGTTTTTAGGAGTAACTCCTGTGGTTTTAAACGCGGATGCTTTGACGTAATTCCTCTCGCTAGCCCATTTCCTTGAATTGCATCAGATTAACAAATATCCGGGTTTGAAGCGGAAAGCTCTTCCGGAACCGGATCGCCGGACGGCGCGAAGCGAAGAAGCGCCTGCTGATTACCTCGGATACTCAGGTGATTTGCTTCCGATTATCGGAAAGATTTCCTCCTACTAGCCCCACGACTTTTAAGATCGCGTGGTTCTTGATGCGGTCAGTGAAATCGAAATCCTCTCAAGTTCGCTTCGCAATAAGATCTGGCTGAAGATCTTCGTGCTGCGGGAGTTAATGAGAGGGTAGAGGTGGAAATTACCTCACGTCCTTGAGGCGTTCCTTGAGAAGGGACTGCATCTCGTTTCTAATTACTGCGAATTCTTTTTTCTTCGTGAGATTGTGAAATTGCTCGGGATCTTTCTCCATGTCGTAGAGTTCATCATCGCCATTCTTATAGCGCAGGTAGGCCCAGCGATCGGTGCGGAGTCCATGACCTCCGCGATTGAATGAGAGAGCTGCTTTGCGAACCTTGGCCCCAGGATTTTTGAGAACGGGAACGAGGTTTTTTCCCTGCACGCTTTCAGGGGCGGGGATGCCGAGAAGCGAGCTCAATGTCGGATAAATGTCCATGAGTTCGGTGACGGAATTTGTTCTGCCGGGCTTCATGCCGGGGACCGAGATGATCATCGGGACGCGGGTGACTTCTTCGTGGAGGTTGCTCTTCTGCCAGAAGTGGTGCTCGCCGAGATGGTATCCGTGGTCGCTGATAAAGACGATTGCGGTGGAGTCGGTAAGTTTGAGTCGGTCGAGTTCATCGAGGACCTTGCCGAGTTGCTCATCCATGTAGGTCACCGTGGCGTAGTAGGCCGACCACATGCGCTGAATATTGGAGGGCCACTTCGCAATGCCGCTCTTCTGGCTGGTGGTTTTCCCCAGTCCTGAGTTTGGGATATCCTTGAGATCACCTTCGAGAACGTGAGGGATGGGCATTTTGTCGAAGGGGTATTTCTGGAAGTATTGCGTCGGAGCCACGCTGGGGTAGTGGGGGCGCACAAATCCGGTTGCGATGAAGAAGGGTTTCTCCCTGTGCTCGTTGAGCAAGGCGATGGTTTTATCAGCGGCCTGCCAGTCGGGCTGGTCGGAGCCATCGCCTTCGTATTCCACCGAGACGAACATGCGGTGCGGCATCCGGGTGGATTGCCGGCCTTCGAGCTCTTTGGTAAAGATGTTCAGGTTGAGGCAGGCGTAGTCACCGGGAGTGTGGGCCTCTTGGCCCTTGGTGTTGAATTTTTCATCCCAGGTGCTGGGGATATCGTTGCCATCGGTGCCTGCGATGATGTCGCCGGGAACGCGCATGTGGTAGATCTTACCGACCCGTGCGGAGTGGATGCCGTTCGCGCGGAAATGCTCGCCCATGTTCGTTCCTTTGCTTCCTTCGTAGCGGCTGTGCATGAACGAGATGCGGGAAGGGGCACACCAGGTTCCCTGGCAATAAGTTCGTTCGAAAACCATGCCGCGCTTGGCGAGGCGGTCGAGGTTTGGTGTTTTACAAATGGTGTTTCCGTAGCAACCAAGCGAGCTAGCCTTTAGGTCATCGGAAACGATCAGGAGCACGTTTTTGATCTGTTTTTCCGCGCCCGCAGGAGGAATGAACAGAAAGACGGAGGCAATAAGGTAACGGAGTCGTAGTGACATGATTCCGGTTTCTATCGTGAAACGAATGATTTGCCCACTACAGAGATCGAATGTTTGAGATGAACAAGTTCTCAACGCCTGCGAGATGTCATTCCTGCCAGCAGCCCGAGGATCCCCAGAGCAGGGACCGAGGGCTCGGGAATCGGGGCCGGCACGTTGGAAATCACAGTTTGAATATCGGTGTCGTAGGAGCCAAGATAGCTATAGAGTGTTCCGGATCTTTGCTCTACGCCGCTGGCGGTAGTATCAAAATTTCCGGTAAATCCCGGGGGGGAAACGACGGCCCATGCAATGCCCTCTATTCTGAGAGAACCTCCTTGGTTTGAAAAAAGTGGTGAGCCAGAATCTCCGCTTTGGAGTTGGGATTCGGAATTTTCAAAAGCGTTGGCGTCGTCAGTGGGTATATTTTCAAACATGACGATCTGATCGAAATCCGCATCATTGCTAAAGGTGTTATTGATCCCTCCGGGGCCGGGAACTTGGATAACGTCCGTTCCCTCCTCAAACCAGGATTCGGCCTGATTTTCAGCTACGACGTGGTCCAAGATTGTTCCTGTGGAGCCCGCAATGCGATCCCCGCTGGTGTAGAGGGTGGTTCCCGCTATTCCGAGGTCGGTCAGGGCGTTGGCATCGTTTGTGTTGTAGGTGTAGCGGGCGATGGAGGGATCGACTACCTCGTTGAAATAGCCAATCTGAATATCGGTGCCTGGAACGTTAAAGGCCCCTGCGACGGTGTATTGGAAAATGGCACCCGAAGGATCATTGTTTGCGAGGAATTGGACATTTCCCGTTGCGGGAAAATGGATGGCTGTGACGAAGTAGTTGTCACCGATCATGGTTACCCAGCGGCCGTTTGTTGTCCTTCCGACTCCGGAAAAGTCCAGGCCAGCTCCAACGAAGCTGGGATCATTGTCAAAGCGGTCGTTTACGGAACTTGAATAATTAGCGACTACAATTCCGCTGGAAACGCTGGGAAGAAGAGAAATTGACCGGAAAATGAGCTTTCGAATATGATTCATTTTAATGACAGATATAGATCATTTTAATGTAGATTCACATTTTTAATGTGCAATCAAATAATTATTAATAGATTTTATTTAATGTAACTCTGCCTTCAGGCGCGATTTTAGTTGTCAGGCATTATTCGGCTTGGCGGAATTGCGGAGTTCTTTCGCTTGGTAATTCGGATCAACTCCAGTGCCTTTGATGTCTTGATCGCCCTCTTTACTGATTCTCCCAGCGATACTGCTGGTTTCTCTCGGGGCCGCGTGTCCCAGAAATTGTCTCCGATTGAGAAGATTAGTTCGCGGAAATTTCTGCTGGGGTGCCTTTACTTCGCTTGTTGATCTCGACTATTTGAAGAACTTTGCAAACTGGGCGGTTGCCTCTGGGCCGGCTTTACCGAAGTAGAGGTCGGCGGCTTCGAGTGAGCCAGCGCATTCGAGGTAGAATGCGGTGATACCGAAGAGGAAATAGTTTTCTGGCTCCTCTGCTGAGAGGGAAAGGGTGACTGCGGCCCGGTCGGGGAAGGGGAGTTTTTCGAAGGTGACCGGTGGGAGTTCCTTGCCGTCTTTTTCGATAAAGTGGAGGAGGCCGGTTTTGTCGACATTGACTAGGGAGGCTGTTCTGCGCACGGAAGGTAGCGTGACTGGAGCTTTAGGCAGTTTCTTGTCGGCGTTGAGGTCGGCAAGTTTGATTGTCATTTCGTAATCCACTTGCTTTAGGGCCTCGGGTTTGGGTGTGCGTTGGGTGCGGGCGTTTCCGGCGATGAGCTTTTGCTCCAGGGCGGCGGCCTGATCGATACGGTGCACGCGGATCTTATTACCGCCGGCGGGGACGGCCCAGACGATGGCTCCGTCGTCGAGGGTGTAGAGATCGTCGTAAGGCGAGAGCTTGGCGCTGGTGTTTGTGCTCTGGGGCGTGATGATGTCGAGTGAGGAGCTGAGAACGATTTGCTTCATTCCGTCGGACTCGTGCCAAGCGACGAAGATGTTTTTGCCATCACGGGCAATCCGTGGGTAGGCACCATAGCCACCTTCCTTGTGTTTGGTGAGCCATTTCTCTTTGGTGGTCTTGCCATTTTCATCGAGGATAAGAATGCAGATGTCGTGACCTTCCCTTCCGTTGGCCGAAGCGAAGACGACGCCGAATTTCCGATTGGGAAGAGCGAGCAGTCCACCGGTTTGGCAGTTGGTGACGTTGGCACCGGTTTCTCCTTCGATAGCGTGGTAGGTTTGATTGGCGATGGCTTTTCCTCCGGAGCCGGGCCAGCGACTAAATCCTAGGGCACGGGGGTAAGCGTCGCCGTGGGCGAGGGCGCAGAATTCACCGTTGGCGAAGATGAGACGTTGGTCGAAGTTGTGACTGTAAAACCAGCCGCTGCCTCCTGGGAGCTTTTTTCCTTTTTCGTTTAGGAAGCCGACATAGCCACCCTGGTGTCTCACACCGTCGTTAAAAAGCTGATTGTTGGCGAGATAGAAGGCGATGGTTTTGCTTATTGGATTGTAGGCAATGCGGGCCGTTCCCGCGCCGCCGGGGCCGCCTTTGGAATTCATCTCCTTGTGGTTCTTCTCGCCAAAGATTCTCGTGTTAAAAATATCGCTGCCATCGAGGCCCATGCGCGCCACCCAATATTCGGAGTTCTTGTTGCCGTGGCTGTTGTCTTTGCAGTAGCCAATGACGTAGCCCATTTCGCCTGGCAAGCGGGTCGCACCGAGGAGGGCGCCCGCGCCCGTGATGAAGGAGGGCGTGAGTTCTTGCTCGTCCGCCGAGCATTGCATGATGTGAATGGTTCGCTGGCTGGAGTTGTGCCAGGCGAGATCGTATGTGCCTCCGGCGACGGGCATGAGCGTGAGTGAAGGTTTGTTTCCGTATGGTGAGAGTCGGGTCACGGAAGCAGCACCCGGAACGTTACCCTTGGTGGAGAATTCTGTGAGTCTGGCTGGTCGGGAGGAGGCGAGCGTCTTGTAGAGGCTTAGGTGCCAGGTTTTTTCCATGGCCGAGGTGGCCTTGGGATCTGCCTTAGCCTCGGCGGAGATGAGTTGGTGCGTCGTCTTTTGGAAATCGGGGTTGGAAAGAAGAGTGTAGGCAAAGCGGCTGGCAAGGGCTTCATTGAGGTCTTTTTCCTCGGCAAAGGCTTCATCGGACAGGTTAAGCTTCTCCGAGAGATTGGGACGGAGGCTGCTACTTTGCAGAATGGTGTTTTGCAGCGCGTTCCGGAATTTTGAGCGGTGGATGCCCAAAGTGCGGGGTTGGCCTTTGTATACGTCGAAGGTTTCGAAATAGGATTCGTAGCCTTTGGCGAGAAAGGGCGGGAGCGGTTTGTCGGGCCGCCAGAGTTTGAGGTAGAGGCGGACGAGGTGTCCTTGGAGGAGTCCGACATCGACGCACTTGGTGAGATTGTTTTCGGAACCGGGATGGACCTCCCATTTGCTGAGGAGATGAATCTCGGCGAGCGTGCTGCCGTCGGCCTTCTTCGTGATCTGCGAAAATCCTTCATCCGGATTATTGTCGGGAAAAGTTTCCTCAACCCGGTGAATGGTGAACTGAAATTGAACGTTTTCCGTACGGGTTTCAGAGGCGGGAAGCTGGATGACTTTAGGAAGCGATTTAAGCGATTGGCTCAGGTGAATGAAAGCCTCTGATGTCAGCTTACTCGAAACATCGGTTTTTGCGACGACGGTGGACTTTCCCAGCTTCCAAAATCCATCGCGTCCTTTTGCGGCTGCTTTACTGAGGTTTCTGATCTCGTTGTTCTGTAAGGCGGACCATTTCCAGGAGCCCGGATAGCGGGTTTCTTCGCCCCTGATCGACGGGCCGAAGCAGGCAAGGACGAGAGGGAGAATTGAAAGGAACCGAGTGGTCATGCTAGGAGAGGTAGGGGTTTCCAAGCTCTGATCCTAAAAGTGTTTGCGGAGAAGCTCGAGAGATTTGGGGATCGCGGTGAGGGGGTCTTCGAGGCCTTCGAATTCGAGCGAGACATAACCCTTGAAGCTGGCTTTCTTCATGATTTTGGCGATCCGGGCGTAGTCGAGGTCGAGAGTATACCAACGCCCCTTGCCATAATAGGTCTTGGCTTGAAGGAGGACAGTTGAGGGCGCGAGTTGGGATAGGCGGTCGTAGGGATCTTCGAGGAAGTTTCCGGTGTCAAGAGTGACCTGGAGCCAGGGTGAGTTGATTTCGTTGACGACCTTCATCACGCCCTCGGGAGTGACCCCGAGGCCCCAGTGGTTCTCGAGTCCCATGATGACGCCGCGCTTGGCGGCCTCGGGAACGAGTTTCGAGTAGGCTTCGATGACCCATTCGTAGGCATCTTTTTCGGTGTATCCTTTGAGAGGTTCTTCGACGCCGCGCTTGGCCATGAGGTCGTCGAAGCTTTTCGAAGTGCCCCAGGTTCCGGAATTTACCCGCATCGTAGGGATTCCGAGTTGGTAGGCTT
>Ga0160423_10005772_pt1 | contig 10067 bp, 4 predicted proteins | sample CRUFie14St8metaG_FD_108191 | JGI IMG/M metagenome (GOLD analysis project Ga0160423, IMG submission 108191) | Marine microbial communities from the Costa Rica Dome - CRUD Field 142mm St8 metaG | ecosystem: Environmental > Aquatic > Marine > Oceanic > Photic zone | place: Costa Rica: the Eastern... | reverse complement strand
TTCAGGATCAGCCCTTGTCATTAAAGCCGCCTGCATCTTAATCATCTGTGGAGTCATCATAGTGCCATCCGCATTTTCACCCATAGCCAGTGTTGTCATTTACAGAGCTCCTTGTACAAACATTCTCCTAACTTACCTTTGGTTTTGTTGTCAAATATAATAAACATAGGCATGTCATTAGTTTCCAAATAATAATAATCAGTCCCATCAAACATAAAATCAGAAGCTGTAAAACTTAGGTCTAAAAGTTTGTTTAGTTCTATCAGCTTTTGTTTTAGGTCCCCTGGAACTTCCACACATTTACAGTCTACTTCACTGTCTTCTCTGTAGTCTATCATCGAAGTCATTATTTCGAAAGCAAATATAGTGCCTTTAATAGCATATATTCTGATGTTTTTGCCAACTATTTTGTCCTGGATTATACAAGGATAAGTGGCCTCGTTGCCTTCTGCTACATGAGCCCCTCCTGTAACAGGCTTTACTATCTGTTCTTTTCTATCTATTCCTTGTGAAAATACAGTGTGTGGTATTTTAAGACCAACTTTTTTAGCCATCTCCAGGTCGTACAGTTTAGATATAGGAGGCATCATTTTGTTCCTGTTGTGGACTTTCACCTCAGGATTAGCCAGTAGATAGTTATAAAGCATATATTGATTAGAATATTTTTTATGTGTTTGAGGTTCGAAAACATTATGTCTCATAAATACTGCCCCTGGTTTTATCAACTCTTTATTTACGTAGAATTCGTTTTGTTGTAGGTCCCACTCAAAAACGCTGTTTAAATCTACAAACTCGTCAAAGTGATGTTTTATGCAAACTATGTTGGGGTCGGTCAATTGACCAAAGATATAAGATTTCACTTCACCATGCCAAGTAATGTTTCAATAACAATTAAACCAACGGCCCCCACCGTAGTCAAAACAACCCAATAGATTTTGTCTATCTTGCCACCCAATTTCTCTACGTCCTTGTGCACATGTGATACGTCTTGTTTTATGTTATCGAGTTCTCGTTTCACCCCGGTTATGTGTCCTTGTATAGAAATTATGTGTTCGCGTTCTGTCTCTGGTTCCATTTCCATTATACAGTTCCTTTATTTCTCTGATAGTAAAGTTTTTCAGTTGGCGACAAGTATACACTTTGAGCGTCTGTAAGTCCAGTCTCAGGATTAACCGCGTTGCCCGTTCCTTGAGCTATTTGATTTTGTTGTACGACAGGTGTTCCTGTGTCAGGAATAGGAGGAACAGGTAAGTCTTGTGTATTTTTAGAATAAGGAACAAAAGGCTTTTCTTTACTCATAGGAAGAAGAGGACCTCCTTCTTTGTCTGTTATTTCAAAGTCCTCAAATTTTATACGATCCCATTTTCTTTGAGCTCTTCTTAACGCCGATGATGGTATAAAATCTCTTTTGTTAAATCTCATATCAGGGTTTGCATTTTTAATTTTTTCATACCTAGATTTTAAACCACCTTCACCCCATGATAATGCTTTAAACTCACCTCTTAAAATTTTTCTAATAGTTGAGCTAGGTATCTTTCTATCTTTTAAAGCTTCCTTAACCTGTCGTTCTGTCATTAAACCAGAGTCTATTGCAGATTTAACAGCTCTATAAAACTTGTACTGTTGTCTAAATGCTTCTTCATTCATTTCATTATACTCACGTAAAAGTTGTCCAGGACCTCGGTTTTGATAATTTTTTGTACTGTACCAACCTTCACTAACTTTTGAGTCTTTAAACGTATTTTGAAATTCACTAATTTTGTATGCAAACGATCCCGGTACATCAACAGTAACTGTTGAACCACCGAACAGTTTAAACATTTCATCTCTTACTCTTAAAGGTTGACCTGTTCCAGACACATCTCCTGCGAAAGCAGAATAAATTCTTTGAGCACTACTAACTACTCCAGGTTCATTTTTGTTTGCAATATGCATAATACCTTTGTCAAATTTTTCTAGAACAGTGTCTGAATCAGACCACACAGAACTTCCTGTTTTTGTCTTACCTGTTAAAGCTTCATACACACCCTCTGTACCAATAGATAAACCGAACAACGTGCCGTTTAATAAATCAAGCAATGGACCTGACGCATTAAAGTACTCAGATAGCACATCTGTTTCTACTCTAGCAGGGTCTAGTTTCGTCTTAGGGTCTGTTGCCCTAACAATTAAATTATTTACTGTAGAGCTAATTAAATCGTATGGGTTGTATCGAGACATATCAAATACTTTAAATGTACCTGTTTCTTTATCACGATTACTAATAGGCACTAAATCACTAAACTTCATATAATCTGGTGCAAACTCGTCTTTATAAGTTCTAATTTGCTCAGGTGTAATATCAGTCATTGCGTAACCTAATCCTCTAGCGCCCTCGTTTAACGCCCATAGTGTTGCAGCTTGCCCCATCAATGATCTATAACCCATTGCTCTAAGAGTTGCGTTATTAGATGCAATGTGTTTCATTGCTAATGCAGATGTTGCAAAACTTGTTCTAATTATTTCTGCAGGGAAAGATACAAAGTTACCAATAAAAGGTATTTTTCTAATAGCTTGAATCATAGGAGGCACTTTACTATAAGTAGGCATAAGTTCTCTTACTAACATAGCAGAATATTCTTCTACAGCCTCGTACATATTTTTTGGATTAAATTCTGTAATACCAAAATCATCTTTAACTATTCTCTTAACTTCATCAATATTTTTAAAAGCACCTTTAAGTTGTGATTTTAAATACTCATGGCCGTACCATTTCCAAACATTGTCACCACCTGAATACAGTCGTGTGGCTGTTTTCATAAGTTTAGAATTATCAGCAATAGATGCAATTTGACCAAACGTACCAACTTTACCTGCTTTTATGTCTTGAAGAACAGCGCTTAGCTCTGACGCTACAATGTTTTCATCTATTACACCAAGTTCAGATTTTCTTGCAATATTGTTTATTAAATCTTCTTCGTTTAAAACTCTACCTGCTCCAAAAATATCATCTAACGTAATTTTAAAAGCATCTGCTACAGAAGCTGTTCCACCAATCCATCCATTATTAAGAACGAATGCAGCGGCACTACCAAAGTTACGTGTTTGTGTTGCTGGAGAGAGAACTGTCTTACCTGTTTGCACACCTGCTTTGTATGCAATCATAGATTGATAAATACTACTTTCCATAAATTTATCTAATTGTCCAAGTGACCCTCGCAACATTCCAGTTACTTCTTTTGATCCGTACAGTTGTGTAATACTTGAGTCTAATAAACCAAGGCCTGGTACCCTACCTACAACAACAGGGTTAACAACACCTGCTCTAATTGCTTCATCTCGTGATGCAAACAAACGTCCTTGTTGCAGCAACAATTCACCAATACGATCATAATTTTTTAAGTTTGCAGCTTGTGTTACCAAACTAGAAGTTGTCTGCATAACAGAGGAACGCAGTCCTTGTTCTTCTCCTAATAATTTTTTAATAACATCAGGCAACTCTTCTCCAGTTTGAATAACTAAATCATCTAGCTTTAAATTGTCTTTGGCTATTTTTTGTAGCTGTATAATTGGATCAAATCCTTCTGTTTTAACTGTAGCTAATAAATCATCCACTTGTTGTCTTGCAAAATTTCTAATGGCAACGTCTGTATTTTCTGTAGAACCTTTAATAGCTAATTGCACTAAAGATTCATTGTTACGAATACGGTCAACAACAAAATCAATAGCTTTTTCTTTTAAGTTATCGTTTACTTTAAATTGTGGATTTGTAAATATACCAAACGATTGTCTAATGTATGATTTTAAATTACTTGTTAAAAATTGTTTTAAACCACTTTCATCAGGTAACACGTCTTTATAGAAATTACGCACTGAGTCAAACTCTTTACTTAGTTCTTTTGCCATAGTTTGTAATTCTTTTGGTAAATCAGATAATTTTATTTGTCCTTTTATGTACGACAGCACTTGATCAAGTAGATAATCTTGTCCTGCTGGAGATGTTTTACTTGTATTGTATTTTTTTAAAAAACCGTTTGCTAAATTGTATGCTTTAACTTCTATAGAATCTAACATTTTTTCTATTTGTCTAGATTTTGATTTAATAAAATTTTGTGTTTTTACATCTAAATATAATTGGTCAGGACTTCTTTTCCCTGCTTCTCTAAAAAACGAAAATACATTATCTATTTTTTTAAGATTAGCTTTTAGCGGGTCAGCACTGTTTACTTCAAACATTCTCCAATCTTTAAAATCAGGAAGTTGTTTTATCAATCCGGGTTTCGCGCCCATAGCTGCAACAGCAGCTCTTGTAATTATGTCTTTGCCTAAAAAGTCTGCAAATATTTTAGTACCACCTGCAACGCCTTGACTTACTTCTCTTAGTCCTGGAACTCCTACTTCTAGTTTTCCTGCTGGACTAAATGGTGCTTTTAATGTACCGCTTGCTAAATAAGATAATGGTTTAACTGCTAACTCATTTCCTAATTGTAATGTTTTACCGCCTATAATAGCAGTAGGTTTAAGCAAACCGAACTTTGTAGCCAACCATAAAGGTGGGCCCACTAATGGAAACAAACCACCTATAATTGCGCCGTCCGCACCAAAACGTAATCTGTTTTTAAAATTAACTAAAGCTAGCTCTTTACCATTTAAACCTTCTGTGTCCTCATAATTATACCCTAAAGTATTATCAAACAACAACGGATCATCTTTAAAAGCTGCTGATACGGTGTTGTATGGCCCACCTGCAATAAAATCAGTGCCACCAAAAACTGCCGCTGATGTACCAACACGTTTTGCAACGTTTGATATTTTTGCGCCTAACAATGCTTTACCAGTTAAACTGTACGTTGGTGTTGCAAATAAATTTACACCCAAAGTAGCTTTTAAAGCTCGTCTAAACCAATTTACACCTTTAAATACAACGCTTCCAGGTATACCAAATTCAACTCCTATTGCTGCTATTTCTCCTAAAAATGTTTCTGGTTCTGAAAAACGCCCATCTTCTATCATTTTGTCGTAACGTTCTTTTACTTTAGCAGTTGCTTGTGTTCCAAAACCTAAGTCAACCATATTTGCAAAAAGGTCAGCGATGTTATAGCTAAGACGAAATGCTCCTGTTTCTTGTGCCCTGTTTAGTTCGTCAACAAGAGAGATGTATGTTTGTTCGTCAGGTGTTTTACCAACTCCTGAATTGAGATAATTCCACACACCATAAATAGCGGGAAACTCTTCTTTCATAGATATATCATTTTCAGTGCCTTTACGTACCGAGTTGTATGCATCTTCAAAAAGTTCCAAAGCACTTACTTGAGGTTCCACATACTGTCGGCCAAAGTATTTAAGTAACGGACTTTCTGTAACTAACTTGTAGCCATCTTTTATTGGTTTAAACTCTAAAGGCCTGTCACTTTTGTTTATAATATCACGTGTGTCTTTTAAGACATCATCTACCGTTATATTTGTCGCACCTGCAAACCCCTCTATTGTATCTGATAAAGCTTCATCAAGATAATATGCGTATAAATCTTTTATGTCTTTTTGAACGTTTTTAAAATCTTCTTTTCTTTTTTCTTCATCATCACCAACTACTCCTGGTGTAACAAAATTTTCTCTGTTTTTTCTTACAGAACCACCCATTTTAAATAATCTTTTTCCTTTATCAGCTTTACTTGCTGCATCTTTTATTAACTTATCTGCTTTATCAAATAATTTTATTTTTTTTGTTTCATTTGTTTCTTTTAATGCTTTTCCTAAAGAGTCAACTATATCTTCCCAAACTTTTGTGCTTGCATTAGGAAATCTATTTTTTGCATGTTGTCTAAATTGATTTAACATTTGATCAGGGGTCATACCTATTTTAGCTCTTGCAACATCATCTGAAAAATTTAATGTTGCTGCTACATCATAAAAATAATCTTTAAAAAATTGTTCTGTTGATTTTGGACTTAATAATTGACCGGGATTAGACAATATTAATTTGTCTCCTTCTACAAACATTTTTGGAAAAATATCTCTAGAAGTTTTATCACCAAATGATTTGTACGTCATTTCATAGACTTCGTCATAAATTTTATTAATGTCGTCTACGTTTTTATTTACCGCTGCCATTATATCTACATCATCAAGAGCGTCATCATTTTTTAAAAGTTGTTGTATTGTGTCAACTTTATTATTAATTAACCCATCTAAAGAACTTCCTTTTTGACTAGCAAATATTTTTTGGTTAATAGCTGTTGTTTGAATTTTAACATCTGTATATTGTAAAGCATCATCCATTTTTATAGATGTAATACCTGGAAACCTATGTCCAGTTTCAGGCAATAATGCAATACTTGATTTTGTACCTGCTTGTGTTGTTGTAGGAGCTGCTTTTAAAAACGGAAAAATTTCTTTAAGTCTTGTGCCGCCTGACATCATTCTTTGTTTGTCTCCAATAGAACCAAGTTTTAAAGGAGTTCCTGTTTTATTATTTAAAAAATAACCTTCAGCTACTCCTTCATCAAACCAACTATCGTTTATTTCTCTAACAGAAAATTTTTTACCTTGTCCTGATTTTGCTTTTGGTCTTAAAATTTTTTCATCTGCGTATTTTGGGTTATACTTAGTTGTAAATAATTCAAATTCTGGAACTTTTTTAGCAGCTTCATCAAGATAACCTCCTCTCTTGGTGTATTTTCTTACCAAAGAATCTAAAGCGTCTCCAGTTATATCAACAGTGCCTTCAAGAGTATTGGCAATTGCAGAAGGAGTTATGCCTTTACCGTGCAATTTTATAATTTTTTTAACAGCTTCTTCTCCTAAAAAACCTTCTTGTAGTTCTTTAATTATTTTGTTGTTGTAAAGCATTTTTGTAATTGGAGGAAAATCAGCAAATCCTTTGGAAATTAATTTATCTCTTATATCGTTAGCATAATCTTTTCTAAACGTGTTATAGAGCATGTGCGGAAAAAACTTTTCTTGCACTGCCTTTAGATTATGTTTTCCAGGATTAGTAATCATCATTTCAATAAACTCTTTCCGTCTAGTAGGGTCATCTACAATTGAACTAATGTTGTCGTCTCTAGTTGGTTTATATTTTACTTTTCTATAATTTCCACTTCTGGGGCTTGGTTTATTGTCTTTATAAAATTTTATTTGTGGAGGCATATCAGGATAATTCATAACCTTGTAAACAGTTTCTTCTACTCTGCTTCTAGGTATGTTATCTGTTTGTTTTGGTAAAGGTTCTACGTCCCCTTTTTTAGTTGCTTCCGCAACAGCCCTATCAATTGCTTCTTTGTTAGTTATTATTTCTCCGTCTGTTCTTGCTATATTTTTTTGTTTGTTAATTAATTCATCTATGTTTTTAACAACATCTGCACCGACTCCTGACGTTGGTTTAGGTAAAACTCCACGTGTGGCAGAAAAACTAGTGTCACCATATTTTATATCACTTGCTAAGTTACCTCCAAAATTAGTCGCACTTTTTGCTCCTTGGATTCCTTTTTTAACACCATATTTTCCAAGAGCTCCTGCTAATCCAATTCCTCCTACAACAGCATAAGGGGCCTCTAGTAAACCAAACGCATTTCCTATTGGATTAGAGCCTACTCTAGCTATTCTTTCTTCAAAAGCTTTTTGTTGTTCTGGGTACACTGCTTGATTGGCAGAAGTTAGTACATATTGAATTCGACCATTTCGTTTGTTTCGAACTGGTTTGTTGTAATAAATTTCAGAAGTATATTTATCAACAAAAAAATCGTCAGAAGGATCTTTTGTATTCTCTCCTTCAACTTGTTGTATATCTCTAGGAGTTGTTCCACCCATCAAAAGAGCAGAACTTAAAAAATTAATAGGTTCTGAAAAATATTTACCACCTATTCTGTCAGCTTTTTCCTGATCTGTAAGATACATTTCTTTTGGAATAAACGTACCTAATCCTTTTCTATTTTGTATGTCTGCTTGACTACCAAAATAATCATCTGATTTGTATATGTCTAATGGATTAATTGCTTTCCCACTTGCGTTTGTAAAAGTAGGTGGTAAACCTTTCTCGTTTTTAGTGTCGGACATTTAAGCCACCTGTGCTGGTAATTGTAAATCCGTGTTATATTTTTGGTTAAATTGTGCAATGTCTTCTTGTGTTTCTAAGTTTGCAAAATCAAGCAATGCTGCCTCACTTGTTGCAAGTAATTTAATAACACTGTCAGTTACTTCTTGAGGAAGCCGAGCACGTAGTTCTTCAAATGTCAATCCAACAGAATCAGGTTGTGTTTGTTGTGCCATCATTGGATCGCCGCCTTGTTGTAATCCAACACGGCCGCCTTCTGCATTGTTTTCTCGGCTAGTTCCTGGAGGAACAAATACATTTTCAAGTCCCCATTCTATAAAAGAATCAGCTATTACTTTATTTCTTATTTCTAAATAACTCATGTTTGCAAACTCTGGATCTTTGCTTTCTTGAATTTGTGTAATAATATCATTAACCGAATCTAAAAACTTTTCGTCAGTTAGTAATTCTATTTTACCTTCGGCTACAGCTTTTGTAATTGCGCCGTATAAATTGAATTTTAAATCAGCTTCTAAATCTTTATACTCTTGAGAATCAGGATCTAAATTTTTCATTAGTGATCTAATTTTTTTAGCTTCTTGACTAACAAATTGTTTTTCAAACTGTGGCACACTAAGTTTTTTATCTAGAAGTTCCATATCTAACTCATGTTTATAATCTGCTTGTCTAAGAGCTTCTCTGCTGCTTCTTTCAAATGTGTAGTCGTCTGTTATAGCTGCAATTTTTCTATCTTGTATTTTTTCTAAATCTTTTTTGTATTGAGATTCTCGATCAGCGTATCTTTTAGATAGGTCTCTGCCTGCAGAAGCTAGAGCCGGTGACGCTGACTGAAGAGCTCCACCTAAACCTGAACCTCCAATATTAGGAGCACCCATAATTTCAGCTCCCATTGAAGCAAGTCTTAAATAGTCTGAAGTTGTAAGACCTCTTTTGTATTCAGGTGTATCAAAATACCCCTGCTCGGATAAAAAGTCATAAAGTCTTGGATCATTTTGAATAGCAGTAGTAGGATCTATTTCTGTACCTGTTGAGGTAGGCATTACAACATCTAAGTTATTTATAAAGTTTCCTCCACCTCTTGCTTCCATCTCCCGTATTCTATCGTTCTCTTCTTTGTCTAGCTGTGCTTGTTTTGCTATTTGGTCAACAGAACCTCCTGGATAAAAACCTTGTCTAACAGTTCCACCACCTGCAAAGCCAGATACAATACCGTTATTGCGAGAAGAAACTTTACCTCCTCTTCTAAACATTGGTCTTCTTAATGATCTCATTATGTTTTCCCTTGATTATTAAACATTCCACCTGCTCCTAATAAACCTAGGATACCTATTCCGCCTCCTAGTAAAGTTTGTGCTGTAGAAGGTCCTGGTGTTGTTGTATATCTTGTTTGTGCTTGACTTCCTTGTGCTGTTCCTAGCATTTGTCCTAAGAAACCTGCTGCTTGTTGTGGTGCGTAAGCTTTAGCCTCGAGCCCCGATCTCATTGCATCTAACACAGCTTGGTTGTACAATGTTTGTTTATCTCCCATTTGTGTCAATGCATTAATTTGATTTCCTAAACCAGCCATTTGATAATTACCCATATCCATTTGAGTTGCTGCAGCTCCACCTAAATTAGCTAACTGGTTTTGTAATGCTGCTTGTTGTGCATTTGCTAAACTTAATTGTCCTTGTGCAGCAGTTCCATATAAAGAAACATTTTGACCAGCTTGATCCATAGCTGCTGAGCCTAAACCCATTTGTTGATTGTATGCTTGGTTAGCTAGTTCATTCGCTTGTCCAAAACCTTTTTGTCTTAAGTCTGCTAATGTTGCAGCCATACCTCTTGCACCTTGTCCAAGAAGCTCTCCTTCAGCTACACCAAAACGTCCGCCACCAAAAGCATTACCTGCACTAGCTCCAAGATTAGCTCTTTGTTTTGCTAGTTCTGATTGGTAGTCAGCCATTGTCGAATCAATAACTTCTTGTTGATACGGTGACATAAATTGTTTGTATGCATTAGGTCCAGTATATCCTGCTGCTGCAGCTAGATAAGG
>Ga0160423_10005771_pt1 | contig 10067 bp, 17 predicted proteins | sample CRUFie14St8metaG_FD_108191 | JGI IMG/M metagenome (GOLD analysis project Ga0160423, IMG submission 108191) | Marine microbial communities from the Costa Rica Dome - CRUD Field 142mm St8 metaG | ecosystem: Environmental > Aquatic > Marine > Oceanic > Photic zone | place: Costa Rica: the Eastern... | reverse complement strand
AGCTACAGCATGAGTTTTATTAACTGCTCTTGCTTGGAACTCATCACAGATTAGTACTCTAGATCCGAAGACCTGACCAATCTCACCAGATAGCTTAGTTGCCATATCGCCAACTAGGTTAGCGTCTTGGAACTCAGCATCTTCTAGCAAGTTGTAGTATGCTTCTTGTGATACAATATATACGACTTCATTTGGATTTACACCATATTTGCCCATTGATTTTCTCATTTCTAATAACTCTGTTGCAGTAAGTTTATCAGATGCTGCTGCCTCTGAACCTACGAGTACATTTGAAGCATCAGTAGCTTTGTGAACTAGTCCATCAAAAATACCTGATGTGTATGTACCTTGTGCATTGTTACCAAATAAGATAGCATTTTCCATACCTCTTGCATGAGCTCTAACCATTGATTCTCTGATTAATGGTAGAATTGGCATAATCGCGTCTTCTTCTGTTTCATTACCAATAAATGATTTTGAAATCAATTTCTTAACAGTCAATGTTTTTTCTGTTAAGTCAATACCGCCTCTATCACCAGTAGTTACATAAGAGTCACCTCTTTCTGATAAGTTACCGTGTGGGCTTGCACCGTCGCCTGTACCAGCAGCTGATACGAATTCAGCGTATCCTGCATCTGGTAAGATTGGCATAATCATTGAAGCACTAGTCATTGGAACTTCTCTAAATAGAGGAGCTAAGACTAATTCGTTTTGAATGTCTCTTTCAACATTAGTTGAAACAACTTGTTCGAAGTCTGCAGATGATACTGCAACACTTGAATCAGCGTTTACTTTTTCTATGATACCTTGACCATATTTTGTGCTTTCAATTGACTTCTGTCCAGTAATAACTGAAAGAACTTTTGCGTCCATAATTTCCTCTTTATGAGTTTCTTTCCAGTTAGAGTTTGTACCTCTATCTGAGAAGATTCTTTTGGACTCTCTCATCTTCATGATTTCTTCTGATTTCTCAGTTAAATCTTTTTGTAGTTCTGAAACTACTGATGAAAGCTCTTCATTCTTTTCTAACAGTCTTGACTCGACATCATTTACTAATTTCTCGGCACCGGATAATCCAGCTTCGATTATAGTTTTCTGTTCGTCCTGTTTTGCCTCTTGAACAGCCTTTGCTTCAGCCTCGACTTCTGCAGCTTTTTGAAGTTCTGCGTCGTCTTTAGCTTTTTGCTCTGCTTGTTGCATAGCAATAGTAGTTGCAGTTTTCTTTGCAACTTCTTCAGCAAATGCCTTCAGATCAAATTCTGGACTCTGAGTGTCATTTGACATATCTTTCTCCATATTATCCGCATTTGCGGCACTTGGCTGCTCAGTTTTGTCAGTAATAACTGACTCCACAGAGTGAGCCTTGTTAAACTGCTGTTTAAACTCTTGATACTCATCATCGCTGTCAAATGACTTTGATATTGAGAAAGTAGCAGTTTGATTAGCTGGTATGCTAACCACTGATACTTCAAGAAGTTCAGCACTTTTTATAAAAAATCCGTCAGTTTCTTTATTGTATTCAGCGTCCTTGACCTTGAAACCAACGGAAAAGGCTCCAAGGACACCGTCTTTAATTAGGTCTACTACATCTCCAGCAGACTTTGAAATTTTTGCTTCTATTTCAAGGCCGTTTTGAGTAACATCGCAATATTTTGCTCTACCAATCGGTCTATCATAGTTGTGATTAAAAAGAATAATTGGGTTATCCCCATAATTATCTAAACCACCTTGTTTCCATGCATTGTGGTCAATTACATCTCCAGTTCTATCTAATGCGTTAGTACTAGCTAGACCTTTAATATTAATTGAACCATCTTCAGCAACATCTGATTTTTGAAAAGTATTAGTCATGTGAAATATCTTTTTCATATTACTTCTCCTCTACTTTCTTCTCTGCTACTGGTTTAGCTTTTACTTTAGGTGCAGGCTTGTGCATTTCTTCCCACTTCTCTGGAAAGTTAGACTTAATAAGTTGTGTAAGTCTTGACCAGCTGCCCCATGCTCTTTTTAAAAGTATGTAATTAATAGGTTTATCGGAAGCTGCTTTGTATTCCATGATACTTAACATTTTGCCCTTTGACACCATATAATCAGCTACTTTTTCTAGTATTGCTTTTCTATTCATTGTTTTCCTCTGTTTGCTCAGGCGGTCTTCCACCTTCTTCGGGATTTGCTGCTGAACCTGCTATATTTGCAGGTACACGAGGTTCATCGAATCCCTCCATTCTTTCTAATCTTAATGCGTCCCTAGCCTCGTTAGGTGACATTATTCCTGTGTTTACAAGAGTTGCATAGTAGCCTGCTTGATCTCTTAGCTCTGGCTGTAAAGCAGGTATTCCTGATACATTTTCATTTGCCTCGAAACCGAAGTATCGTTCTAATGCATACTTAATTTTTCTAACTATAGGTAGTATTGTTTCTAAGTAATACAATCTATGATTAGGTCTTATGTTTGCATTGTTGCCACTATTTAAAAGGATAGGCGGTAAGCCTAATGCTTCTAAAATTACTCTTTCACATTGTGTGATAGAGTCTTGAAAATCTAACTCTTTAAAGTTTACATTTGTTAGTTTATCAACTTCTAACCCTCCATCTAAAATGAGAGGTCTTCTTCCACCGGAAACAGGGTTATATCTAGCTGTCCATGCTTGTAACATTCTTTCTTTTATTTTCTCAGAAAGAGTGTTAGGACTTTTTAGTACTAATCCTGGCACTGCTCCATTTTTAAAGAAGTTATCCTGAAAATGTCTTAAGTTAGAAAGTAGATTCATTGTTCTAAATGCAGGCTTAAGTCTAGGTACTCCCCTGTAAATGGAGTGAAAACTGTTTTCTTTTATGTGTATGATTTCGTTTACCTGATAATCGATAGAGGAATCAAACTCATACTTTTCTACATATAGTTTATCATCAGTATGAATTCTTACCTTTTCGGCTGGTAAGTGGTACAGATGCATTCCATCAAAGTATATAAATATATTACCATCTAGTAATAAATCTATAATAAGATTTCTTTTGAATGTACTAACATCTTGAAATGGATTAGGTTCGTAGTTTAGTATTAAATCTACTCGTGATTGTCTTATGTTCTTGATTATGGGCGTCATGCCAACTATTTTGCCATCAAACTCAAAAGGAATTTCAGCAACATCATCAACTATCATATTTACGCCACGATTTACTACTTCTAGTTTTTCATAAGCGTCTCGATAATTTTGAACTCTTTCACGAGATGCGATTTCTAATCCCTCATCTCTGGCGATAATATACTGCGCAGGATTGTGCTTCTCCTCTACGCTTTTATTTCCGCCTGTTATAAAATCATACCATGCCATATTTATTCCTTTGAATCTCTACCCATCTTTCTTGCTTTTTTGCTGTTATCAATTTTGGTTTCTTTCCATAAATCGAGTGTAGTTTCAAATGATGTTTATGGCATATGGTAACAGCTTTGTTATAAATTTTATCGAAGTACTCTTCAATAAACTTCTCTCGAACTTCGAGAATTTGTTCTTCTGTTGTTATTTCCAGATTATGCTTTGTCATATACTCTTCAAACAACTCTGTCAATGAGTAAAAATGATGAAAGTCTAATCTAGTCTGAGAACCGCAGATGTAACATTTATCTGTTTTCTCGTACTTGGATTTTGCTTTATCCCTTATGTATTTTATTAGGTCTCTTTTTAATTCCACTTTATATTATCAATTATATCTATTTTTTAACCAAAAGTCAAGAGTTATTTTTGACATGCTAAAAAGTAGTCGCAGTCGTTTCAAAAGAATATAAAGCATACCTTATTGCATCGGCCATGTGAGACGCAGCATTGTGCTTTGGTTTCTCTTTCAGCAAATTAGGATTTGGATCCCACTGATACTGGTCAAGACACATCAACGCTTCGTTACATCTCTGGTCAACTAATAATAAGTCATTGTCTACTATTGTTGCCACTTTACCAATTCCATCTAATACTGACTTTTTCGCATTAATAGTAGTAATGTCATAATTCTGTGCAAAGTCAAATCTAGTTTGTTGAGCTGCAGAATCAATATAAATATAGTCAATATCCCACTTTTCTATTAGTTGTCGTATTTGCACTGCGTGCTGTTCGGTAGTTCTTTCTGCATCTAAGTATTCATCAACTAAGTAATACTTTTGTTCGTCCCAATCATATGCTATTACACAAAATGCTGTGGGGTCTTTATAACCGACATCAAGCCCTGCAAATACGTCCATTTTACTAGTATCAAAAGCGGATAGGTCTGCTACACAATCTTCATGATTAAATGCCCAGACTTGTCCTTCATAAATATTAAAGTCTGCTTCATACTCTTGACTAAATTCTGCCTGAGACATACTTTTTCTTGCTTCATGAATATCTTGTTCTGATAGTCTTGGATTCTCATGATAGGTTGCTCTAAGTGATGCCCACTCTGGGTATTCTTCACTAAAGCCTCTATAGTAAAAATCTGCAAACCAATTGTTTCTTCCACGAGGAGTTGATATAAATAGTGCTTTTGAATTTGCTTTGTCTAGTGTAGGACGAAGAGCCACATTAAAGGCATCTTTACCATTTACTAATGCTGCTTCGTCAAAAATAATTAAGTCGTAACTTCTACCGACCACTGAGTCAACTTGATTTACTGATCCCATTCTAACTGTTGACCCATTAGAAAGTTCAATAACTTTATCTTTTGCATTATCCTTAACAACTTCTAAAGCAAAGTGTTTAATTAGATTTCTTTGTAAATCAAAAGAAATTTGGGATAATGAATAGTTAGGTGACATTAATAATATATGAGAGCCAGGTACTAAAGAAACTAACTGGCCAATAATATTAGCAATATATGTTTTGCCTTGTCTACGAGAAACTGCCGCACATACAAATCTATATTTAGGATTATTAAGTGCATTTATTATGGCAGTTTGTGAAGTATTTGGTGTAATTCCTAGTAAGTCCATATAGCCTTCAATAGGTAGCTTGATAAATCTATCCTGTTCTTGAAAGTCCATCAAGTACTCTTTTACTATATCTTCTCTACTTAGTGTTAACATTAGTGAAGAATCTCGTCTTTAAAAAAGTTATCCTCGTCTCCAGGTTTCAGTAATCCTTCTTCCTGGACTTTATGATATAGATAGCAGTACGCTGCAGCAATTTGTTTCATGCTCACTTCTCTAGGCGTAAGTTCTCTTCTCTCTTCTGTGCCTTCCATTCTTACTAATGTTTTAGTACTACTTAGTAGACATTCTTGAAGCCAGAGTTTTCTGCCATCTATCATATATTTTCTTGCCATATTATCTTTTAAATCTTGGTTTTGGTGGGTTTTTAGTTTTACCGAATCTAGGTCCGATTGCTTTTGGTGCTGCTGCATACCTAAAAGCTGTAAATCCGTTATGAAGTTTAGTGTTAACTGGAACTCCAGCAGCTGCGTTCATATCTCTCGTAACTCCTCTCTTGAGTACATGTTTACGAATTTTTTGAGTACCATGCGTGCCTGTTGGTCCGCTTAGAAACTTTGCCATTGCATTCTCCTTTTAGCTTAGCGTTATAATACGCCTATTTACTTTTTACTGCTTTTTGTTTAGCTGCTATCATCTTATCAGTGATATCAACTGTACCATCAAAGTTCTTATCTTTGAGAGTAATTATATTCCAAAGCATTTTTAAATATTTTATCATCTTCTTTTCCTTCTAGTTGTTGTTCTTTTCTTTCTGCGTCTACCTGCAAAGGTTTTAACATTAGTAGGTTTTCCACCTACCCCTTGCTTCTTTGCCCTCTTTCGTCTAACTGCTGATCTGATTTGTGCTTTACTCATTCTAGCTGCTTTTGCTGCAGGAACGCACTTAGGATACCCTCCTTTTCCTGCCTTTCTTCTTCCACATGGAGCGTATCCACCACCTTTCTTTGGTCTAGAAATATCTACCCATTTCTCGCCAAACCATTTGGTTAATCCTCCACTCCTTCTTACAGCCATTACTTACCAACCTTTCGCATGGCTAATTTATGGGCTTGACCAAAAGTTTTGCCTTCTTTCATAGCTCTCACCATAACTGTCATATGCTTTTTGGTATGGTGAGATCTATGTCTGCGAAGTGTAGCAATCTGTCTCTTAGTTAGTTTTTTAAGTTTTTTCTTTTTTCTAGCCACGACGATATCTACCCCCTCTTTTCTTGTACTCTCTTACAAGCCACGCATTTGCATATGCACTTGGATATACCGCAAACTTTCTTTTTGCTGCTGCTTTAACTCTAGCATACAGTTTTGAGTTCGTAGGTACATTACGCTTTTTAGTACTCTTTCTTCTTTTTCTTCTGACGGCCATTACTTACCTCGTTGCTTTTTTAAGATTGCTCTTTGCAAAGCCATAGGTAATTTCTTTTGTTTAGCGGTTAGACCTTTTCTTTTCTTCATTCCGCCTTTTTTCTTTTTACCGTTCTTTTTCTTTTTCTTTCTACCTGTATGATATGGCATTATATACTCCATTGTCCTAAAGGACACTCTGCCCGTTTGATTCTAGTTTTAATGGGCATAAAACATTTACAAACTTTACAAATATTTAATGTGAAGTTTGGACATTTCTTGCAAACAGCAAGTCTATCCTTATAATTTTGTAACGAATTCTTTTGCGTCTTTGTTTGTGAGGAATACTCCAAGTCTTTTACCGTTAAGATCTTTAACATAATATCTTCCTCTCTTCTCTTCTATAAGAGCTTTATCAGGTGTTAGTGTTGCCTCTACTTTTATTTCAGGCTCACCTGGTTTCATTTCTTTTGTTGTATATTCTTTCATAATTAGTGTATTGTTAATAGTGTTACTATCAAGCCTGCCATAAATAATATGACTCCGCCAGCTCCTGATAAGATATAAGTATCTATTCGATTTAGTCTTTCTTCAATTTCATCAAAGCGATTAAATGCAGTCTTCCACCGTTCTGCAACAGCAGTTTCTAGTTTTGCTAAATCTATCCTAATCTTATTCATTTCGTCATCTGACATTTCGACTCCGTTTCCGCTGTGAGAATTTCACATAGATTATATTATACTAAAAGTGGCAACAGATGTCAAGTACTATTTTCGTATGGTATAGATTTTAACGGGCTCTGATTTACCTTTTACAGTTACTTCGTCTAGATATTCATACTCATAGTTATCGAGTAGACTATATTCAGATATAATTAAATCTGCATCATACTCTTTACAACTTGATTCTAAACGCGCAGCAAGGTTGACAGAATCCCCAAGAACGCTATAGTCGAAGCGAGTGCTAGAACCAAAATTTCCGACCACGCAGAGTCCTGTGTTGATTCCCGCTCCTGTATTAATTTGATCCAAGCCTTCTTCTCTGAGTCTTTCATTTAACTCTCCTAATGATTCTCGCATTTCGAGAACCGCTTTGGTTGCATTCTCCACCTGATCTTCATCATCGAGTGGTGCACCCCAAAATGCCATTATACAATCTCCCATATACTTGTCAATTGTACCGCCATGTTTTAATATAATCTCTGTTTGATTATCTAAAAATCTATTTATTAACTCAGTCAACCCTTGCGGATCTTTTTGATATTTTTCTGATATTGGTGTGAATCCTCGGATATCAGAAAATAAAAATGTTAGTCGTTTTGTCTCCCCACCCAATCTCAGTAATGTTGGGTCTTTTTGTAATTTTTTAACCAAGGCAGGACTAACATACGTCCCAAATTGTCGTTTTATTTCCATTTTCTCGAAGTAGGTCTTTATAAAATTCCTGAAACTTTCGATACTCCAGAATAAAATCGATATTAAAATAATGCCTGAAACGTCAAATAAGTAAGAAGATTGAAAAGCATACCAGGCTCCATATGCTGAACCTCCCACAACTAGTACTAAAGCGGGCAAGCTTAAATAAATTCTACTAGCTGTTAGTAATAAAACGAGCAAAGCTAAGACTGCAGCTCCTAGCTCCGCTCCTGCACTCCAATTTGGAATTGAAGGCGCTGTACCTGATACTAAATTATGCAATACATTTGCTTGTACCTCATGCGGGTATTTAGCTCCAGATGCAGTAGGAACTGGATTTACCACTCCCTCTGCTGTTACTCCAAATATAACAAAAGGTGCAGGAATTGGATCAGCCATATATTGTGCTGCAGTTTGTCTATAAAACTTTACATTCGTATTTATCCAAATAAACCCATTAGCATCGGTATTCATATTTGGATAGTTAGGAATTCGAATCCACTCTACACCTGTATCTCCAGTTTTAATTTGATAGCTCGGATCGCCTACAGCGAGTCTAAGCATTTCTAGTGCAAAACTTGGGTATATCTTTCCCTCACTTCCTACGACTACGGGCAGTCGCCTGACGACGCCGTCTAGCTCTGGTGAGGAGTTTACGATACCTTTTCCGTCTGCGCTTACCGATAAGATTGGTAGTTGTCGTAAAATTCCTGGATATGTTAATAGCCATTCTAATGGATCACCTCCTAATTGAGCAGTACCTACATGAGGGCCTAGCTCAGATGCTTGTGTTGATGCTGCGTAAGCTAACACTGTGGGTTTATTGGCTAATGCACTTGCTAAATACAAGTCATTTTCTTCGCCACGTAAATCTGGGTCAGGCATAAGAATAGTAAAGCCTCCTATTCCAGGAGTCCTTTCTATCATTTGTCCGTATAGTTTTCTTGGAAGTGGATAACCTCCATATGCTTCAACGATCTCTTCGTCGATATCGACAATTAGAATATTGTCATTTTGAATTTCTGGTTGACTATTCATAATATAGTCGAATGTTTTTAGTTCTAGAATTTGTAGAGGGTACGGATTCCAGATAAAGAATCCGAGTACCACTCCAAAAGTAATTAATCTTACCATTTAACTTTGTTTGCCCAGTAAGCTGCAGACATCTTTCCTTTAGCTATGTTTCTTCTATGTCTAGCTTTAAATGAAGCTCTTTTCTTCTTCATTTTCATTGACTCACCTTTCTTTGGTTTACCAGCAGTTTTTGCTCCCTGCTGTCCAAATCGTATTGTCTTTATTTTGTTGCCTACTTTAGCAACTACAATATGAGACTTCTTAGGGTGTCCAGGTGTTCTTTTTGGTTTATTAAAACCCTTAACGCCTGCTCTTTTTAGTCTTGGATCTCTTTTTCTTGGCATTGTTTGCTCTCCTTAAACTTGCCTTACCAGATTTAAATACTGATGCGACAGTTTTCTTGCCCATAACTCTTGCTCGTTGTTCTCCTACAGTTAGTATTTGAATTTTTCTAGCGTAAGACTTACGGACTCTTTTTACTTTTCGTACTGTTGCTCTTGCATCTTTTACAGTTGCAAATTTAATTCTAACGGTATCTTTTGGATTCTCGTCAGTATAGAGTCTTCTTCCAGACCCCTTAGGTTTTTTACCTGTTCCTTTTCTTGGATCTCGTTTTTTTCTTTTTACCATAACCTGATGCGTATATCGCTCTTCCTTGCCGCTCAGCAGCTTTTTTACTCTTGTAAATCTTTCCAGATTTACCCCATCTATAACCACCTTTTACTTTTCTTACTGGCATATTAGCACCTATTTATTATATTCTCTCCTGTAACATGATGGTAGTTAGCAGAATACTCGCAAGTAGTTTCATATAAATATAAATTATGTATTATTACAAATGCAAGTGCCCAATTTATAAATACCATTTGCCCCTCCTCTAAGTTAGCTGCAGCAAGTGGGGCGGTAACAGATTTGTGTAGTAAAAATTCTGCAGCAGACGGCTTTTCCGGCAATAAAAAGTTAGACTCTTTTATATATCTGTGATTTTTAGTCATATAGTATGAAGTCGACATATCAATCGCATTAAGTATATAAAAAGTTTTTAATGTTCTTGCACTAGGCTCTTCTTTTATATTAAAGATTCTAAGGCGATTATTTATTGCGTTTTGTATTAATATCCCATCTTCTTTGATTTGTTCAAAGTTAAATGAGGTTTCGGGTAGTGTTAAATCTAACTCATCCTCCAGACTGGCGGATTGTAATGACTGAGCCAGACCCAGAGTTAAGAATAATGTTATAAGCTTTTCCATCTTGTTCTATTATTATATTATAACTTGTAGT
>Ga0160423_10005770_pt1 | contig 10067 bp, 5 predicted proteins | sample CRUFie14St8metaG_FD_108191 | JGI IMG/M metagenome (GOLD analysis project Ga0160423, IMG submission 108191) | Marine microbial communities from the Costa Rica Dome - CRUD Field 142mm St8 metaG | ecosystem: Environmental > Aquatic > Marine > Oceanic > Photic zone | place: Costa Rica: the Eastern... | reverse complement strand
CTTCGGAGGGATTCATCAATGGGATCAAATGGCGGGGCGATGTGAATTCGAGCCAGACGCGTGAGATTCAGTTTTCGCAAAACATCTCGCAGGTCTTTCTTGGTATCAACATGAAGTGCGCGAGTTGTCATGACAGCTTTATTGATCGATGGAAATTAGAGGAAGCCTATAATTTGGCGGCCATCTTTTCGGATAAGAAATTGGAGCTGCATCGTTGTGACAAACCGACGGGGCAAATGGCGACCGCGAAGTGGATTTTTCCCGAATTGGGAAATGTTGATCCAAAGGCTCCGAAGAACGAGCGGCTGAAGCAGTTGGCCGGGCTCATGACGCATGAGGAGAATGGCAGATTCACGCGGACTTTGGTGAATCGATACTGGGAGCGATTGATGGGGCGGGGGATTGCTCATCCGGTTGACGCTCTTGATTCCAAGCCGTGGAACGAGGATTTACTCGATTATCTGGCGGTGCGATTTGCTGAGGATGGATACGATTTGAAAAAGCTCGTTCGATTTATCATGAACTCGAAGGCTTATCAGTCGCGGAGTGTGGTATTGGAAAAGGAACCTGGGGAGGATTATCAATATCGCGGTCCGATCGCGAAGCGGATGACGGCCGAGCAACTACTTGATACTATCTGGCAGGTAAGCGGGGTTTCTCCGGGTAAAGCGGCGGAAAAGGTTGACCGGACGATTTCGGATGAGAAAAAATCGACGAAGACGAATATTAATCCTCAGCCGATTTCGGCCAAGTGGATTTGGCATCAGGGGAAGACCGGAAAAAAATCGCAGCTTCGAAAGACCCTCAAGCTCACCGAGGTTCCCGTGGCAGCGAGGCTGATCGCGACTTGCGACAATGCCTTCGTGATGAAGGTGAATGGGGTAAAGGTGGCGTCTTCGCGGGACTGGCAGAAGCCGGTGGTGGCGGATCTGACCAAGACTTTGAGGAAGGGTGATAATTTGATCGAAGTGGACGCCGAGATGTTTGGTGGCTCGGCGGGCTTTATTGGCGAGATTGTCATGACTCGGGAAGGAAAGCAGGTCGCGGTCATTTCTGATGGCTCGTGGGAGGCCCGGCCGCCGGGAGGACAATGGAAGTCGGCGGCGGAATTGCACGATCACTCGACGGGGCCCTGGGGTAAGATTCTGGATCCGAGGCAGATACTTGCGGTGGGTGGAGGCGGCAATATCCCGCCGGTGAGAGCGGCCTTGGTGAAAAATGATTTTCTCATGCGCTCACTCGGACGGCCGCATCGGGATCAGGTGGTGACCTCGCGGCCTCGTGATTTGACGACTTTGCAGGCGATTGACTTGGCGAATGGAGATTTGATGGCGAATCACATGCAGAAGGGCGCGCAGGCATTTGTGAGAAAGGGTGAGGAGAGTGGCGAGATGGTCGATTGGGTTTTTCGCCATGCCTTTTCGCGTGCTCCTTTGGCGGGAGAACGTATGGTTTTATCGAGTGTCATTGGCGATGGTCGTGATGCGCAATCGATCGAAGACCTGCTCTGGCTTGTCTTCATGCAACCTGAATACCAAATCGTTCGTTAAGATGATGACTCCGGAAAAACAAAGAACGCGACGAGATTTCGTCAAAAAGTTGAGCGCAGCCTCGCTGGCCGCATTGGGTGGTAGTGGAGCGAGAGCACTGGCGGATTCTGCCATGGTGCAGCATCCCGAGGCGAAGGCCGATTCCTGTATTTTGATTTGGCTCGCCGGTGGAATGGCCGCGCCGGATACCTTTGATCCGAAACGCTACTTTCCATATGAGAAGGGTCTGGAGGTCGATAAGATTCTGAGCACTTTCCCGGCTATCGATACTTCGGTGGACAACATCAAGATCACTAAGGGGATGGAGAAGATCGCTCAGGTCATGGACCGGGGCACCTTGATTCGGTCTGCAGTGCAACCCGATCTGGGGCACATTTTGCATTCCCGCCATCAGTATCATTGGCATACCGGGTATGTTCCGCCGCTTACGGTGGCCGCTCCGCACATTGGGGCATGGATGGGTAAGGTGTTGGGCCCAAAGAATCCTGTCATCCCGCCTTTCATTAACATTGGGCAACGACTCGAAGGAGTTGGCGAAAAAGAGGAACTCAAGGCGTTCACCACGGGTGGTTTTTTTGGCTCGGAATTTGGGCCGATGAATCTTCCTTATCCGAAAGATGCCGTGCGCTCGGTACAGCCGCCGAAAGGAATGGAGCCGGGGCGTTTTGCGAATCGCTACAAGCATTTCAAAAAGCTCATCGATCAAAATCCCAACCGGGAATATCTGAGCGACTTTCAGCAGGAATCGATGTTGCGTTCGATGGAGTCGGCGCATCGCTTGTTACAATCGAAAGAGAAAGGCGCCTTTGACCTGACACTTGAACCCAAGGAGTCAGTTGAGAAGTATGACACCGGACGTTTTGGACAGGGGTGCCTTTTGGCGCGTCGTCTGGTTGAGGAGGGCGCGCGTTTTGTTGAAGTGACGACGGAATACATTCCTTTTGTCCACTTCGATACTCACGAGAACGGGCACTCTACGGTGGATCGCTTGAAGAAGGAAATCGACGCGCCGATTGCGCAGTTGATTCTCGATTTGGAAGAGCGGGGATTTCTGGACCGGACGCTCGTGGTGATCGCGAGTGAGTTCAGCCGGGACATGATGATTGAGGGAAGGCCTGGGTCGAATGCCAAGGATCAATCCCGCGCCCGGACTGACAAGCTCACGGAGATGAAGCAATATGGCCTTCACCGGCACTTCACCGGTGGAACGAGTGTGGCGATGTTTGGCGGTGGAGTGAAAAAGGGCGGGCTCTACGGGAAGACTGCGGATGAACGACCCTTGCTCGCGGTGGAGAACCCGGTTCCTGTGGAGGATCTGCACGCCACGATTTTCACGGCGATGGGTATCAACCCCAAGACAGCTTTTGATGTCGAAAAGCGCCCCTTCTTTGCAACCAAGGACGGTCACGGAAAAGCGGTGATGGATGTCTTTGCGTAATTGGTCGAAGTGGATAATCCTGATTGTCTTTAATCAGGGTTGGTGGGTTGATTTTAGTTGCGGAATGTTGTTTTCCCTCATTGATTAGAGGGGGTAAGGGCTGGCCCCCGTTCTTTTGTCGTTTTCGATGTCTTTTTCATCTTTTCCATTTCGCCTCAGGGGCATGAGTAAACGGTTGAGCGCGATTTTTACGGCTTTGTCGTTCGCGCCCGCGGTGGCTATCGAGCCGGAGGAGTTTCTCGAGAACTACTGTCATTCCTGTCACGACGAATGGGAGCAGAAGGGCGATCTCCGGCTGGATCAATTGGACACGCTTCCGCTGGAGGTACGGCTCGATGTCTTCAACAAGATTCAGGAGCAGATTTATTTCGGGCAGATGCCTCCGAAGAAGAAAAAGAAGCAACCCAGCGTCTCGGAGCGGAAGGAAATGCTCGCTTGGGTGTCGGGCGAGTTGAAGAAGCGCAATGCGTCGACTTTGGAAGACAAGTTACGCTATCCCGATTATGGGAACTACGTGGATCATGAGAAACTCTTCAGTGGTGAGATTAAAGAGAAGCCCTTCACACCTTCTCGAAGATGGTTGGTGAGTCCCCAGATTTTTATTGAGCGAGTCAATGCGGTTTTTGGGCTCGAGGGAAAAGAGCGTCAGCGGACTTTTTATGGGGTGACTGTTCCGATCATTCTTCCGGACCATGCCGGTGTTCGTTATTACGACACCACGACTCTGGATGGCGGACATTTATTGACGATGTTGACGAACGCCGATTGGATTTCGCGAAAGCAGCTTAGGGAGGCGCGGGTTAAGAATGGGGAGCTGAAGGCGAATGAATTTGAGAACCCCAAGGACAAGTGGCGTCCGGGGAATACTCCGGAAGCATTCACGGTGATTGTTAATCAGAAATCAGCTCCGACTGAGACAGAAATGACTTCGGCGATCCACGCGCAATATCAATGTGTGCTCCAGCGTGGGGCCAGCGAGGAGGAGTTGAAGAATCACCTCGTGCTTTTAAAGGAGAGTATTGCGCTGGGTGGAAATACTGAGGGCTTACGCCAGATGTTGGTGAGTGTGTTGCTGAAGTCCGAGTTTATGTATCGCCTTGAGTTTGGGGATGGCGAATTGGATCAAGAAGGGCGCCAGAAGCTGTCTCCGAGGGAAGCGAGCTACGCTATTGCCTATGCACTCAGCGACCGCAACCCTGACGAGGCTCTGATTAGGGCGGCGGAGGAAGGTCGGCTGAATACAAGAGAGGATTATCGACGGGAAGTCCTGCGTCTGCTCAAGGATGAGAAAGCTTTTCTCGGGGAGGTAGATCCGACGGTGAATGGCCTGCATCTGCGCTCACACAAAGTGTCCCACCCGAAGATTAATCGCTTCTTCCGCGAATTCTTCGGTTATCCAAATAGCACCAAGGTTTTTAAAGATACCGCCCGAAGTGGCGGTGCGTTTATGAATTCTGCGAGAGGCTATTCCGGAACGGCGGGGTGGGTGACCAATGAGGCTGACAAGGTTGTTGACTGGGTTTTGAGGGAGGATCAGGCTGTCTTTGAGAAGCTCCTCACGACGGATGAGTTTTTTGTGCTTCATCGTCACAACAATGAAGAAGGGGCGAAAATCATCGCGAGTTGGAAAGCGGTTTGGGAAGCGCTGAAGGACACCGGATGGGAGGACGATCCCAAGAAATTTGTTGTGGAGAATTTTGAGAGGTATCGTGAGGTGTTGAAGGCGATTAAGATTACCAAGGCCGACGACAAGCGAACCGGGAGAGACTTTCAGAGGTTCATGCAGTATTTCAAAGTGACCTTTGGTCGTGGGATTACTCCGGCGACATCTCCGTGGTTTTATCACGGCGGACAGAAGTTCAGTTACGCCGAGGTTTATAGCTTACCGAAATCGGCTGGCAGTGGGCCGATTGGAGGGAATGGGAAATACACCGATCAGGATTATTGGGATTTTCCGACGACGCAGCCGTTTCAGGTTCCCAATCGGAAAGGAATCCTGACCCATCCGGCTTGGTTGGTGGCGCATTCCCAAAACACCGAGACTGATCCGGTGCGGCGCGGAAGGTGGGTTCGTGAAAAACTGCTCGCGGGCTATGTGCCGGATGTTCCCATCTCGGTGGATGCTCAAATTCCGGAGGATCACCATCGTACCTTGCGTGAAAGGTTGGACGGCGTGACTTCGAAGGAGGAGTGCTGGAAGTGTCACGTGCACATGAATCCGCTCGGGTTGACTTTCGAAGTCTTCGATGACTTCGGCCGCTATCGTTTGAACGAATCCCTAGAGCATCCTGAAAATGTCCTAAAAAAGGGGCAGGGGAAGTTTGGCGCGCATACTTATAAGACCAAGCCCTTGAATTCGGCCGGATTCCTTGAAGGAACAGGCGATACGGCATTGGACGGAGAGGTCAAGGATGCCTTTGAATTGATTGATCGGCTCGCGAAGTCCCGTAGAGTGCAGCAGTCGATCATTCGACACGCCTTCCGCTACTTCATGGGGCGAAATGAAATGCTTTCCGATTCACAAACTTTAATAGATGCTGAAGCTGCTTACGTGAAAAGCGGTGGAAGTTTTAAAATGGTTGTCCTGTCTTTGTTGACCTCGGACTCTTTCATCTACCGAAAAAAACCAATCCAACGCAATGAATAGCCGCAGAAAATTTTTGAAACAATCTATGCTGGGGGCTGGGTCGATGGCCCTGGGTTCCGGCTTGTTTGCCAAGTCGACACAAGGAAATCCTCCGAAGCGATTTATCTTCATTCATAAAGGAAACGGATTGTTTCCCGATGCCTTGGTGCCGCCCACGCTGAGCGACGAGGAGAAAGCGATGGAGAAAAGAAAGGATGCTTTTCAGGTGGATCTGAAAGATCACGACCTGCCTGATTGGATGGGGGCTCTCAACGAGCATAAGGAGAATATGACGATCCTGCAGGGACTCTCCGGCAAGATGTGCACGACGGGTCACCACACCTGGCAGTCATCGCTGGGAGTATACAAAGCCAATGAGCGGCTGAGTTCGATCAAGTGGGCGACGGTGGATTTTGAGTTGGCCAAGTTGAATCCTTCTCCACTGGAGCATATCGAGCTGGCTTGCTTTCCCAGTGGTGGTGGCAATTCACGAGGAAATATCAACGGTATCGAGAAAGGCTTTTCGGCCCGTGGTCCCCAGCAGCCGAACTATGCCTTTGGCTCGCCAAAAGTCGCGATGCAGGAATTGTTCAAGTCAGTGCTGAGCGATAAAGATTCGCAGGTCCAATACCAGCTTGAGCGCCGTCTCTTGGAATTTGCGGCTAAAAACGAAGGGGGACTTTCCGAAGAGTTGCGTGGGCTGGAGAAAGCGAAAGTGAAGAACTACGCGGACTCGATTGATGATATCCGCGAGCGAAACCGGAAGATGGATGCGATGGCTGATGTGATTCGGCGTCATGTTCCCAAGTTGGATGAAAAATATTTCGCGGACGATCTTTCCACGATTGATCGTCAGATTGGTCATGGAGAGATTCTTCTTTCGTCGCTTATTTCTGGGATGACCAATGTCGTGACCTTGACGATTGATGAGTTGGGCACGAGGTATACCGGGATTAAAGATATCGAAAACGAGAACGTGAATCTCCACGACGTGGGGCACAATAAGTCAGTAGGAAAATTTGAAGCGGTGGAAGTTCGCGAGAAGGTTCGCCGCCATCATATGGCTTTGGTTAATCGTATTGTGACTCGGCTGAAAGAGATTCCCGAAGATGGTGGCACGATGTTTGATAATACTATGCTTCTTTACTTTCCGGACAATGGGGAGACTCATCACAGTAAGGGAACCGAGTGGCCCTTCGTGGTGCTAGCGGGCAACGAGGTGAAGCTCGATATCGCCGGGAAATATCTCCGTCTTCCTCACTACGGTAAGGAAGGTCACAAGACTTTGGGGAATTGGTATACCACGATTTTTAATGCCTACGGAAATCCCATTGAGCATTATGGGGCCATTGATACCGGGCTGACTGACATGGATCAGAAAGGTCCAATTGAGGAATTCTTCGGGTAATGGGAAGGCTGATCCGGGGGCTGTTGATTTCCGCGGGGTTGGTTTTCCCGCAGTTGGTCTGGGCCGATGAGGGGTTTGGAAATGACGGAATTGACGGGATGAAATTTTTTGGGGTTATGATTCCCAAGTGGCCAATCAGTTTTATAGTTTGACCCTGATTTCCACCAAGACGCCATGCGTTACGCGATAGTATCAGACATTCACGCCAACTTTCCCGCCTGGGAAGCGGTTTTGGCGGATTTCCGCGAGTGCAAGATCGAGGAGGTTGTTTGTCTGGGTGATGTGGTGGGATATGGACCAAAGCCGGCCGAAGTTCTTGAGGCCGTTCGGGCGGTGACGGGAAACTTCGTGATGGGAAATCACGATGCGGCGGCGGTGGGGATGATGGATTATTCCATCTTCAATGATCACGCCCGGGAAGCCATCGAATGGACGATGGGTCAGTTGGACGAAGCGGGGAAAGAGTTCCTGTCTTCCGTGCCATTGGCGATTGAAGCCGGTGATATTCTTTTTGTTCATGCTGAAATCGAAGAACCGGGGAGGTTTGGTTACATCAGTGATCTCGAAGTTGCACAGAGAAATCTGGAGGCCGGGAAACACTTTGTGACCTTTATCGGGCATACCCATTTGCCCAAGGTCTTTGAGATGGACATTTTCGGTGAGGTCACTGAATTCACCGACGGCGATCTCACGTTGGATTCCGATAGTCGCTATATTGTCAATGTGGGCTCGGTGGGCGAGCCGCGTAATTCGGAGGATCTCCGGGCGCGCTATGTGATCTATGATACCGAAACGCAGGAGTTGGAATTTCGAAGAGTCGAATTTGACATCCTCGCCTACCGAAAAGATCTCGAAGCGACCACGCTGTCAATGCGGCCGTTTTTCCTCCGCACATACGAATTTACAGTTGAGGGTCGGGAAGTGGTGGTGTCCCAGGGCGGTAGCCTGATGGACATGAGGGTTGGCCGGGGCTCGGCTTCTTTGATCAGTTCCGGGCAGGTGGCCAGAATGGGGCAGTTGACCGGAACGCATCCGGTGCTGGCCAGTGCCAAGCCATCCAAAGCTCCAAAAATCATATCGGCAGTGGCAGCCGTCTTGGTGATTTGCTTTGGGCTTCACCTTAAAATGAACGAGCCCAAGGAGGCTCAAGTCGTGCAAAATGACAAAGCGGCGGAGGGGAAAAACCTTAAAAAAAGAATTGCGGAAAAAGTCGCTGGGGTTGGGGAAACACCCAGGAGAGACCTCCCGGAACCGGTGGCTTCCGAAGTGGAGAGTGATCCGGTCAGTAGGACTCTAGAAGCTCCGATGAAAGCGGATGCTCTTGATCCGAATGGCGAAAAAGTAGTTGCGGCTAAAGTGGATACGCCAAAATCGGAACTCGTGCCCCCAACACCGAAACCGGAAGAACCCGTTGAAGCATGGTGGCGGATGGATGGAGCGTCTGCGAACACTCGCTTGGTGGCCGTTGGGAGAAAGTTCCCCTTGGATGTTGTGAAGCGCGGGAAAAAATGGAAACCGCTCGCTCCCAATCCGATTCCTCTTAATAAGGAAGAAAACACATCATCTCTGAATATTGGCATTTGGCAGGAGGCCAAACCCAGCGGCCAATTCGGCATGAATTCCAGGAAATCGTTTACCTTTGAAGGTTGGTTTCTCGCCGGAAAATTCGACGGCGCGGCTTTTCTTGTCGGAACCCGTCCGAAAGCTGGAAAAGGGAGAGGTTGGGGTATTTACTTGAAACGTGACTCGAGCGGAAAGACACCGGGGCAGATAGGTTTCTTTTACGATCCAGGACAGAAAGATTCGGAACAGTATTCCGGGGCCGTGGCGAATGAAGCTCCAGTTGCCGATGGGAAGGAACACCACTTTGCAGCGGTATGGGATCACGACCAACGTGATGACGCAGGGCAAATGCGGCTCTTTCTCGATGGCGTGCAGGTGGCCGATCGAGTGATTCGTCACGCCAGTCTTTCGAGCAAACAGCTCAACCCTCTCAGTGTCGGAGCCGAAGAAAATCACCCCAGCCTCGCGCTGGATGAATTGCGTTATTCTCAACAAGCTCTGGCTCCCCATGAGTTTCTTCTGCGGCCTTCGGTTGCCGGATTGAGGATGATCAAAACGGGAAAGAATAACCGCAATAGTTGGATGACTAAAGAGAATTGGGCAGGTGGGGAAGTTCCCGAAGGAAAACAAACCGTCATCATTGGTGCAGGAATCACCGCGCATGCTGGGAATACGACGCCTCCAAAGTTCACGGGCTCTTTGATTTTGGAAAACAAAGCCAAAGTGATTCTATGGGAGGATAAAGGGTCCTCGGTGATTCCCAAGAAGCCCGCGAAGTTGGAGATGTACCAGGATTCCCGATTCATCATAGACAGCCGGTATAATACGAAATTTGGCCCAGTGGAATTACACGCGCAGGCTGAAATCTGGGGAGGGTTTTCCTCCAGTAGTCATCGCATGAACCGGCAGTTTCCCGAGCCAATCACTGGTCCCGGGAAATTGGTCATTAATGGGGTGAATAAGAACACCATCATTTTTGAAGCGAAGAATACCTTCACGGGTGGGTTCGAAGCTTTCTCTTCCAAAAAAGAACCCTTCCGGGTCTTGGTGAAAGGCAAGGGATCTCTTGGGAAAGGGGACGTGATCATTGGGGATTATTGCTCGCTCGTTCTTGAGAAAGGCACGGGGGGAGTGATTGAAAATAAAATTTTTAGGCTGAAAGGAGCTAAAGGTAATGAGACTCACAAGCTGATGCTGTATGAAAAAGAAACCGTAGGAGCATTTTTCATCGACGGGGAGGATCAGGGAAAGGGAAAATTCGATTCTACTACCCACAAGGAAATCGGGGGAGACAGTTATTTGGAAGTACGTAAATAGCATTTTTATGAAGAGAGTTTTAGTAGCGGTATTGCTCGCTCTCTCAAGTTGGCAGTCGTCGTAGGTGGTGATGGGAAAAGGAGATTGGCCCTGGAAGCTCAAACTGCACGGGCACCCTGACCGGGACACTGCAGAGAATCTGGGCGTGCGCGGGGATCCACTTGT
>Ga0160423_10005769_pt1 | contig 10068 bp, 5 predicted proteins | sample CRUFie14St8metaG_FD_108191 | JGI IMG/M metagenome (GOLD analysis project Ga0160423, IMG submission 108191) | Marine microbial communities from the Costa Rica Dome - CRUD Field 142mm St8 metaG | ecosystem: Environmental > Aquatic > Marine > Oceanic > Photic zone | place: Costa Rica: the Eastern... | reverse complement strand
GGCGGGGAGATCGAGGAGGCGGAGAGCGCGGGGCGGCCTTCGCTCGAGGACGAGACGAGGCAGGCCGCGGTGCTGCTACTGGAGAGGCTCGAGGTTTTGTCCCCCGCCATGGTCCTGGGCGCGTCCGGGGACTTCCTCTCGGTCGCCAGGGCGGCCAGGATCAACCAGCGCGACCTGTGGGCCTCGTTCTACTCGCTGCTCCACGTGCTCAACCCTCTCCTGCTGAGCCAGGTCTTGGCCTCGTGCGCGGGGGCGGGGTACGAGGTCACGGCACGGGAGCGGCTGGACGCCGCGAGGGCGCTGGTGGCCTCCGCGACGCATAACTCGGTCTGCCTGCCGCCCTCCAGAACCAGGCAGTGCCTGGGAAAGGCGCTCTGGGTTCTCGCGGGCGCTGCTGCTACTGTTGCTGCGTCCAACGCGGTTGGGAATTTTGACAAGGAGGCGGCCGCGTTGGCGTTGGCCCTCTTCCCAAACGGCGGGGACCCGAGGGTGGCGGTGTCGTGCAAGCTTCACGCGTGCCTTCGCTTGGTCCGGGTGCTGGAGCGCGGTGGCGCGGGTGGCGCAGGCGCCCAGGACCTCTCTGGCGCTCTACTGGGGCGACTGGAGAGGTTCTGGGGGGAGCAGTGCAGGCAGCGCAGGTCGGAGCCCCTCGTCGCGCCGATCTACAGGGCGTGCAGGGACTTCCTCCGCGAGGACCCGGCCTGCGCAAGCGCCTCACTCGCCAGGGAGGCCACCGAGATCCTGCTGGACTCGTACCCGGAGCCCACGTCCAGGTGCCTTGACGCTCAGCTCTCCGCGTCTGGGCACGGCTGTGGCTTCCTCCACGAGGCGGCGGCCAGCCTGCTCCGCGGCTGGCTCCCCCACGCCGACGGCACCAGCCGCCGGGACGCGGCACTCGTCCAGCACTACCTCCCGTGCCTGCACAAGCTGCTGTCCTCTCCACAATTGGACCCCAGGCCTCTGCTCAGCATCCTGCTGAACTACGTCAGGAGGGGTCTGATGGGGCAGGGCGAGTGGGCCGAGCTCGGCTGGGTTCTGCGCCTGGTACGCCAGTGCCTCAGGCACCATGCCACCAGCGTGAGGGCGCTCAGGGACGACCTCGCGGAGCTCCTGGTGGCCATCTCGGAGAGGGCCCGCGACCCGGACACCAAGGACCAGTGCCGGCTGTACTCCCAGGTCGTGGCCTCTCCGGAGGCAACCAAGCTCTGCCTCCTGATGTTCGACGCGGACGCCCCGGCCAGGGGCAAGGCCGAGGGCGGCGCCTTGAAGGGGCGGGAAGGGGTGAAGAGGAACCTGTTCCGGAGGGCCAGCGGCGGCCTGGCGGGGGCCACGGCATCGGTGGAGGCGCCGCCCGCGCTGGTCACCGACTTTTGGGTCGAGCTCGGGGACGGGGGCGAGGGGATGGAGTGCGTGCTCAGGTCGGAGAACCCCGAACTCACCGTCTTCTCCCTGGATCTGGCCTTCGCGTGCGAGAGCGAGAATGTGGCCATCGAGGGGGTCCACCTTCCAGTGGCCTCCAGCGGCGCCGCCGTCAGGCTGAGGCCGAGCGTGTCTAGGCCGCTGCCGGCAACGGTGGAGCCCAGGGCTACCTACACGGACGCCGAGGGCCGGAGCTGGTCCGGCGCCCTCCGCCCCATCTCGCTCGGTTTTGAGCACTTTGTGTCCCTCGGGGAGGGGGAGCCCAAGTGGGCTAGGCCGCCGGTGAAGTGCGTGAAGAAACTGGAGAGGGGGAAGGTGGGTGGGAGGTCCCTGCTGCTTCTGCCACCAAAGTTCCACGTGCTGCTGAGCCAGGAAGAGAAAACGGGGGAGTGCACGATCGAGACGGACTTCTGGCCCGCGCTCGAGTACATCGACGACTACCTTGAGTCCCTGTGACGACTATGTAATGTATTTCATTTCTCTATCTCACTCTCTGACTCGCCCTCCGATTCTTCAGGAAGATCTCGATTAGGTCTTCCCGGATTGCATTCTCACCTTCGCCGCGGTTAAAGCAACCAATAAATGAAAGATGATCTGCCTCGCTATAAACTGTGTTCCTGAACGAGCACTCGTTCTCCCGAAGCACCAGCGCTAATTCCTGGCTCCAATACCACGGCACGACGTTGTCTCTCAGCCCACTCATCAGGTGGATCTCGGGAAGCGAGCCGAATCTCTCGTTGTTCTTCTTCGCCCCAGCAGCCCGTCCCGGGCCACTGTCGCCCCCCTCCAGCACCAGCCCGGCCGATCTCATGCGCTCGCACACGCCCTCAGGTTCCTCCGCCATGAGCTCCGCCCTCTGCCTCTCGCGGTCCTCTATGTCCGAGGAGGTTCCGGGGCCTAGAACGCTCTCGCCTCCGAGGAGCAGCGCGGGGGAAAACCTGGCAAAGTTCTCCTCGCCGCCGTGGGCCCTCTCCATCGCGGACATTGAGTGCACGCCGCGCCGCCTCTCATACTCGTAGTGCTTAGCGATGTCGTACACGCCTGCCATGAGAACCACGCTCCTGGGACATTGGCGAGACGTGGCCCCCTCGAGGACCGCCATCAAGCTCAGGTGGGCGCCTGAGCTGTGGCCGACGAGAGTGACGTCTTCCCTGTTTCCCCCGAAGCTCTCGCAGTTCCTTTCCGTCCAGTCGATGGCGTCCTTTACGTCTTTGACCTGGTGCTCCACACTGACCTGAGGGTAAAAGTTGTACGTCGCGACGATAACGACGCAGCCCTGCGACGCGAGGTCCTCGCCCATCGCACTGTAGTGCCAGAGCTCGCCGCTCGACCAGACTCCTCCGTGAACGAACAGAACGACGGGAAGCCCCTGGCCTTTTGACCCCAGCCGATCATGGAGCTCTGTCGGCTTGGGAGTGTACACGTCCACCATATTTCGTTCCAGGTCTCCGTACCTGCTCCTCTGGACGCGAGCTCTGGAACCCAAAAGCCGGCCGACGGTCTCGCTTGTCACTCTCGTCCTCGCGGTGGCGGAACGGAGGGCGAAAGGAACCAACATAGCGGTGCTGAGGATTTCGCGCACGGTGAAGTACCCGAACCACGCGATGCGGCGAGCTTTTGGCAGGGCCCCCTTCAGGGCCCCCACCTCTCGCCGAGCGCCCTCGATCGCCAGGCTCCAGCTCGGCATCGCCCTCGATCGACCCGCCCTCAATCCAAAGATGCTTGACCACACATCATCATCCCCGCGAGATCGTTCCCCTTGGAGATCCGAGACGTTCTGTTGAAAATGGGGGAAGGCCATATCGACCCCATGGAGCAATCGAGAGCGGGGGGCTGAGGCTCTGGGACTGGATTGCTGGGAGTCGGGAGGGCTGTGCACAGGTAAGTTGAATTACATTTTCGGCGCGAGCGCAGACCTGGTGCCCTCTACTGAGGATCGGCCAGATGCGAGGACGGCGAGGTCCAGCACGGAGTCCTCCCCGTCGATCGGCGTGGCGCCCCCTGCCGCCCCCCTCATTCTTCCTTAAAGCGACCTGCACCGCTTCACGAGCTCCGCGCACACTCCCTTCACGTCCTCTTTGCACACTCCGTTCTGCTCGCACCAAGGCAGCGTGTCCGCACCCTCCAGGGCCATGGCCACCCTGAGGCAGCCCAGTGCGATGACGTGGGGCGGGTACCGCAGCAGGAGGTCCGTCCGCCTAGTCTCCTCAGCGCACGCCATGGCGACCTTGGAGGCCTCCCCGTCCGCGTGCACGAGGCTAGCGTACCTCTCCACGTCGTCGATCGGGTGGTGGACCACGAGGGAGGCGCTCAGGTCCTCCAACACGCAGAGCTCCGCGTCCAGGAGATCCGTGGCGGAGCACAGGCCCTGGCTGAATCCGGCCACCTTGTCCGCGCTCACGGGTTGCTCCTCGACCTTGCAGGCGAGGTACACGCACGCCATGGTCACCGCGGTGATGTGCCGCTCGTCGTCAAGCTCCGACCAGCCGACCGCGTTTTCTGGGGGATCGAGGGTCTCCGGCCGAAGGCGCCAGAGGTAGGCGCAGGCCGTTAGCACGGGGCGCTGCCTTATTTTGAGTTCCTTGCTCAACAAAACGGCGTAGTCCACGAGCTGGGTGACGACGGACCCTGGCCCGCCCCCCGAGGAACCCGGCTCCCCTGGCTCGGGCTCCACCCCGCGCAGAACGATCTGCCTCCGCCGCGGCCGCGCCTTTGGCTTGGGCGCCCTCGAAGCCTCCTCCGCCCTTCTCTCCCTCGCCTCCAGCAGAAGGTCGCACTGGCTGGAGGACCAGAAGTTCGCGGCCATGATGCTCTGGGCTCTCTTCTACGTACGCTCCCTCCTCGATCGATGGTGGGGGGGGACGACAGCCGTGGTGGCGGGAATCAATGCGATGATGGATGGATGCAAGAATGAATGCGAAAGAATGGGGGAGGAGTCCCGGCTATATTGCTTTTGTGTGTTGTGTGTATGATGTTAAACAAAAAAAAACAGCGTTCTTCTTCTTCTTACTCACACGAAGCACTTTGCCATGAAGTCTTGGAACCTCCTCGAGTAGTTCTTGGGTGACACCGCGCTGATCTCGTTCCTTTTGTACACCACGCTCTTGCTCACGTTCTCCAGCTGCTTCCTGGCGTTATAGTCCTGCAGGATATCGATGATCGCGAAGAATAACACCGCGTCCCTGGGCTCCCTCTCCCCGTCGTTGTAGATGACCGTGGCCGGCATGCTCACGCCAAGCTCTCTGGTGGGCATGGCCACCCCCATGGCCTCCGAGAGCTGCTCCAGCCCGTCCGCCGTAATGGGCCGCATGGTGTCGCTCCTCCTGGTCCTGGTCTGGGCGTTGAAGATCTCGCTCGTCCGCCTCTCCTTGGTGGACGTGACCCTGTTCAGCTTGTTCAGGTTGTCCAAGAAGGACTTGCTATCCTCGTCCTCCTCTATGGTCTGCAGGCCAGCGGTTCCCGCGGGGGCCTGGTCGCCGTCGCTGTTGGCGTCCTGCGCCGCCCCCGCCGACGACGCGCCAGGGTCCTCGCAGCTCTCCTCCTCCTTGTCCTCCTCGTCCTGGAAGTGCACCCCCAGCAGCAGCGAGTAGTCCATGATGTTCGCCGCCTCAAGAAACTTGCAGTCCCTCTCCAGCTGCTCGAAGAAGATGTTGTGCCACTTCCTCTCGAGCTTGAAGGTGCAGTCGAGGTCCAGGTCCTTCAGGATGGCGCCGTCCTGGGCCTTTCCCGGGGTGCTCCTGCCCACCACGCTCCCCTTCAGGTCGTACATTCTGTGAATCTGAATGTCCCGGCAGAACACGTTTGCCATGACCACGAAACGCACGCGCTGCGCCTTTTGTGGGTTGGTGATCCTGTGCAGGCCGAAGAACTTGGGCAGGATGGTGTTCTGATGGTCGCACACGTGTTTGTGGTACTGGGGCAGGATATTGCTCAGGTGGCCCAGCTCGCTCTTCCTCAGCGACTTGCACAGGTACTGGTCGTCGTGGGAGATATAAAATACACTGCCGGACTTTCCCGGCGACGAGAGCTCCCTCAGGGCGTGGTCGCCGCAGAGGGCGTACACGTATTGGCCGGGGTCGCACCCGAACCTCTTCCTCAGGTCCCCGAAGACCCTGGGGCAGTAGGTCTTCCAGTAAAAGTCGGTGGAGGAGTGCGGGGGAGTGTCCTCCGACCCGTTGTGAGGGAAGAAGATCTGCCTGTTGATGTTCTTGTCAAAGTCCTGGTCCACGAGGGGCTTGGGCTGCTCCTCGTTCACCTTGCCGATCGAGTACCGGATCCCAAGCTGAAGGTTGAGCATCAAGTCGTAGGACCGGTGGCCCTTCACGATGGTCTCCCCCTGAACCTTCTTCGAGTACTTTTTCGTCTTCTTCGCGGGCTCCCTGAACAGACAGGAAGGGGGCGCGCGTGTCAGAAAGAGCGACCGAGTCGTGGCCGTGGTCGTGGTCGTGGCGGGTGGCATCTTACCTCGTGGCTCGTAGGGAGGGGAGTCGGACCTTATCCCTGTCAATCCAGTGCTCCTTGATCAGCTTCCCCTTGATGTACTCCCTCCCGATGACCTTGTTTTCCGACAGGGCCACGGTGAGCTTGTCAGCCTGGCCTGGGCCCCCCTGCGACCCACCCGCCGAGTCCTGCGGGGACTTTCCCGGTCTGGGCGTCGCGCCCCGGCCCCCCTCCTCGAGCTCCCTCCACCACACCCCGCTCCCGTGCTTCTTCCCCTCCTCCCAGAACCCGTAGAACGCCGAGCCGTCCGCCCAGATGAAGAGCCCGGGCCCATTCTCCAGGCCCATCTTCCAGTCCCCATCGTACCTCTCACCAGTGTGCCACACAAAAGTGCCCCTGCCGTGCATCTTCCCCTGCTGCCACTCTCCGTTGAACTTGTCCCCATTCAGCCACTGGTAGATCCCCAAGTTCTCCGCCAGGTCGTTCTTCCACAGACCCTCGTAAATGTCGCCATTCGGGTACTTCTTCTTGCCGTAACCAGACTTCTTGTCCTTGACGAAAGACCCGTGGTACTCTGACTCGTCAGACCCCGTATAGGTGCCTATGCCATGCATGCAGCCCTCTTGCCACTGCCCGTCGTAGGACGACCCGCTCGCCCACCTATACTTGCCGTAGCCATGCTTCACGCCCTCGGACCACTCGCCCTCGTAGAAGCTGCCATCCGACCACTCGTACTTTCCGTAGCCGTGGGGCTTGGGAAAGGAAAAAGTAGGAGAGAGAGATAGCAGCATTGGAATGAAAAGTGCGTGGAATAGGGGAGACAAACAACAAAGAGGGGGGGGGGTCGGTCAGCAAGCGTCGGTGAGAGGAGGGCCATCGTTAAGATGGTCAAGGGTGTTTTCAGGAGCCGACCAGAGCGGGTCGGGGTTCCGCCCTCCAGAGCTGAGCTGGAGAATGTGGGAGGTTACTCGGACTCACCAAGTCGTTCTCGACCGCCCCTTTGTATACGTCCCCGTTAGGGAAGGTGTGGCTGCACGTGTCCCCCTCGGACTCTTCCGCCATGGCGCCCGGAAAGTAAGCCGCCGGCCCAGCCGACGACAACCGTCTCTCGAGCACGCCCTACGCAAAGAGCCTTTGCCTCCGCTTTGCTCTCCGTCGCCCCTCGACGCCGCCGGCCCTCCGACGACGCGAGGTTGCGCTCGCTTCCCGCTCCAAAGGCGGGGCAGTATACCAGACCAACCCGGCCAGAATTCCCCCTGACCTGCGCTGCGCGATGCCTCGTCCTCCTCTCCCTTTAATAGGAGTGAGTCCGCCCGCAGCGCGGCTGGTCGCTTCACCTGCCTACACTCAGTCTCGTCTTGCCCTTGCAAAAAGTCTGGCAAAGCATCAACGGATTCACTTCAAAATCACGAAAAATCATAACACGAGAAATCATCAGAAAACAAAATCAGGAGCATTAGATCAAGATCAATCGCGTAGTAACGTGTGGGCTTCCGAGTTGTTCCCAACTGGAACTGGACCACCAGGTTCGAGGGGATGATCTTCGGCGTGCGTAATGGTAATTGGAGCGAGGCCGCATCAGGATTCTTCTTCACAGGATCGGATCGGCCCCGTTCCAGTCCACTCGAACCCCGGGCCACCTTGTCTCAATGACCTTCTCCAGCGGAGGCCTGTCCTCCATGGACTCCCTGTCCTCCTCCTCCTCACCCGCAAAGCCCGCCCTCTCGGGATCCGCCGCGACAGTCAGCCTAATGAGATCGTCCTGATTGGCGAGCTCGTCGTAGTAGTACAGGTCCAGGGGCAGCGCCTGGTCGCCCTTTGCTCTCGGCTGGCAGCACTTGGGGTCCGCCGAGAACAGCACGGAGTAGTGGGACTCCGAGTTGACCACCCAGATCGACTTGTAGGGGTCCTTCAGGTTTGATCCGACCTTGAGGTGCCGGTACCACTCGTACACGGTGAGGTAGCCGCAGCTGGACCTCGCGACAATGCCCTTTAGCGTCGTTTGCTCGTCCAGCTGCATGTTCCCGTCGAAGAGGTTTGTGGCCGCCCTTCCCGTCATGAGGAGGTTGACGAGGTCCTGGGTGCAGTACCCGTAACCCCCGATCAGCCCGCAGGTCGGGTCGTCCATGTCAAGCGCCACCCGCTCGGCCCCGCGGGTCAGGACGACCGACAGCACAAAGGAAAGAAGGCCGTAACCGCAGCGGTCCTGGAGGTGAGGGAGGGAGGCCCTCAGGGCGGCTTGGGTCTCAGCGGCACCGGAGCAGCGCCGCTGCCGGAGCGATCCCATGAAGCCCCTGAAGCTCGAGTCGTCCGACCCCGAGACCACGGAGACGACCCCCCCGCTCCCGGCTGCCCTCCCGAGAATCTTGCCCAGACCCCTGACCAGCGCGTTCGTCCTAGCCACGCCGGTGATGGCGCGCGACGGGTCTTCGGCCCACCGGCGCACGTCCGGGTCGTCCTCCATGAGGGCGTCGAGTGTGGCGGCCTGGACCGCCGCCAGGACCCCGCAGGGACCTCCGTCCCTCTGCACCAGGCCAAACGTGAGCTTTGGGTTGTCCGAGAAGTAAAAGCCTTGGACCCAGGACGGCGGGGGGGAGTGCCTGTTGGGGCCGAGGAGGCTCGCTTTCAGGGCTCGCGCCGCCGAGATGTCCACGTCTATCGCGGGCGGGAGGGGCGGACCGCCGCCGTGGGGCGCCCCAGGGCTCGAGGTGCGGGGCGCCGGGGCAGTAAAGGCACCGGACGAGGAGGAGAACTCCTGGTCAAAGTCCACGTCCTCCAGGACGAGGTCGTCCGCGCCGGCCGTGCTAGCGGGGGGCGGGCCGACGGGCGCCACCATGGTGGCCGGGCGCTTGGGCGGGGCGGTCGAGGGCCGCTGGGGCCTCGGGACCCGGGGCGCTGGGGCTCGCTGGGGCCTGGCCGCGGCGGCCTCCGCGCCGATGGTCCTGAGCTCGCCGAGGAGAAAGCTCCTGCCTCCTGCCTCCCGCGGCTTCGGCGGGCTCGGCCTCTCGTTCGCGAAGCCCTTCGACGCAACGTCTGGCTGGGTGACGCGGGGTGCTATCCCGCCCTCCGGTGGCGTCTGGGCGGCCGTCCACCTCGCTCTTGACGATCCTCCTGCGGCGGTCTCGTCGCCCGCAGGCCCCGCGACCCGACTTGACGTGGCCTCTCCCGCGCCGGTCTCCTTCTGCACCCTCTTCGCTGATACCGTGGTCCTCACCAAGATCTCTAGCGCGGACGGGAGTTTCTCGCCCTCCTCGAGCTTTTTTCTCATTCTGCTTGCCGCCCTGTCCAACCCGAGTGCCTTCCTTAGCACGCTCTTGTTCGTGATCGATGCCGCGTCCCTGGGCCTCTCCCTGTCAAACGCGGCCAAAGCGACCTTGAGACCCTCTCGGTGCAGGTACTCCCTCACCAGGGCCTCCGTCAGGACACTAGGGGCAACCTTGTGGTTCTGGTGTACAGAAGACGAAGAAGACGTCGTGGTCGTCGTCGCGAGCGAGGCCATGGCGCCTGCGAACCTGTCCCCGAGCCCGCGACCTCCTCCCGTAGCAGGCTCGATGGAGACCATCAAGATGACCGCTCCTCACCGCCTTGGGCTTGAAATCGCCCACTTGTCTGATCTTCGCCTCTCAGCTGTTGCCTTCTTTCGTACACGCCAACGGCTCGACGGGAAGATCCGACCCCCCTTCCGAAATTCGGATCCTCAGTGGGGGAGGAGGGCGGGAAACGAGGAGGACAAAAAGAGTCGATCTGTCGGGGAGGGGTGGAGAGAGACTTGACTTGACTTGACGCGGCGGGAGGGGAGGGGAGGGGAGGTCGGTTTTTCAGCCGGGCGGGAAAGCGGCCATCATGGTAAGTCTCCTGCGACGGTCCCGTCGACGTCGCGTCGGCCCCGCTTGGACGCGAGCTCGCGTGTTGAGTAACGTCTTCTCTTCTCTTCTTTCTTTCCTTCTCTCGGACCACGGCAGGGCAAGAAGAGGGGCATGAGCCTCGAGGAGAAGAGGCAGGTCTTCCTCTCGATCTTCTCCGAGACGGAGGACGTCTTCGCCCTCAAGGTGCGTGTCGTCCACCGACCCTTCGTGTCGCCCTCGCCTCCACTGCTGACGCCAGCTCCCTCATACACCGCTTTCAACAACACCAAACAAACACACACACACACTACCTCTTTACCTATATATCTCTCTCTCCATGTCTCTGTGCATGATGTCTCCATGT
>Ga0160423_10005768_pt1 | contig 10070 bp, 11 predicted proteins | sample CRUFie14St8metaG_FD_108191 | JGI IMG/M metagenome (GOLD analysis project Ga0160423, IMG submission 108191) | Marine microbial communities from the Costa Rica Dome - CRUD Field 142mm St8 metaG | ecosystem: Environmental > Aquatic > Marine > Oceanic > Photic zone | place: Costa Rica: the Eastern... | reverse complement strand
GGTGAATCTGGTTTACAGAAAATCGTATATTCAACTACTAGAGGTTGTTGATACTCTTCGCTGAATATAGATGTGTAGATGTCAGTTTTAATTTCTTTATTCTGTGCAAAAGTCACAATGTTAAAGAAGATTAAACAAAATATAATTGATATTAACTTTTTCATTTCTTTTTAGTTTTACGTTTTTTTGGTGGTTGGGGTTCTCTAATTATTTTAATGTAAGAATCTTTATCTTTCATAGTACATTCTTTACAGAAAGGTGTGTAGTAACCTATTTCAGTACTACCCCATACTGATGGTTTACCTACTGTATACATCTCCTTGTCAGGAAAGTCTTCCAGACAATTAGAACATACTGTCATTCTTACTGCTCTAGGCATTCTTCATTTCTTTTATCCATGCTAATACTCTTGTATCAGGTCTCCAATCTAACATCTGATTGATTAAAGATATATCAGCTACCGATCTTTTCGGTTCTTCTCTTTCTTCTACATGTACAACTTCACCACCAAATGATTCTGCTATATCTATAATAGGTGTTTCTTCGCCAGAAGCTACATTCCAAATAGGCATAGATTCAAAACCACCGTTAGGTCTTGTTAATGCTTTGAAGCAGGCATCTACTACATCACCAACATATACGAAATCTCTGGTCTGCTGACCATCTCCTGTCACGGTGATTGGTTGATATGATTCAAATTGCTTCTTAAAAATAGGTATTGCACTGACATAACCTACATCATCTGGTTGTCCCTCACCGAAGACGTTGAAGAATCTTAGAGCTGCACATTGTGTTTCTAGAGTATGATAATTATCTAGAAGTGCTTCCATCTCCAATTTATATTCAGCGTAAGGTGACATAGGTGCTGGAATGGTAGACTCATTGAATGGTATATCTTGACCATCTCCATATACTGCTGCAGTTGATGCTGCAACAATAGATTTACAACCTCTGGTTTGTGACCATTGAAATATACGTTCTGAGCCACCGAAGATACCTCTAAAGTACTTCTCCCAGTCTTCAATAGATTCTTGAACTGAAACTGGTGATGCTAGATGTAATAAGTAGTCGAAATTCTTAATGTCTGGTAGTGGACCAGCTGCAATGTCACATTCGTAGACTGTTAGCCCTGCTGGTATTTTACCTGAAGGTAATACTAGATTCTCTAATTTACCTGTGTAGAAATTATCTAAAACGGAGACTTGCCAGCCACGATCTAGCGCTTGCCAGACTGCGTGATGTCCAATAAAACCAGCTCCTCCTGTAATTACTATATGCATAATGCTTTTTTGATTCTTAATGTTTTCGTTGGTGTACTACCACCAGCATGATAGACGAATGGTATTTCGTTATCAAGTGTAGTTAGATGATATTTATATGGTATAGCAAGTAGTTTACCTAATGGCATGGGAGCATGTATATCTTCCACTGACTTATTATGTAAATTCTCACACCTACTCATATCATTCTTAAAGTGTTCGTCCATCCAGGACTGTTCATGGAAACCACCATATCTAAATTCACCTGGTGTATTCCACATTTTATCCAGTATAATGCTAGAGTAATCAGTATTACGTACTGCCATCAGACCTGTACTTAATTTAGTCCAACATTTACCGTTCTCGTGGTCGGGTTGCATTTTAGGCAATACCACGTCCCACTGTTTGCCCTCTTTGGCCGTAAGCCATTGGGCTATGTCTACCTCATCGTTAACGATGCATGCGTCAGCGTCGATCCAGACCACCCAGTCCCATTGACCAGTGTCTAATGCTCTTCGTATCTCTCTAATCTTTAACCAAGTAGGATGTCTGTCTCCTACCGCTTGATTATCAATCATTAGAGATATGTAGTCATATCCCCATTTGTCAGCATAGGCTTGATGATTCTTTCTGGTAATGTGAAACCAATCAGGTTGACCGTAGTCTTCCCAATCTATGTGTTTCGTACTAGCTGAAAGTAAACATATCTTCATATTAGTTATATGGGAAACCATCCAGCAGTTTCAAGCTCTTGCCAAACAAACTCTGGACTGATAGTTTTAGTACATTCAAACATTTTAGGAGTATCTTTATGTTGTGGACACCAGTTCCAGTCACCTCTGTCAAAAACAGTATAAGACCAACAACCAGAACAAACATTATGGTTTATGATTCTAACATCACATTTAAACTCCACGAAGTCCCAAGTGAAACCACTAATCATACAGACTTTTGCATGTAGTGCCCAAGCTAACCAGCTCAGACCAGATGAAATACCAATAAATTTACCAGAAGCATTAATATGTTGTGCTGCTTCTACTAGATCTGGAATGTGATGTACTCCATCATATTTTGGTTCCTCTTTAGAAGTATAATAGACTTTCCAACCTTCTTTATTGAAATTATCTATTAGCGTCTGCCAACCACCTTCTCTATTCCAGTATTTAGCTGCAGCGGTAGACTCTGTTGCAATACAAACTGAATTACCTTCTACTTCTGCCTTCTTATAGAATTCTGGTGCTAGTCTAGGTTTTCTCTCTTGAAAACGAATACCTAGTTGGTCTGCAGCAATTGCTCCTAGAGGAATTGTTCTCCAGTCTCTTGGATGTTTTGCTCTAGGTGAGACATCATCCTCTTGTTGATATACACCAACCTTTTGAAAGTTATGAGGTAAGTTTTCATTCCAGCCAATGAAATAGATACCTAACGTCTCATAGTATTTTTTATCGAATAGAAAATCTTTATGGCATCTGAGTAAAACTCTATCAAAATCTCTCTGTTGTACCATTTCTTCTACCTGACCTACCCAACTTAAAGTATCACCTAGAGAAGATGAGTCTAATTGTACACCAAATACACTTGTATCTGGAATAATCTCTTCGATTGCTTCACCTTTATATGTAATTACACATCTCCAATCTTGAAACCAATCTTCTGAATATCTAGCCCAGAAACCAGTACAAATAACTCTTTCCCATTTTAGTTTATTGCCACACCAAAACTGTGCAGTGTAATCTTCATTATTAGGTGAGAATTCAACTCTTAGATCTGGTCCAGATTTGTATGTAAATGTAACTCTTGGTTTTGGCTCTGGTTCTGGTTTAACTAGAGTATATCTATTTTGTCTGAAGAAGAAATACCATACACCACCTGGAGCAATAGACTCTATATCTGCCCTGACTCTATCTGTATGTTTATTTAATTGTTCATGTGTAACAGTCTCACCGTCTGTATCTTTAAATGTTAATACAGACAATCTCTTAAAGTCACCTAGGTCAATCTTAGATAAATCTGGGTCTTGCATCGTCCAAGCTAGAATTAGATTATCATGTTTTGCATTGAAAGTAACTCTCTTCTCTGGATATAGTTCTAGTATTCTTCTCTTTTGATTCTCAGTAATCTCTTCTGCCCAAACAGAAAATTCATCTACATCATCTAACCATTCACAAGTAGAAATAGCAGAAGTTAAATGCCAAACACTATCATAAGGTGGATTAGCTTCATAGTAAGATTTCTCGTATGCTTCCATCAGAGGTCGTGCATTCTTATTGAATGCTTTATGTTCCTCTTCAGTCATACCAGAAGAATCTGAACCTGGTCTATTACAATAAGTATATAGATTTCTAGGTATATGTAAATGTTCACCTCTTAGTAGATTATAGAATAGAAAATAAGTATCTGTTGAAGTCTTACATGATTCTACAATCGGTAGACTACGTACATCTGGTCTTCGCATACATCTACCATGACCAAACATCTTCTGAGTATTTCTATTTGAATACTTTTGCCAGAATTCAGAGTAGTGTCTAAATAACCACTCGCTACCCCAGTCTTTTGGTGGTTGTACTAGTGACCACTGTTCTAGATTACCATGTTCGTCTACTTGATGATAGTCACTGAAGATAGACATTACTTCTGGCATTCTACTGAAATGTCTATCGTACATTTCAAATATCATAGGATGTAGAATATCGTCTGAGTCTAAATCAAAATAATAGTCATATTTGTGTTCTAAGAAAGTATTCTGATAGAGATAGAGTTCTCTACGCTCTTTCATTTGATAGTAGATAATTCTAGGGTCATTGACCTCTTCTACTTTTTTCTTAAGTCTACGTTTGAATTCTTCGTCATCAGAAAAATCATCTGCTACAATTAATAACCAGTTCTGGTGTGTTTGTTTTAATACATTATCAAACGTCAGATCAATATGTTCATCTGGATTATTGTGGAATGACGCTACTGCTAGAAACTTACCCATTGCGAACTTCCATTATCTTGTTAAACATTTCATCTGGTCCTGGTTGACATTTAAACTCATGGTAACCTTCTAGACATTCTGGATAATAAGGTAGAGTATTGATTGACTTCCAGTATTTAACAGAGTATTTAGGATCCGATGCACAGAATATCTTACAGTCACCACCAACAAAGTGGAATTTGTAAGTCTGTGAACCATTACGATATGGTTGTGTCTTTTCCCATCTAATCGATGCTCCTATCTGAAAGATATGAGTATCTGTACATCCTGCTAAATGAATTGGACCAGCATCAAAAGAAACCAGACCCCATGCATTATTTAAAACATGATAGAGTTCTGATATTGGTCTGAATGTAGATGCTTCTGACTGATGTCCTGGTGTATCATCACCATAATTATAGTCAATACCTTCTAGTTCTACAAGTCCTTTTATTAATTCACCTTCTGAAGTAGATTCTCTGTGAGCTTTACCAATCATAACTACTTTCATATCAGTATGTTCTTTGATTAGATTAACTAGTCTTTGCCAGTGCTCTAGCGGCCATGTTCTATTAGGCCAGTTTTCAGTGGGATGAATAACAATACAGTTTTGGTCGATTTTAAGTGAGTCCTCAGTCTGAGGTCCTGGAATATAATCATACTCCATCTCTTCTGGATATAGAGTCATCCCTACACCCATTGCATGAAGTTGTCTTGCCTCAAAGTTACTTAATTTAATTTCTACTTTTGTGTCTCTAACTTCATTACGGTTCATATTCTTATTGTACATTATCCAATGATTATATGTCTCGTAAATCTCGTTGTAGCCTTCTGGATCTTCGTTAGTATGTTTTAGAATTTTATCCACATAAGGATTGCGTTCAAACAGATCCACTCTAGGACACATAACATCTACTTTATGTCCATACGAGAGTGCTACTTTACGAACTGTAGGAGTAGCGCAAAGTGTGTCACCCAAAGCTGGGCAACTGATTTTAAGTAAAATTTTAGAACTATTTCCAGGTAAATCTATCACTTATAGTCTTCGTAAGACTTCTCTTCAACTAGAAGAGAGCCGGTTAACATATTAATATGCTTTTTCACCTCCGCTCTCTCGTCGTTAGTGAAATAAACAGATCTTGCAAGTTCTACGAATGCGTCTTCAAAGTCTTTCTTAGACTCATGAACTCTAATATGGTCTTCGATATTCCATAGAGTTTGATTGATGTCTTGTAAGTCTTTATGAAAACCTTTCATTTTGACTTTGTCATTTTCACTTAATGCTTCATACATACCGTGAACAATTGGAGCTAACTCATCATATTCTGTTTGAACATTCTTAAGTTTAGCCTCGTCTTTAATTTGTTCTAGCTTAATAGCTAGGATGGTAAGCTTGTCTACAATCTCACCATTTGATACTTCAATTTTTGCCATTTATATAATTAGTTTAAAGTTAACAACATGTTAATGAGTTCTTCTTGTGGTTGAACATCATCTTTATCTACCCTAACTTGACCGTGAGTTAGTAATCCCATAACTTTACCGGAACAAGCTGGATCGTTAAAATTAAAAGCTTGTGTTAAATTCTGTGGGTTAGGTCTTGCTACACCATAAGGAGCTACACCGCCACCTAATTTCTTTAACTCATTTACCACACCAATTTGTAAATCAATACCATGTTTGTCTGATAATAATATGAGTAAAGCTTTTAAAGATTCAATTTGCTTGTCAGAATACTTATGGAAGTATTTCTGACCCTTGTATAGATGGTTTAAAGTACATACTTGACTAGGATGTACTTCTGCATTATACCAAGTGTAGTATTTGCCATCTTTTTTAGTTAATCTACCAGCAGAACATAATTCAATTGAAATTGAACCTCTGTGCATTGCTGCAGATTTTGTTTTACCTAAATGATAACCCCAATACTCATCTCTGAATGCCTGTAAGATTCTACCATCATATTTTGTTTCATCTGCGCCGGAAGCTGGAAGACCACCAATTACATAGTGAGTTCCTATTCTACCTCTTTGGTCTCTACCCCATTGGTCAATAACTTTGTATGGGTTGTGTCTACCGGCAGTGTGGTGGATAAAGATCCACTTCTTTGCTGTTTCTTGTTTAACGTATTCTCCATCTGGCAGAGGATATTGTTCTATCCATGTTGCACCTGTAGTAATATCTGTATCTGCTTCTAATTCATACGGACTAAGTCCTAGTTTCTTCCAGGTCATTGGACCTACAATACCATCACCTTTCAAATTCTTAGAAATTTGAAAAGACTTCACTGCTTCTTTGGTTCTCGATCCAAAGACACCATCTACTCTAAGTCCAAGTCTCTCTTGTACAGCCTCTACTAGCTCACCCGAATGGCCTTGCCTGAGGACGTATTTGCTTTGTTTTGACATATTTCTTTGGTTTTTGTTTCTAATTTATTTATCACACTTATTAGATCTCGTACCGATGTGGTTTCATGTCTGAATTGAAATACCTCTCTCATTCCCACCTTCTCATAGATTCTAAATAGTATCAAATATCTCTGTTTACCTTTAACTTTATCTTTCATAAAGCTAATTGTGCTGGCCTGCATTTTTGCTTTACCGGCATAAGGGTATCTAGTTCTAACCTTAGCTTCACATTGATAAAACTCATGGTCTAATTCCATGAAATGCTGGTCTTCTTTAAGTTCATTCGTTATTAGATAAAGACGGTGGAGAATACTAGGGTGTTCTCCACTGATACATTTTAATAGCGTATCTTTATCTAAAGGTTTTAAGATATATTTTTTATCTAAATGTAACTTAATCTTGTTTATCGCCATCTTCTTTATTTTTCAAAAAGTCTTTCATATCTTCTTCTGCCTTAGCTCTCATCGCTTGTTTGAATAATTCATCTTCATCAATCTCTTCTACCTCTTCTTCTGGTTCTACCACTGGTGGCTTCACGCCTCTAGCTTCTGGTGGTAAAGTTGTAGTCGTTGTAATCTCTTCTTTAGGTAGATGTGGAGTCTCAATCTTTTCTACTGTTTCAGGATATGTACCGAATTCATTCTTTACTTTCTGAACTGTAGCCGCAACTGAAGTTGGATTATTTTCATTTGGGAAAGTACCGATTCTATCTGCTTCAGTTTCTGTCTCATCTACTACAGTAACATCGCCTTGTGTATTTTCAACTTCAAATTTCTTAGATACTTCTTCTGGGTCAATAACATCAATTTCTCTAGCAGCATCATTCTCATCCATTTTATCTTGGAAGTCCATGAAACCAGATTCTTTATCGTTAGTTAGACCACCAACAGTATAAATTTTATCATCTTCTTCTGACCATGGTCCTGGTTCATCTGCTTTTTCTAAGAACTCTTGTACTTCTGGATCTTCAAACGGATCTTCCTCTTCCATTTCTATTGTATCTTTAGCCAGTTGATCTGCGATGTCATACCAGCCTTGAGCTGATTCTTTATCTACAGAGACGTCAAAAGGTACAGTTTTCTTTGCTGGTGTATCGGCTATTTCATCATCATATCTCCATGTAGCTTCATTATCGTAGTCATCATCATAATACTCATCTTTATGGTCTTCTTGAACATCATCCTCATCCATATCATCCCATATAGAATTACCTAGATCTGGGCCGATTGGTTCATCTTCTGGTCTCTTTGGAAACGCTTTATCGAACGCAAAGTTAGCTGCAACTACCAGTGAGATAGCTAGAGGGTCAAATACAAAGATAATTACTAATAGAAGTATATTAATAATCTTGTCCATTGGAGTACCAGTTAGACCAGACAAGTATTGTAGTGGTCCTAACTCACCGACAGTATCAGATTGATTCTGTATATCTAGAATCTTTAGTTTGATATTCTGTAGAGAGTCTGCTGCTACTTCTCTTTTCGCTTGAACATTCCTACGATTCTCTTCTTCCACATTAATTCTACTCTGTGCCAAACGTAACTCAGCCGTGGATATTGTGGATCTAACGCCCCCAACCACCGAGGTGTCTCGTACCTGGATCGATTGAGACCTAGCATTGGAGAGAGTACTGATATTATTAGAAATTCTTTCAAGTTCTTGATCGTATCTAGTAAGGTCTTCTTCATAAAATTTTGCTTTATTGTCTAAGAATTCTATCTGGTTCTCTTGAACCACTAGTTGCTGATAGGTTTCTTGATATGCAGCTGATAGGAAACCATAGATACCCATTGATGTAATAAGTACTAAGGTAATTGCTGCTATTGTTAAATAAGTTCTTAACCATTTGTTAATTGTGTCCCAATACTGATATAGTAGAGACGCAGTAACTAATTTAGCAAATTCTAATGAACCTGCCATAATAATTACTTCTAATTGTGCACCAGCGAATAACTTACTAAGCCCATATACAGAATAAAATGCTGCAGAGGCAGATACCGATAGTGCGGAAAATCCAATTAAGAATGGGAAGAACCCTTTTTTCAATGTTTTAAACATAACTTTAGTTTTTTGTTTACCATTTACCTAGAGGACATGCAGATCCTGGTGAAAGTGCTTTTGCAGCTAATCTACAACCACAGCCACTTACTTTCTTACCAGTAACGACATGAATACCCTGTCTTTGAGTAGAACATGTGCCACCATTTCTCATATCACATGGATCGCAAATCTCTAGTCTTTTTTGGCCCTCCGCTTTCAATTCTGGATCTAATTCTACAAAATGTGACTTTATATAATTGCCCCAACCAGTTAGGATTTGTTCTATTAGAGGTGTAGATGTTGATTTCTTTACATTTTTCTTTACAACATCCTCTGTTCTAATAAAACCAAACTTTTTAGCAGCATCTTCTGCTCCTGGTTTCCAAACACTTTTGTAGACTTTAGTTACTTTCTTCGACATTTTAATACTATTATACTTCTTTTTATATATTATATTTATCCTGGAACATCTTTCTACGCTTAATAAACTCCTTTGCATAGAACTCCAGATCAGCCTGAGTTAGGCTAAATGTCTGTGGTAGATTATCTACTTCATTGGCTATCCAGATCTCTGCTCCATCGGCTTTTTTACCATGCATATCCCAATATGCAATAAAATAAGCTGCTGCTTGCATATAGTAATCTTGTACCCAATCTTCTCTTTTTGGCTTTCTACTATTCTTGTAGTCGATAATCATTACTTTATCATCAACTAACTGAGAAACATTGTCTACAGTTCCAGCCCAGCCACCTGCTTTCGTGGTCCATAAGAAAGTCTCTGCTTCTACAACTTCTTTAATTCTATCAAAATAATCTGCAGAATTAAACCAGAATTTATAGAAGAATTTCCAAGCCTCTTCTAGGTAAAGTTCACCATTCTCATCTTCTGAGAATTCATTTACCTCATCGTCTGTCTTAGCTATTTCTTTTAATTCTACTAATCTGTCTTGTGCTTCACCTTCTGTCTTAGTTTTATACAGTTCAATTAGTCTGTGCATAATTGTACCTCTAGACATACTGAGATTTGAAATTCTGTCAGCTTCTTTCTCACCAACTCTTTTACGCCATTTCTCAAGACCAGATTTATCTTTGGTTTCCCCCAAAATAGTAGTAACCGATGGTAGTTTCGCCACAATTTCGCTACCCTCGGTTACCTGATAAAAACGAAGTCCGTTTTCTTGTACTCTTTTTATTTCTGCCATTTTACATACCTGCTAAACCTAGTAACTTACTGAATAATTCTGTTACGTGGTGGAAGTTAACCCAGATTAGTCTACCTAATAGGAATAAACCAAAACCAACTACTGCTGATTTAATTAAATTACCTAAGATATACCAAAGACCTAGAGCATCATACTGAGGCCACATTACAACTAGGTAAGCTGCTGTGCCTGGTATTCTACTTAT
>Ga0160423_10005766_pt1 | contig 10071 bp, 18 predicted proteins | sample CRUFie14St8metaG_FD_108191 | JGI IMG/M metagenome (GOLD analysis project Ga0160423, IMG submission 108191) | Marine microbial communities from the Costa Rica Dome - CRUD Field 142mm St8 metaG | ecosystem: Environmental > Aquatic > Marine > Oceanic > Photic zone | place: Costa Rica: the Eastern... | reverse complement strand
GTTCTCAATCCAGAAGACCCTTTATCGATGCCCCACATTTTGAGCTAATGTAATGAAAGAGTTTCTATTGGTTATAAGTATGTGGGGAAACACTGGGGAGGAGTGGGTCTACACAGGTAATCAATACATTATGCAAGAACTGTTTACAAAACAACAGTGTGAAATAATTGCACAGAATGCAAACTGGGAAAAGCACGAAGAGAATGAATACTTAGGTTTGCAGTTTGATTGTTTTAACAAAGCTGACAGACAGGATCAATAAAATGGAAATGCTAGAGTTTATAATTCAGTGGTTAGGTGCACCTCTAATTTTTGTAGTTTGGTTTCTGTTTATGAAAGCTACAAAAAACGAAAAAGATATAGCAGTAATCAAAGCACAGTATGAATCTACCAGAGTTTCATATGACAGAGAGATGAAAGAGATAAGAGAAACTATCAAAGCAATATTCAACAAGCTAGATAGTATCGAACAATCTTTGAGAGACAGATGAGGTGGTTGATACTACTTCTTTTTTTATCTGGGTGTGGGCTAACCTCCCTACTCCCCTTTGGTGGATCTGGTGGACCTACAGTCAACAGCAATGCCCAAATAGGAAAAGAGAATAGGCAGTCAGTCCTATCTGTAGAACAGAGTGAAGAAGTGTCTGCAGGTAGAGATGTAATTCAAACTGAAGTAGTAAAAGAGGTTGAGACAGGTAGTGTGGAACACCTAGACATCATTAACACAAATATACCACCCTGGGTTATGTTACTCCTTATCTTAGGTTGGCTCTTGCCAACGCCCACAGAAATTGCTAGAGGTTTTATGAACTTTGTGCTAAGACTGTTTGGCAGAAAGGACAACCCCAAGTATGACAGGTACAAAACATGAGTATACCTGAACGAGTCAAAAACAAGATGAAGGCTGTTGGGCTTAAGGGTGTTAACAAACCACAACGTCTAAATGACAATAGTGGTAAGTCTCATCACGTTATGGCTTCAGAAGGGGGCAAGTATAAGTATATCAAGTTTGGTCAGAAGGGTGTAAAAACAAATCAGACTGCAGGACAGAGAAAAGCTTTTAAGTCGAGACACGCAAAAAACATTAAGAAGGGTAAAATGTCTGCAGCATACTGGGCTGATAAAGTTAAGTGGAGTCCTTCTAAAACAAAGTCACCCTCTAAAAAATGGGTCAAAGGATCTTAGTGTAATGTCAAATCTAACAAACATAGAAAAATTGATAGTTGTGTTGTGGGTCGCAGCAGCCTCAATAATGGTAGCTATCTAATGTGGGTAGCCCTCGTGCTTTTGTGTAGCACACCTGCAGCAATATCTTGTGAAGTATTTCCAAAAACAGAATCAACTTTTCCCACAGAAGAGTCATGTTTTGATGAAGCAGTAATTGTAGCTAGGTATTTTCAAAGCAGAGGTTACTTAGCAAGACCAAAGTGTGTAAATGTTAAAACAGGAGTTTCGTTATGAAGATAATAAAATGGTTATGGAGATATTTTAAAAGAATAGGATGTGCAATTCTAAATAAAAATTGTGGACCAGAGTGTAACTGTAAGGCGTAAAGACAATGGCTTTAAAAAAACAAAACAAAACCAGAGTAAAGAAAGTAATAAAAGGTTTAAATAAAGCCTCCAAATTACACTCAGGACAAGCAAAGTCTTTAAAAAAAGTAATTGGAATGTCTGGAGGTGGTAGCACTGTAAACAAAGCAGGAAACTACACAAAGCCAGGAATGAGAAAGTCTTTGTTTAACTCAATCAAAGCAGGTGGTAAAGGTGGAGCACCTGGACAATGGTCTGCGAGAAAAGCACAGATGTTAGCTAAACAATACAAAGCTAAAGGTGGAGGTTACAAGTCGTGAAAGCCCCACAGAAGTCTCTTAAGAAATGGACTAAACAGAAGTGGCGCACAAAGAGTGGCAAGCCTAGTTCTAAGACTGGTGAGCGTTATTTACCTACTGCAGCTATTAAATCTCTTAGTAGTAGTGAGTATGCAGCTACAACAAAAGCTAAAAGAAAAGGAAAGGCAGCAGGTAAACAGTTTGTAGCACAGCCTAAGAAAATAGCAGAAAAGACAAGAAAGTTTAGAGCAAACAAAGGTGGTGTTGTTAAAAGCCCAAAGCAACAAGCAGCAATTGCTATTAATATGAAAAAGCGTGGTGTTAAACCTAAAGGCAAAAAATGACTAAAAAGAAAAAAGATCCAAAAGTAGGAACAGGTAAAAAGCCTAAAGGTTCTGGACGTAGACTGTACACAGATGAAAACCCTAAAGATACAGTATCGATTAAGTTTGCTACGATGGCTGATGCCAGAGCCACAGTAGCCAAAGTAAAAAGAGTAAATAAACCTTACGCAAGAAAAATCCAAATATTGACCGTAGCAGAACAACGTGCTAAAGTCATGGGCAAGACAGCAATAGCGAATGTCTTTAAACAAGCGAAATCAGACTTGCGAAAGAAACATAAAAAAGATGGCATACCTACAAAGTAATATACCCTACTTCAAAGCATGGGTACGAAGAGAATACACAAAGAATCTAGAGGAATACGAAGGTGAGTTCTTACATGCTATGGTAATTGGTGTGACCACCATGCCAAATAGAACTCTGAGTTTTCAAGTTATATTTACAGGTTGCGAGTCAGACTTTGATGACTCAGAGAATATACATGGTGGTGCAATGTGGGCAAGGATGCCTCTCACAGCACTCGTGGCAGATACCCCCTTAGAGGATTGGCCTACAGAGCTACCACCATACTTAGCACAACCCTGGGATTGTATGTCTCATACACACTCAGTATACAAATTAGAAAGAGCTAGTCCTGCTCCCTGGATAGCCAAAGTAGATGGACAGTTCTATCCTGCAAAGTATTATTTTACTGTAGACTACACAGACAGTGAAGTAGCAGACGATCCTGCACAACATAAACAATCTCATGTTTTAGAATTGTTAGACGCAGGTGAATACACAGGTAACATAGTTGCGTTACCCAATAATAGAGTGAGAGTAACTCACCCTGCTTGGTTTGAAACTGGACAAGGTGCTCCAGATTTTAGACCCAACCAAAATATTTATAACTCAAAAGAAAACGTGGACTATGTTTGGGATACGCAACGAGTCTTTAACAATTTGTATAGTGAGGAAAAACAATGAAAAAGATGAAGAAAAAAGGCTACTCTAATGGTGGGGCTAACATGAAAAAGAAAAAGGGTATGGCTAATGGTGGTGCTATGATGAAGAAAAAGGGCATGGCAGCAGGAGGATTAAAAGCTCCTAGTGCAAACCAGACTGGCCTTAAAAAACTACCAACATCAGTTCGTAACAAGATGGGTTACATGAACGAAGGTGGCATGTCTAAAAAGAAAAAGGGCATGGCTAATGGTGGTGCTATGATGAAAAAGAAGGGTATGGCTAACGGTGGAGCCATGATGAAGAAAAAAGGTATGGCTAAAGGTGGCTTAAAGAAAAAAGCTTACGCCAAGGGTGGCAGAGTTGCCATGTACAACGTAGGTGGTATGGTTAAATCTTCTAGTGAACTAAACACAGGGATTAAAAGAGCACCTAATACTTACAAGAAAGGCTAAGAAAAATGGCAGCCCCTCTCATATTTGTCGTTCTAGGAAGAGCAGCATACTCTTTTGCTAAATCTTCTGCAGGACGAAAAGCAGCCCAAGAATTTATAAAGAATTTAGGAAAGCGAGGCAAAAACGCTAAGATTACGAATACTAAACCTCCTAATGTAAAAGTAACTAAAGGGCCAACTATGAGAAATCCTAGTAAGCCTAATCAACCTGTTAATCCAAGAACAGGTAAGTTTCAAAAACCTTCAACATCCCCTGCGCCTAAGAAACCAAATACACCTCCTAAAAAGGATAGCAAGCCAAGCAGTGTTCCTTCAGTTCCTAAGAAGAAACCAAATGTTGTGACTGCTTCTCCTAAGAAACCTAGTAGGCCAGGTGATGACGCAAAGGTAGTTGGAGGTTCAAGGACTAAGCCTAGTAACAGAGACTACTCTGTTCGTAATGTTCCAAGACCAAAACCTAAAACACCTGCACCTGCAGTTCTGCGCTCTTCTACTCTAGAGGGTGGTCCAAAGATAGATACAAAACCACCAGAGGATAGGAAAAAGAAGGAGCAGGATAGAAAGTTTAAACCAAAGACTGTAGATCCTAAAAAGACCAAGCCTCCTGTTAAGGCTCCTCCTCGTAAGGGACCACCTAAGAAGAAAGAAAACAAAAAGCCTCAACCACGTCCTGCACAGGGACCAGTAACAAACGAGTCTTTTGCTGCAGCATTCAGGCGTAATAGATCAGCTAAGAAACCAACCTTTACTTGGAAGGGTAAGCTGTATACTACTCGTTACAAAGAAGAGTCTATTGCAGAACACAAGAAGAAGTTTGGTGTAGAAGGGAAATATAAGAAATGAAACTAGAAGGTGATAAAGTAATAGATCAGTATGGTGCAGTTCTTGCAGAAAAGATTCATGGTGAGTGGCACTCTAAAGATCCTACTATTCTAGATTTTATAAACAATCAGGGTACAGAGACAGAAAAAGTACGTGCTCGTAACGAGAAGGGTCATTACATAAAGGATGATCCTTCTACCCCTGATGTCAATGAAGCTTGGACAACTAAAGTAGTAAAGAAAGTCACAGGTAAGAAATGACTTCTTTAGCCAATGCTAAATTCTTTTCAGCAGCTAAAGACCTTACTGCAACTGCAGGTGGGGCAAGTGGTAACGTTATTTACACTTGTCCTAATAACTACATAAGCCTTATTAAATTTTTACACGTATCTAATGGCTCTGCCTCAACTAAAAAGTATAGTCTTCAATGGTACGAAGTTTCTACTACAACTTATCATTTTATTATTGATGATCACAGTATTGCAGGTAATGGGCTAGAAGAAGTTATTGAAGGTGGAGCATACCTTGCTTTATCTGCAGGGGATAAGATTGTAGGTTTTGAGGAGTCTTCTTCAGACTTCCACGTAATACTTTCAGGTGAGGAACATTATCGCCCAACATAACAGGGTTGCATATTTGTCACTACTCTGATATAACTATTCATATATAACTATCCTTGCCCAGTTAGGGTTAACATAGAAAAGGATAGTAAAATGTTTATCTGAAAGAATCAAATAATTTTATTGATGATGATAGTAGTGCTTTGGGAGGAGGCTCGTTATCGATCCAGTTACAATTATAGGTGGGGCGACTGTCGCATTCAATGCGCTCAAGAAAGGCTTTCAGGTGGGAAAGGATCTCAATGATATGAGTTCCCAACTTCAGCAGTGGGCAGGTCATATGGCAGATCTAGGTCAAGCTGAAAAGAAAAACAAGAATCCTCCCTGGTGGAAAGCCTTAAATGGAGACTCAATAGAGGCAGAGGCTTTGGCTATTTTCACTGCCAAGAAAAAAGCAGAATCCATGCGCCAGGAGCTAAAAGACTGGATCAGTTTTAGTATGGGGCCATCAGCCTGGGATGAGCTAGTGGCTACTGAGGGACGTATACGTAAACAAAAAAGAGAGCAAGAGTATCGCAAAGCAGAGATGCAAGAAGCAATTATAACCTGGACTATTTCAGGTTTGCTTCTTTTCTCAGCAGTAGGTATTATTATTTTCATAGCATACATGGTGAAAAATGGCTAGACAACTTACAGAAAAACAACAGAAGTTTCTTGATGTTCTCTTTGAGGAGGCAAAGGGTGATCCTGTTCAGGCTAAGAAGCTTGCAGGATATGCTGATGCTGTAGCCTCTACAAGTATTGTTAATGCCTTGACAGATGAGATTGCAGACCTTACAAAGAAGTTCATAGCACAATCATCAACCAAGGCTGCGTATACTATGTTCTCTGTTATGGCTGATCCTACTGATCTGGGTGTAAAAGAAAAGATGTTAGCAGCTAAAGATATTTTAGATCGTGCAGGATTTGCAAAAACAGATAAGGTAGAAGTAAAAGCTACAGAGCCTTTATTTATTTTACCTGCGAAAGAAGATGAGTAAGAGAGCGTCAGAGGCAGACCATCCAACTAAGGTAGACTGGCAGATACCCCTCAAAGGTGAAAAGGGTGAGTGGTATCCTGTAGTTAGAGTAGGAAGACACGTACCATTTGGTTACAAACAGGATGAAGAAGATGAAATGCTTTTAATTCCTATCCCTGAAGAACTAGAACTTTTAGAAAAAGCAAAGTTGTTTCTTCAAGACTATAGTGTTAGACAAGTAGCAAAGTGGTTGTCTGATCAGTCTGGTAGAAACATCTCACATGTAGGGTTATACAAACGTGTCAGAATGGAAGAAAAAAGACGTAGGTCATCGTCTAACTACAGACAGTATGCCAAAAAATATAAAGAAGCGTCAAGGAAAAGCCAGAAAATCGAAGAAGAAAGAATTGGTGGTAGAAACACCAGAAGTCTTGACCCAGATGAGGACTACATCAAACTCGAAAGAGGGGAGTGCTGTCCCTTCTGTGGTCAAACAAAAGGTGATATTCGAACCGAACCCAGGACCACAGACTAGGTTCCTAGCTGCAACAGAACAAGAAGTCCTATATGGAGGAGCAGCAGGTGGTGGTAAGAGCTATAGCTTAGTTGCTGATCCTGTTAGATACTTTAATAATCCACATGCACGAATGCTTCTTGTGCGTAGATCAACAGAAGAACTCAGAGAACTTATATCAGTAAGCAAGCAACTTTATCCACAAGCTATTCCTGGCATTAGGTTTATGGAGAGAGATAAGACTTGGGTAGCACCTAATGGTGCAACACTTTGGATGTCATACCTTGATAGAGATGATGACGTTATGAGATACCAAGGACAAGCCTTTAACTGGATAGGGTTTGACGAACTAACACAGTGGCCTAGTCCTTACTCCTGGAATTACATGAGGTCACGTTTACGTACAACCAGAGCCTCTGGATTACCACTCTACATGAGGGCAACGAGTAACCCAGGTGGGCCAGGACACCAGTGGGTCAAACGTCACTTTATAGACCCTAGTACTCCAGACCAACCTTTCTGGGCTACAGATGAGAATGGTGAAATAATCTGTTGGCCTAGAGGACATACAAGAGAGGGTGAACCTCTATTTAAAAGAAAGTTTATACCTGCTACGTTATTTGATAATCCCTATCTATCTGAGGATGGGATGTATGAGGCAAACCTTTTATCTTTACCAGAGCATCAGCGAAGACAACTCCTTGAGGGTGACTGGGACATAAACGAGGGTGCAGCCTTTCCAGAGTTTAACAGACGCATACACGTAGTTGATCCCTATGACATACCTAGCAACTGGGTTCGTTTTAGAGCTTGCGATTATGGATATGGATCTTACACTGGTGTAGTCTGGTTCGCAGTTGTTCCAGGATCTGAACAGCTAATAGTCTACAGAGAGCTATATGTTTCTAAGATAATTGCTACTGATTTGGCTGACATGATCCTGGACATAGAAGGTGAAGAGAAGATAAAGTATGGTGTGCTTGACTCATCTCTTTGGCATAATCGTGGTGATACTGGTCCAAGTCTAGCAGAACAAATGATTATGAGAGGATGTAGGTGGAGACCTTCAGATAGATCTAAGGGTTCTCGTGTAGCAGGTAAAAACGAGTTACACAGACGTTTACAATTAGATGAGTTTACAGAGGAACCTAGACTTGTTATATTTTCTAATTGCGTTAACCTTATATCTCAGCTACCCTCTATTCCTCTAGACAAAAGAAACCCTGAAGATGTAGATACCAACGCAGAGGATCACTTATATGATGCGTTAAGATATGGGATAATGACAAGACCCAGAAGTAGCATCTTTGACTTTGATCCTGCTTCACAACGCACAGGCTTTCAAGCCTCAGACCCTACCTTTGGATATTAAGGAATACTCATGGAAGAAGATGACATTTTTGAATCAGACGAATTATCGATAGATGAGGCAACATCCTCTTATGCAGATGACAAATCTGATAACGAAGTCTACAGTGATCCAACTGTAGGTAATATTGTTAATTTTGTAGAAGAAAGATATTACAAAGCTGATAAAGCTAGATACTCAGACGAACAACGTTGGATTAAATCATACCAAAACTACAGGGGTATCTATGGCCCTGACGTTCAGTTTACCTCTACAGAAAAGTCTCGTGTATTTGTTAAAGTTACTAAGACCAAAGTTCTTGCAGCCTATGGTCAAATCGTAGATGTGCTCTTTGGTTCTCACAAGTTTCCTATTTCTATCAATCCTACTCGTTTACCAGATGGTGTGGCAGAGTCAGTACACTTTGAGGCAAACCCTCAAATTAAACAGGCTACAGGTGCTGCTCCTCAGATGACACCAGAGGACACTAAGCTACAGCCTGGAGAAACGATAATTGATTTGCGTGAACGTCTTGCAGGAATGCAGGATAGACTAGAGCCTGTCCTTGATGAGCTTAAGGAAGGGCCAGGTCTTACACCCACACAACCTACTTTTCATCCTGCAATGGTTGCAGCTAAAAAGATGGAAAAGAAAATACACGATCAGTTAGAAGAGTCTAACGCAAGTAAGCAACTACGTAATACAGCCTTTGAGACTGCTCTCTTTGGCACAGGCATTATGAAGGGGCCATTTGCTCTAGACAAAGAATATCCTAACTGGGATGATGAGGGTAACTACTCTCCTATGTATAAGACGATACCACAGACTGCCTCTGTGAGTATATGGAACTTCTATCCTGACCCAGATGCTAACAACATGGATGAGGCAGAGTACGTAGTAGAACGTCACAAGATGTCTCGTTCTCAGATGAGAGCACTAAAAAACAGACCATTCTTCAGATCTAATGCGATTGATGCAGCGATTGAACTTGGCGAGTCCTACACTAAAGAGTGGTGGGAACAGGTCATGGAGGATGCAGATCAAGAGACTAGAGCAGAACGTTATAACGTCCTTGAGTTCTGGGGCTATGTAGATACAGACATTCTTAAAGCTCATGAAGTAGATATTCCAAAAGAGTTGAAGGATCAGGATCAAGTATCAGCTAATATCTGGATCTGTAATGGGCAAGTCTTACGTCTTGTTATGAATCCTTTTACTCCTGCTATCCTTCCTTACTATGCTGTACCATACGAAATTAATCCTTACTCCTTCTTTGGGGTGGGTATTGCAGAGAATATGGATGACACACAGACTCTTATGAATGGTTTTATGCGTATGAGTGTAGACAATGCTGCACTTTCTGGTAACTTGTTAATTGAAGTGGATGAGACTAATTTAGCTCCAGGACAAGACTTAACAATGTACCCTGGCAAAGTCCTACGCAGAATGGGGGGTGCACCTGGGCAAAGCATCTTTGGAACCAAGTTCCCCAACGTATCTAACGAGAACATGCAGATGTTCGATAAAGCAAGGGTATTAGCAGATGAATCAACTGGTTTCCCATCTTTCGCTCATGGTCAAACAGGCGTTACTGGAGTTGGTCGCACTGCTTCTGGTATTTCTATGCTTATGTCTGCTGCCAACGGTAGCATTAGGACTGTCGTAAAGAATATAGATGATTATCTACTTGGACCACTAGCTAAAGCTTTCTTTTCTTTTAACATGCAGTTTGACTTTGATCCTGAGATCAAGGGTGACTTAGAGGTAAAGGCTGAAGGAACAAACTCACTTATGGCTAACGAAGTACGTAGCCAACGCTTGATGCAGTTTCTTGGTGTTGTACAAAACCCTGCACTTGCACCTTTTGCAAAAATGGATTATATTATCAGAGAGATTGCAAACTCTATGGATCTTGATCCTGACAAGGTTGCAAACTCAATGACTGATGCAGCAATCCAAGCTGAGATACTCAAAAAGTTTCAAGCAGAAAATCCACCACCTCCACCTGCAGCACCTCCAAAGGGAGCACCTGCAGGGGCACAAGCCCAGGACACACAGGGATCTGGTGGTGGACAGGTAGGTACAGGTTCAGTTCCTACACCTAATGAACCAGGGTTCTCAGCCAACACAGGGCAAGGACAACGATGAACTTAAAACTACTGGTGAATAACAAGGATGTATGGGATTCGTTCAACGAGGAGTTAGATCGAAGAATTAACTACATCCATGTTCAAATGG
>Ga0160423_10005764_pt1 | contig 10071 bp, 5 predicted proteins | sample CRUFie14St8metaG_FD_108191 | JGI IMG/M metagenome (GOLD analysis project Ga0160423, IMG submission 108191) | Marine microbial communities from the Costa Rica Dome - CRUD Field 142mm St8 metaG | ecosystem: Environmental > Aquatic > Marine > Oceanic > Photic zone | place: Costa Rica: the Eastern... | reverse complement strand
CAGCAGGACGGAGACCAGCAGCAGGACGGAGACGAGCAGCAGGACGGCGACGAGCAACAGGACGGCGACCAGCAGCAGGACGGAGACCAGCAGCAGGACGGAGACCAGCAGCAGGACGGAGACGAGCAGCAGGACGGAGACGAGCAGCAGGACGGTGACCAAAAGCAAGACGGCGACCAACAGCAGGACGGCGAGCAGCAGCAGAACGGGGGGCAGCAACAAGGGCAGCCCGAGGAAGGGCAAGACGCCCAGCCGGTGGGCATCCAGCCCGAAGATGCCGCGCGCATTCTCGATTTGCTCGAACGCAATGAAGCCGCACTCCGTGCCAAATTGCAGGCTCAGGAAAACGCAAAGCGGCGCAAGGCCCAACGGCAGAACATCGAAAAAGACTGGTGATGTCCATCCCGACATGTCCCCTTTCCGGATTGCTCCACAGCCTCATCGCGCTGTTCATGGTGGCGTGCTCCCTGTCGCTCTTTGCCCAGGGGTCTGCTTCCGTTACCGTCGACCGCAACCCCGTCGTGGCCGGCACCCCGTTTCGCATCACCTTCCAATTCAAGGACGCCCGCGTCGACTTCTCCTCACCACCCTCCATTGAAGGCCTGCGGTTCCTGAGCGGCCCGTCCACCTCCAACAGCACCCAGATCATCAACGGCGCGATGTCCTCCATCCGGAGCTACACGTACTCCGCCGTGGTCGCCAAGGAAGGCGTGTTGCGCATTCCGGCACTCCGCTTCCCATCGGGCCGGGAAACCCTCACCACCTCCCCCATCTCCCTGCGGGTGCTGAAAGCGGGCGAGCGCAACACCTCCAGCCCGGCCCAATTCGAGGCGGTCATTGAGGCCGACAAGCGCTCCGTCTTTCTCGGCGAACCGGTCCGCATCCAATACCGCATCTACAACCGACTCGACGGTGTGGACGTCCGGAATTACACCTTCCCCGACCTCTCCGGGGTCTGGCGGGAAACCGTAGAGGGAGAAGATCCCCGCTGGGAGAACACCGTCATCAATGGCCAGCGGTACAAGGTGGCGACCATCCGCACGGACCTTCTCTACCCGACGCAAACCGGCACCTTGGAACTCGAGGGATTCGACGTGGAGGCTCAGGCGCGGATCTCCTTCTTCAACACGCGCCCCCTCGCGTCGTCCGCACGGTCGGTGAACATTGAGGTCAAGCCCCTGCCCGGCAACCCGCCCGCCCCCTCTTTGGGCAGCTTCGGCAACCTCAAGGTCAAATGGTATTCCGAGGGCGACCCGCCCCTGAAGGCCAACGAGGCCGTCAACCTCACCCTGGAGTTCAGCGGCCGGGGCAACCTCGCCCTGATCGGCCAACCCGAACTCGATTGGCCCGCCGACCTCGAGGTGTTCGACCCCGACATCAAGGACCGCATCCGCACCACTGTGGAGGGACAGAGTGGAAAGCGCACGCTCACCTACCTCGTCATCCCCCGTACGGAAGGGAGCTTTGACATTGCCCTGCCGGACATGGCCTATTTCGATTACGCCAAAAAGCGCTTCGAAAGGCTGTCGGTGCCCCCGGTCACGCTCGACATCGAAAGTGGAGCGGAGGAACAAGGACCGGCGTTTGGGTTCAACAGCAAATCGGACGTGACCATCCTGACGCGGGACGTGCGGTTCATCCGGACCGACACCGAGTTGCGCCCACGGACGCAGCCCTTCTTCGGGGGGCCGCTCCACCTCGGAATGTGGGGCCTGCCTCCGGTGGCGCTTTCTGCCTTGGGCATGTGGCGGCGCAGACGGCGCAAGGAGGAGGCAGACCCCTTGTCCTCGCGCAAGAAGCGGGCCCGCAAACAGCTCAAGGGCGTTCTGGCCGCCGCCGCGAAGGGTGAAGTGGGATTGGATGAACTCGGGGCTGCCGTGCACGCCTTCCTGCAGGCCAGCCTCGACATTCCGAGGAGCGAGGCGAACCGCACGCGCTATGAATCGGCCCTGACCCGCCAGGGAGGCGCCGAACTGACCGGGGCCTGGCTCGCCATCGTCGACACCGTCGACCGGGGCCGATTCGCCCCCGGTGCGCCGCAGCCGGCCGACCTCGCCAGCCAGGTCGAAGCGGCCATGAAGGCGCTGGACAGCACCCAACGCTCGCGCCCGACGGGAAAGGCCACCGCCCTCCTCGCCCTGTGCCTGACGGGAATGTCGCTGGCCGCTTTGGGCGCCCCCGATCCGGAAGCCGCGATGACCGCCTTCCAGGGGGGGAACGTCGCCTACACGGAAGGCGACTATGAAGCCGCCATTGAGGCCTACACCTCCGTTCTGGACAAATGGACGTCGTTCGAGTTGGAATACAACCTGGGCGGTGCGCACTACAAGGCCGGCAACATTGGCCCATGCATCCTGCATTACGAGCGTGCCCGCCGGTTGCGGCCCAACGACGACGACTTGAATGCCAACCTCCTTCTGGCCCAGTCTGCCGTGACGGACCGCATTGAAGGGATGCCTGAAATCGGCATGGCCTCCCTCTGGCGAGAGCTCATCTCGCAGGAACGGTTGGCCGGCTGGACCGCCGCCTCGCTGCTCCTCTGGCTGGTCGGCTTCATCCTGCTGGGCATCCGGATGTTCCGCACCGACATCGCACAGCGACGCTGGCTGGGCCTGACCTCGCCCATCCTGCTGTTGCTCGCCTTGGGGCTTGGAGCGTTGAGCAAACAGACCCACCAGCGCATTGTCTCCGAAGAAGGCGCGGTGGTGATGGTGCCGCGGGTCGAAGTGATGAGCGCCCCGTCGGGCGGCGACGCCCCCTCCAAGCTGTTCGTCCTGCACGAAGGCACGGTGGTGGAGCTCCTCAGGGAAGAGGGGAATTGGCGGCAGGTGCGGCTCCTCAACGGAAATTCGGGCTGGCTCGAGGCCTCCGCGATCGAGGGCATCTGACCCCTTCATCGTCGCATTCGCCCTCCTTGCTGACGATCGTCAGCGTGAAATGTGACCCATGTCAATGGATTCACGGCCTGACCGGGTTACGTTCCTCCCATCTCGTTTACCGTCCTTGCCCCCCCCTCATCAGATCCCTTTTGAACAACTCCTCTCCCCCTCGGTTGTCCGTTCATGCAGGGCCAGGCGTTTGAAAAACTTGTGGACGAGGCAACGAAGTGCCTTTTTCCTGTGTTGTTTTGCCACCGCGCAATGAATCGAGCTTTCCTCCTCTTCCTCTTCCTGCCTCTGTTTGTGGGGATGGCGCACGCGCAGAACGAGCACTTTGAATGGTTGGGGCTCGACGCTCAACCTCTGCACACGGACAGCATCGAATTGGTGCCTTACTCCGGGGAGGCCAACGATTTCTCGGGAGGCTATGCCGTCGGAGACACCGTAGGCGACTTCCACCTGTGGACGCTGAATGGGGAAGAATTCCTCTTGTCCAACGAAGTCGAGGAAAACAAGCCCACCATCCTGTTCAACGGTTCGGCCACCTGTGTCCGCTTCCAGAACGATTGGGACCAGGCCCAGTCCACGTCCCCCCTTCCCTGGGTTTTGGAACACCTCGAAACCTTCAATTGGGTGCCGGTCTACGTGGCCGAAGCCCATGCACTCGATACGGAGAACTGCCCCTCCAATTGTCCTGACCTGCCCATCCCGGGCCCCCACGGGGAATACATGCTGCAGCACGTGACGGTGCAGGACCGAATGGACGCCGCCCAAATCGTGATGGACGTGATGGGCCCCGATGCGACGTCCACCTGGAACTTTCCGTTTGACGACATCCTCATCGACTCCCCTGACAATCTGATCTACAGCCACTACTTCATGCGGCCTGCCGGCATCGTGGTCATCGATTGCGACGGCGTGGTGGTGGCCCGTGGAGACTGGCTGGGGGGATTCCTCAGCAGCCAAGCGAATCAGAATTTCCTGATGAACCTCATCAACAACCCGCCAGTGTCTCAAGCGGGGTGCTTGTTGGTGGACGACTCCCAGGAGCCCTGCTCCGAAAACGCCCTCGACTCCGATGGCGACGGGGTCTGCGACCAGGCTGAGTTGATCTTGGGCACCGACCCCTTCAACCCCTGTGACCTCGGCGAGGAGGGAACGGAAGATTCTGACGGTGACGGATCTTGTGACGCCTTGGAAACCCTGATTGGCACCGACCCCTTGGATCCCTGCGACCCCCTGGGTGTCGACACGGATGGGGACGGCTTCTGCGACCTCGAAGAAGACCTAATGGGATCCAACCCCTTCAATGCTTGCTCCCCCTCGAATTCCGACCAGGATGGGGATGGTTACTGCGACAATGAAGAGATTGCCATGGGCTCCGACATGCTCGACCCCTGCAGTCCCGACGGAACCGATTCGGATTTGGATGGCCTCTGCAACAGCCAGGAACTGGCCTCAGGTTCAGACCCCAATGACACCTGTGACCCCTTTGAGGGCGATGCGGATGGCGACGGCCTCTGCGACCACCTCGAAGGCATCATTGGCTCCTCTGCAGAGGACCCCTGCTCACCTTATGGTGAAGACGCGGATGGAGACGGATTCTGTGACATCCTCGAGACCCTCGAAGGCTGGGACGCTGACAATGCCTGCTCCCCCGACGGCGAAGACCTCGATGGGGACGGATGGTGTGACGGTATGGAGCGGGCCAATGGCTGGAACGAATCCGATCCTTGCAGTCCCATGGGCATGGACTCCGATCAGGATGGGCTGTGTGACATGGAGGAGCTGCTGTCCGGCTGGGACCCCGAAGACCCCTGTTCCCCCAATGCCACGGATGTGGATGGAGATGGACTCTGTGACCTGTTGGAGGAAATCAACGGCAGTGACCCGAACTCCGCCGAATCCACGCTGGACATCGATGATCTGGCAGAATCAGACGCATCCATCCAATGGACGCAGTCTGGTTTCCAAGTCCTGTGCGAGACCTGCATGGGTGGCCAGTGGGTGCTCCTCGACCTCGCGGGGCGCGCCGTCACGACCGGCCGCATTGCCTCCCACAATGACCTGACCGTTCCGGCGGGAAGCTATGTGCTCAGCGTCCCGGAGTTGGGCCTCCACGAGGTCTGCCCACTGCAGCGCTGACCCCCTCTTTCTGGTGACTGGATGCTGTTGTTCAGCATCCTCTTTGGCCCTTCAGTGCTGGTGTTCGTAATCACCGTCCACCGCCAAAGCCTGTTCCGCGGCAGGCAGCGATTTCACGAGGAGCATCTCGTGATGGTGCTCCCCTTCCTCTTCGCCGTGGTGATGATCTTCTGAAGCCGATTCACCGTGCTCATGGCCGTGACCGTGGTCGGCATCGTGGTCGTGGTCGGTTTCGTGATCGGCGTGCGCCTCGAAGTGGATCTCCACGAGGATCTCCTGGAAGTGCAGGTTGCCGTCGAGGTAGTATTCGAGGCGGAGGACCCCCTTGCTGCGCTCGTCGGAGCGGAGAATGAAGAACGACCCGGCGGTCCACTCCCCGTCGCCGAGGAAGGCAAACCGACCGTCCTCGTAGAACCGGAAGCGCCGCGCATCCTTGCCCCCGTCATCGAGGACCCATTGCCCTGACAGTTGCTCATGGAACGGTGCACCGTGGTCCGGATGCCCCCCATCGGCAACACGCGCCGAGACGGGAATCGAGGTCATCAACAAACCAGTCAAGATCAAGGAAGCCCCCAGAAGTGCCGTGCGAATCATGGGGCGAACTTACATCATGCACCAAGGCTTATCTTGCCATGGCTGGATTGTGCACGCACATCCCTCCTGCAAGCAGAACACGATGCATCAGAACGTCTTTCGCCTCTCCCTCCTGTTGGGACTGATCGCTTGGCTCACGCCGGCTTCGGCCCAGCTGGAAGGCAACACCAACGACAACCCCTTCCGCCAGCTCTACGACGTGCTGCCCACGCCCAATAGCGTGCGCACGGCCAGCGGTGCTCCCGGACACGAGTACTGGCAGCAGCAGGTCGATTACGTCATGGACATCCGTCTGGATGACGGCCGCCAGCGCATCGACGGCAAGGAGACCATCACCTACCAGAACAACTCTCCCGACGAGCTCCGCTACCTCTGGGTCCAGCTCGACCAGAACGTCCGCGACCTCGACAGCGACAGCCACATGATCCGCGAAGGCTTCATGGAAGACCGGATGACCTTTGACCGGATGGCGGAACTGGAGCCTGACTTCGACGGTGGATTCAAGATCGAAGCGGTCAAGGACGCGTCCGGAAAGGCCCTCCCCCACACCATCAACCAGACGATGATGCGCGTGGACCTGCCCAAGCCACTGGCCCCGGGCGGCAAGTTCACCTTCCAGATCGACTGGTGGTACAACATCAACGACCGCATGGCCATCGGTGGCCGCAGCGGATACGAGCATTTCGAGGAGGAGGACAACTACCTCTACACCATCGCCCAGTTCTTCCCCCGCCTCTGTGCCTACTACGACCGGATGGGGTGGCAGAACAAGCAGTTCCTCGGCAGCGGCGAGTTCACGCTCGAGTTCGGTGATTACGACGTGAGCATCACCGTGCCGAGCGACCACATCGTGGCCTCGACCGGCGTTCTGCAGAACCCGAAGGAGGTGCTGACTGCCACGCAACGCGCCCGACTCGAGGAGGCCAAGACCGCTGACAAGCCCGTCCTCATCGTCACCGAGGAGGAGGCCCGGGAAAATGAAAAGGTCAAGGAGAAGGGCCTCGCCACGTGGCGCTTCAAGGCCAAGGACGTGCGCGACTTCGCCTTTGCCTCGAGCCGGAAGTTCATCTGGGACGCCATGGCCGTGGAGCTCGACAACAGCACACCGCTGGCCATGAGCTTCTACCCCAAGGAGGGCAACCCGCTCTGGGAGCAATACAGCACGGAGGCCGTGGCCCAGACGCTGCTGACCTACAGCGAGTTTGCCTGTGAGTACCCCTATCCCGTTGCCATCAGCGTGCACACGAAGTGGATCGGCATGGAGTACCCGATGATCTGCTTCAACGGCGGACGACCGGAGCCCGACGGCACCTACAGCGCCCGCACCAAGCACGGCATGATCTCCGTAATCATCCACGAGGTGGGCCACAACTTCTACCCGATGATCATCAACTCCGATGAGCGCCAGTGGACGTGGATGGACGAGGGACTGAACACCTTCGTGCAGTACCTGGCCGAAAAGGAGTTCGACCGGAATTACCCCACCCGCCGCGGACCGGCTCGGAAAATCACCAGCTACATGGGCGGCGACCCGAAGCGGATTTCGCCCATCATGACCAACTCGGAGAGCATCTTCCAGTTTGGCCCCAACGCCTACGGAAAGCCGGCCACCGCCCTCAACATCCTCCGGGAGACCGTGATGGGCCGGGAGCTCTTCGACTTCGCCTTCAAGGAGTACGGCCGCCGCTGGGCTTTCAAGCGCCCGACCCCGGCCGACCTCTTCCGCACCATGGAGGACGCCTCCAGCGTGGACCTCGACTGGTTCTGGCGCGGGTGGTTCTACACCAACGATCACGTGGACCTCGCCCTGTCCGACATCCAGTGGTACCAGATCTCGACCGGCGACCCCGACGTGGAGAAGCCGCTGGCCAAGGCCGAGAAGGACGCCGAACCCATGGACATCGCCCTCGTCCGCGACGAGGAGTACATCCCCGAGAGCCGCCTTGAGGCCCGGCCCGAGCTCAATGACCACTACACCACGGTCGACCCCTTCGCGGTCATGGAGATTGAGCGCAGTGAGTACCAGGACTACGTGGAGGCCCTCGACGAGGACGAACTCGCCATGCTGTCCTCCGGCAAGCACTTCTACCAGCTCACCTTCGAGAACATCGGGGGACTGGTGATGCCGCTGGTCGTCGAGTTCACCTACACGGACGGCACCACGGACGTTCGCCGCGTGCCCGTCGAGATCTGGCGCAAGGGCGGCAAGGAGGTCACCAAGGTGTTCGTGACCCCGAAGGAAGCCACGCGCATCGTGCTCGATCCGTTCCTGGAACTGGCCGACACCGACCTGACCAACAACGCGTGGCCACGCAACGTACGCCCCACCCGCATTGATCTGTACAACGACGCCACCCGTGGCTACGGCCGCAGCTCGGGCAACCCGATGCAGCGCGTCCGCGATAACCAGGACTACATCGAGTCCCTCGAAGACTGATCATTCGAAGAGCAGCGGGCCGGCGGATGCGCTTGGCCTTCCTGCTCCACGCAGAGCACGTAGCGGCCCGCCTTCCGCCCCACCCAGGGCAGGCGGGTCGTTTCGCTGAGTCTCACCAAGCGACGTCGCCCACGAACCTAGCTCTAGCTCAGCTCACCTGCTCCACGCAGAGCACACCTCCCCCTCCATGTGATTCAAGGCCAACCTCATGAATTCACAAGATTCCCGAACCCGCATTGGGCACCGCACCTGTGATGTAATTTCAATATTCAATCACAACACATCATGGTTACCAAAGAACAAATTCTGGCGGCTCAGGAAGAGTGGGGCGCCGGTGTGGTCAAAATCGGATCCCTCAAAGACTCGCGTTCGGAATGTGAGGCGTTCACCAGTGACTTCTTGGACAAATTGTACGCCTTCGATTTGGGGACAGTCTTGTTCAAGCCCACGAAGTGTGCGGTCGAGCAATTCCGCGCATCCAAAGCGGAAGCCACGTCCTACTTCATCGCAGGCGAAGGCCGCGCGTGCTCCGAGGACGGCGGATTCGCCATCAATCCTTGGACCAAGGTGAGGTTCGAAAACACCGGATTCATCACGGAGGAGAACCGGGCCATTGCCATGGGCAACTACTTCTTTACGGACTTGAACGGAAACGAGGCCAAGGTCGAATTCACATTTGGCTACACGGCGAAGGGCGGACAATTGAAAATTGACCTTCACCACTCCTCCTTCCCCTACAATCCGTAAAAGAAAAAGACACCAACCGGTTCCAGTCCGGACGGTCAAGGGGCGGCACTGACTGCCCCTTTTTTTGTCCCCCTTACTCCAAGAAAAGGACAACCCAATGTGTCCGTGACGGTTGATGGCCGTGTTTGATGGTCGCCACGACCCCCAACACCCAACAGCGCTGCGCGGGTAAGTATCTTTGGGTGTACCAGATTGTTGTGTCGGATAACGCCACATCCCACCTCGCTCAGCAACGCAAGCAGCTGATTGAAGACGCAACCTCGTTGTTGAGGTTCATGGCGTCAGACGTACAATGCCAGAAACTAGGCATCGATTGGAGGGGCCGTCTGTCCGAGATCACCACCCACATCACCGAAACGGGGACCTACCATCACACAGAGAGCGAGCTGGAGTTCGGTGCGCGCCTGGCGTGGCGCAACAGCAACCGGTGCATCGGCCGGCACATGTGGCGTTCCCTGCGCGTATTGGACCGGCGCGAGACCGTGGACCTAGACGGGGTCATCGGCGCACTCGGAGACCACCTCGACGCCGCATGGAACGGCGGCCGGATCCAAAGCGTCATTTCCATTTTCGCTCCGCGGCACCCCGAAGCGCCGACCCAGCCGGACGCCGTGCGCATGGCCAACCATCAACTGACCCGCTACGCCGGGTTTGCAGACGACGACGGCCGCTTGGTAGGAGACCCCCATTCGGCAGACCTGACCCGGAGCTTGATGGCTCAAGGATGGACTCCAAAGACCAGAACGGCCTTCACCCCCCTGCCATGGAGCATCTGGCTGGAGGACGAATGCCAACCGCCCTATGATGCCTTTGCCCACCACCCCGAATGGCTGCGCGAAGTCCACATCACCCACCCCGACAACCCCGACTTCGCCGCACTCGGCCTGAAGTGGTATGCGGTGCCGGCCATCAGCGAGATGGCCCTCGTCATCGGAGGCATCGTCTACCCTTGCGCGCCGTTCAACGGATGGTACATGGGCACGGAAGTGGGCGCGCGGAATTTCGGCGACATCGACCGCTACGACATGCTGCCGGCGGTGGCCCGCGTCTTCGGCCTCGACACCTCGTCGGAGCGCCAGCTCTGGCGGGACCGGGCCTTGGTCGAACTCAACCGGGCCGTGCTGCACAGCTACGATCTGGCCGGCGTCCAGATGGGCGACCACCACGAATTGGGCCGACAGTTCGAGCGGTTCTGCCAAGCGGAAGAGAACCAGCACCGCGGCGTCACCGGCGATTGGGCATGGCTCTCTCCTCCTGTTTCGGCATCCT
>Ga0160423_10005763_pt1 | contig 10072 bp, 12 predicted proteins | sample CRUFie14St8metaG_FD_108191 | JGI IMG/M metagenome (GOLD analysis project Ga0160423, IMG submission 108191) | Marine microbial communities from the Costa Rica Dome - CRUD Field 142mm St8 metaG | ecosystem: Environmental > Aquatic > Marine > Oceanic > Photic zone | place: Costa Rica: the Eastern... | reverse complement strand
TTGTTCAGGGTCAAACAACTATCAATGATTCTCTAATTGTTGATGCTGCTAACGAGGTCTTCTCTGTCAGAAATGGATCTGGTGTTGAGAAGTTTGGTGTTGATGCTGATAACGGCAACACAAATATTATTGGTACACTAACCGTTGCTGATGCAACTCAAATCAATGATACATTCGGTGTATCTGGTGTCACAACTCTGACTGCAAACTCACAGCAAACTCTGACTGGAACATATGGTGCAGATGGTGCATTCCGTTTGACTGGTGGTGCTGGTATTGGTAAGAACCTTGCTGTTGGTGGTGCTGCAAGAATCTATGGTGCTACAGAAATTAATGGTGCTCTAGATCTTAATAACTCTGCAGACATCTCTGGTGCTTTGGTAACTCACGATAATGTGACTATCACTGCAGATAACAAAACATTTGCTATCCAAAATGGATCTGCTGCTAATAAATTTACAGTAGACACTGATAATGGCAACACTGATATTCGTGGCACTTTGGATATTGGTGGTGATGTAACTGCTGAGTCCAATCTTACTATCACTGGAAATCTAACTGTCAATGGATCAACCACTACTGTCAATTCTACGGTCACAACTCTCGATGACCCTATTATTACTTTGGGTGGTGACACAGCACCCGCGTCTAATGACGGTAAGGATCGTGGTGTTGAGTTCCGTTATTACGACAGCTCTGCTAAAGTGGGCTTCTTCGGATTTGACAGATCCGCCAACCAATTTACATTCTTAATTGATGCAACTAACACCTCTGAAGTTCATTCTGGTACAGATGGTGCTCTTCGTGCTGGTTCTCTTAATCTTACTGGCACTGGCACATCTCTTGATGTTGATGCCAATGCCAATATTGATGGCACCCTGACGGTAGATGGTCAGATTATTTCTCAGGTTTCCTCTGGTCCTGCTCTGGTTATTCCTACCACTGCTAAGATCAACAACCTGAATGCTGACCTTCTAGACAGCATGACAACTGCAAGTGCAAACACTGCATCTACAGTTGTTAATCGTGATGCTTCTGGAGACTTCGCTGCAAATATTATCACAGTTGCTTCTGGTGTAGGCGCTGCTGCTGGTATTCAAGGTAATGCTCTTACTGCTGATACTCTAAAAACCGCTCGCACAATCACAATCGATGGTGTTGTAGATGGCAGTGTTTCCTTTAATGGATCCGCTGATGTAACTATTAGCACTACTTACAACGATGCAGACATCACTGCACTCGCTGCAATGGCAGGCACTGGTTTCGTTAGCAGGACTGCTCCTAATACCTATGCACAGCGCACACTTGCTGTTACAGCATCTTCTGGTATTACACTGACTAATGCTGACGGTGTTTCTGGCAATCCTACAATTAATGTTGCTTCTACAGCAAATAACTCAGCAAACAACCTGGTTCTTCGTGATGCTAATGGTGATTTTGCAGCAAATGAAATTACTGCATCATTGATTGGTAATGTTACTGGTAATGTAACGGGTCAAACTTCAGACATCAGCAATCATAATACAGACGCTCTTACAGAAGGTAGCACCAATCTTTACTTCACTAACGAAAGAGTTGATGACAGAATTGATGCCCTATTTGTGGCAAGTACGGGTATTACCAAAGTTTATGATGACACTGCAGGCACATATACGCTCTCTGTAACGCAAGTAGATATTGATACCGATAATGTCACCGAGGGGTCTACAAACCTCTTTACGACCGCTGCTCGTACACGCACACACTTTACCTACGGTACGGGTATTGAATTATCTGGTGCTGGTCAACTTTCTGTTACTCAAGCAGATATTAATACTGATAATATTACTGAAGGCAGCACCAATATCTTCTACACAGAGGCACGCTTTGATGCAAGTCTCGCAGGCAAGAATACCGGTGATTTGGCAGAGGGCACCAATCTGTATTATACAGATGCTCGTGCCGATGCTCGTATCGCTGCTGCTAATACCGATGATTTAAGTGAAGGTTCTACCAACCTCTACTATACAGATGCTCGTGCTGATGCCCGTGTTGCTGCTGCAACTGGTGCAAACCTTGATCTTTCTAGTAAGTCTACTTCAGACTTGTCTGAAGGAACCAATCAATATTATACAGAAGCAAGAGTTCAGGCAAAACTGGACAATGCATTCGCTCAACTTAGTGCAATGCTCAACAACCTTGCAACTAGCACTACTTTGACACTGAACCTAAGTGGCGATCCTACCCCTGGTGCGGTTGTTACCACTGGCGTAAGCAACGGTGGCGGCGGTGGATTTACTGCTGGAACTGCTGTTGCTACATCCGGAGGTACAGGTTCCTCCTTGACAGTTGATACTACTGTCGTTGGTGGTGTAATTACTGCCGCTACAGTAAATGCAGGTGGTTCTGATTATCTGATTACTGATACCGTTACAATTACCAACCCCAATGCCGGTAAGGTTCTTTCCTTCAACCTCGCATCTCTTGCAGGTGGTTCTGGATATACCACTGGAACTGCTCTGGCAACAACAGGTGGTTCTGGTTCTGCTTCTCTGATCGTTGATATCACTGCTTCTGCTGGTGCAATTACCAATGTCACCATTAATGATGGTGGCACTGGATATGTTGCTGGTGAAACAATTACCATTGTTCAGGCAGGTGGTACTGGCGGTACTGTTGGCATCGCAACTGTTGCAACAGATGCAACTCTAACTCTTACCGACATTACCACGATGGAAGTCGGTGCAACTGTCACTGGTGCTACTAGTGGCACTACGGGTGTTATTACTGCTCTCGGCACTAATCAAATCACCGTTGATACCGTTGACGGATTCTTCAAAATCGGAGAAGTCGTCAGTGCAAATGATGTTACAACCTTAACTATCTCCTCATTCGCTTGATAACCAATGTCAGCAACTAGACCCGCAACTAAAATCGAACTAAGAGATTATGCTCTTCGTCGTTTGGGATTCCCTACGATTGATATTAATGTTGCTTCAGAGCAATTAGATGACTTAATTGAAGAAGCGATTGATAAATTTCAAGAATATCACTACAGTGGTAGTTATCAAACATTCATTAAAATTGAAGTCACTGATGCTATTAAAACTGCTGCCCAAAGTAGCACTCAAATAAGTGGAACCAACTGGTTTGAAAATAATAACTATATTGATTTGCCACCAGATATTCTTAGTTTAAACAATGTTTATACTCATATCGGTGCGTCTAGTATCGTTCCTGGTAATATTTTTAATATTAAATATCAAATTTTCTTGAATGATATTTATTCTATGACACATGGTCATATTCTTCATTATTTTATGACCTCGCAATATCTAGAAACTTTGGATTGGGTTACAAATTCCCAAACATCCCGGAGGGTTAAATGGAACGAAAATCAAAATAGATTATACATGGATTTTGATTGGAATGAATTGCAGGCAGGTGATTTTATTTTAGTTGATTGTACTGTTAGACAAGATCCCACAACATATACTCGTATGTTCAATGAGCATTGGCTTAAAGATTATACTGAAGCATTGTTCATGGAGCAGTGGGGTCGTAACTTGAGTAAATATGATGGCATTCAAATGTTGGGTGGTGTAAAACTCAATGGACGCCAAATTTTAGAAGATGCTACTAAAATGAAAGAAAAACTTGAACAAGATATTAGGACTACATTTGAACTTCCCCCATTAGATTTAATTGGATAAAATGGCATTTTCTAACGACCCACCACAGGATTATGTCTTCAGTAATCATACTGGTTTATTGAAGGCAAATGGTTCAGCTCAAGAACAAAAATTTATTGAAAATTTAATCGTAGAAAGTATTGAAATCTACGGTCAGGATATTTACTATCTCCCAAGAACTTATGTAAATAGAGATACTATTTTAAACGAAGTTGAAACTAGTAACTTCACACAAGCATTGGCAGTTCGTGCTTATGTTAATAATGTAGAAGGGTGGGAAGGTCAAGGTGAACTTCTTAGTAAGTTTGGTGTTCGTATCGAAGATAAGACTACTTTTATTTTTTCAAGAGAAAAATTTACTTCGGCAGTAGATGATAATGCTGCTCTGAATGTTGAGGGGCGTCCTAATGAAGGAGATTTAGTTTGGTTTCCCGCCACAAAACATTTGTTTGAGATTAAATTTGTAGAAGCAGAAAAACCTTTTTACCAATTGGGTAAAGGATATGTCTGGGAATGCCAATGTGAACTCTTTGAGTATAGTGATGAAAATCTCGATACTGGTGTTGCTGAGATTGACGCTATCGAAAATACTTTTGCTAATGCTATTACAGTCAACTTTGCTGCTGGTGGCACTGGGGACTTTACTATTGGTGAAATTGTTGCTGGAGGTACATCTAATGTAACTGCCGAAGTTAAAGCATGGGATTCCGAGAATAGACAACTTCAAATTTATAACAGAACAGGAATTTTTACAATTCCAGAAACGGTTACTGGTCAAACATCAGGTGCTGCTTGGACATCAGCATCATATAACACACTAAATAATGTGAATACCCCAGACACAACTGATCAAAATTACAACTTTGAAGTTGCTGATGATGACATTATTGACTTTACTGAAGTCAATCCCTTCGGTTCTGTTGGATCAACTACTGATACTACAATCTAATGTTAGGAACATATTCATATAACGAAATTTTTAGAAAAACGGTTGTTGCATTTGGAACTTTGTTCAACAACATTGAACTTCGTCGTTCTGATGGAGTGATGAAAGTGCCGTTGGCGTATGGTCCAAAACAAAAGTTCCTGGCGCGTCTCGATCAAACTCCCGATCCTACAAATAAAAGATTGCAAATTACACTACCAAGAATTTCATTTGAAATTAATGGTATTGCATATGATTCGTCTAGAAAAGTTTCACCCACTCAAAAAATTAAAGTCCCTAAAGACGGTGATGGAAACTATAATATATTCATGCCGGTTCCTTATACATTAAGTTTTGAACTCGCAATTATTTCTAAAACACAAGAAGACGGTCTTCAAATCCTTGAGCAAATTCTACCGAATTTTCAACCTCATTACAATTTGAGTGTTAAATTATTACCAAATTTTAATGAGATTAAAGATGTTCCTGTCATCCTCAATCAAATTCAATATGAAGATAGTTATGAAGGAAATTTTTCAAGTCGTAGAGCTATCATTTATACTTTACAATTTTCTGTAAAAACATATCTTTACGGTCCTACCAAAGAAGCGAAAATTATCAAATCTGCTCAAGTCGATATGTATGCAGGTATGGATGTGAATACCGCTCCAAGAGTACAAAGATACAGTGTTGTTCCTACCGCAACTCAGAATCTTACAGGTACTGCTTTAACTACATTAACTACTGCTATGGATAACTCTACAAATGTGGCAGTAGTTGCTGATGCTACAGGTCTTTCTATTGGCGATGAATTTCAGATTGACTCCGAAACCTTTAGGGTTGAAAAAATCAATGGTAATGAAGTTAGTGTTCTTAGAGGTAGATACACTACAGATTTAGTAGCACATGCTGCTAATGCAGAAATTCAACTCATAGATACTGCAGATGCTGCACTTCTTGATTCTGACGATGACTTTGGATTCGGTGAAACTGTAAGTTTCTTCACAGATAATAAGAAGTACAATCCAATTAGTGGTGCTGACGAGGATATTTAATATGGCAAATCCTTTTGATGGACTAAATGATGCTTTTGGAACTGAACCTTCAGAACTCCAAAAACATGTTGAAAAAGTGAAACCAAGTTTAAAGAAAACTGAAACTCCTGATGTGAAGCAGGATTATGAGACAACTCGTGCTCAACTTCACAACTTAGTAATGAAGGGTCAGGAGGCAGTAGATGGAATACTTGATGTTGCAAGAGCATCAGATCATCCCCGTGCTTATGAAGTTGCGGGTCAACTTATTAAGAATGTAGCAGACACTGCTGACAAACTCATTGACTTACAAAAGAAGATGAAGGAGTTAGATGCCGAAGATAAGAAGTCTGGACCGTCTACTGTTAATAACACGATGTTTATTGGCAGTTCAGCGGAATTACAAAAAATGATTAAACAGCAGAAAGAGATAAATAATACCGACACGAATTAACACGACACGACATGGCAACATTAAGAGTATTAAGCACCAACGCAATTGCTGGTGATGCTACAGAATATCAAGTAGTTCAGACTGGTTTCTATCGCGTAATTGCTACAGCAGCAGCATCTACAGTATCATTTAATGGCGGTCCTGCTGTTACTTTGGTACAAAATCAACCAATCGTATTGAAGTCTGGTGCAAAACCGGGTCAAGCAAGAATTGTAAAAGCAGTTGATGATAGCACTGCAGATTATCAACTTGGAACTAATTTGGGGGAAATTGGTAATACCCATCCATTTTCTGTAGACGATTTTATTGCTGTAGAAGATGATGGTACTTCTCCTGCTATCGATTCTAATTTTCTTTCTGCTGGCACAGCAGGCAAAAAAATTACTGCTGCAACAGGAAACACAATCAGCACTGATATTGATTCATCTTCTGCATCTGCCGATTACACTTATGCTTATAGCGGACCTCAAGCAGTTGTCAAAAGAGCAGTAAAAATTACTGCTGGTACTGGTGCAATTATTGTTGAAGAAGTACAAGTTGTAGGTTCCTAATATGGCACATCCCCAAAATAAACCTACTAGGGGATTTGGGGCAGATATTCCTGCCCCTGTCAATAAAGAGGCGGAAAGAATTGTTCAAGGCATGAAAAGAAAAAGTGCCTCTAGATTTTTCTCTTTGTATGGTAAAAGAGATCGTCAAGTAATGTATGCTACGGCAAACAAACTTGCTACTAAAAAACAAATGGAATGTATATACTATAAAGATTTTATAGAAAAATATGGACATAGAGAAAATCTTTAAACCTATTGAACCCAAAAGGATTCCAATACCTGCAACAGAAGCAAGTCAATATAGATCTATAAATAAACTGTTAGGTCAGATAAAAACAAAAATAAATAATTTCAAACCTAGGAGCGATCATGAATGAATCGAAAAGTGGTGATAATTCTTTGCGTGACTGGTTTAGCAAGAGTCGTGCTTCTGATGGCACCCCTGGTTGGGTTCAGTTGGGTGGCAAATATGCAGGAAAACCCTGTGCAAAACAACCAGGACAAACAACAAAACCCAAGTGCGGTTCAAGTAAGATGAAGCGTAACCTAAATAAAGATGAAGAGGAAGCAGCATTTCGCCGTAAAAATGCTAAAGACCCAAATCCAGATAGAAAAGGGAAGGCAATTAACGTGAAAACAGAAGAAACTATCATCGAAAAGGAAGGCAAGAAAGATGCTTGCTATAAAAAAGTAAAGGCGAGTGCTAAGGTTTGGCCTTCTGCTTATGCTTCTGGTCGTTTAGTGCAGTGCCGTAAGAAAGGAGCGGCAAACTATGGTAATAAGTCTGAAGGAATTACATTCCAACAATTCCAAGAAAAAGCAAAGAAGTGTTGGGATACCCATAAGAAAGTGGGTATGAAAATGAAAGGTGGTAAATTGGTAAATGATTGTCGTCCTAAAAACGAGGAAGTAACCAATGAAGGAGCAGCCTGGACAAAAAAGTCGGGCAAAAATAAAGAAGGAGGTCTCAATGAAAAGGGACGAAAATCTTACGAAAGAGAAAATCCAGGATCTGACCTTAAAGCACCAAGCAAAAAGGTTGGAAATCCCCGGAGGGCATCCTTCTGCGCTAGAATGAAAGGTATGAGAAAAAGGCAAAAACCCTCTAATAATACCGGTGATGATCGCCTGTCTAAGTCATTAAGAGCGTGGAATTGTTAATTACTTGACATATTACAACAGTATGTTACTATAAATAAGTAAAACCGCTACAAGAGGATACTGCATTCTATGACTGATCCAAAAGAAGTATCGTCTTTTTCCATGGAAAGGAAAGAGTGCGAGAAGTGTGGTGCTGTTTGGCTTAACGGACAACATACTTGGACCGGTACAGGGCAAAAAGGCAATGAAATGGACCTTGCTGGACTGGTTTGTAACAACATTAGTAGAGAAGATCCCGACTATTCAAAGTGTATCAATCCCAAGAGAGGATCAATTGGTGGTCAAACTTGGGACTATCGAAGAGGGTATATCGATGGTCAATTAGATGCCATGATGAAGAAGTCAGCAATGCCTGACAGTTAAGAACAATTTATCTAAACTCCAGTCATAGATAGTGCAGTTATATAAGGTACTATGAAGATTATTCTTTCCTTATTCGCTGCACTATTTTTTGCTGCACCAGTGTGGGCAGTAGATGTTCAGATGGGTTCAAATGGTAATTTAGTTTTTGAACCATCTGAGGTTACAATTAGTGCTGGAGAATCCGTTCATTTTGTAAACAATATGCTCCCTCCCCACAATGTGATTGTTGAGGGTCGTCCTGACTTAGGTCACGAATCCCTTGCAATGTTACCAGGTGAAGAATTTGATGTTGTTTTTAATGACGCTGGTGACTATACTTACTGGTGTGCTCCTCATAAAGGTGCAGGAATGATCGGTACAGTACATGTCGAATGAGCATCATGGGGAACCAAATGGTGAAAGTGAAATTCCTATGTGGGTTTATTTTACTGGTATAGGATTACTCACTTTTACCGTCCTTTGTTTTTGTTTACTATTAGCAGGGATGGTTTTTATATGAAAACATTCAATGTCATCGTATTAGATATAACAGTCACAATACTCGATTTTTTATACCGAGGAAGAGATTATCAGAGATTTTGGGTACTAGAAGAAATTGCTAGAGCACCTTATTTTGCTTTCCTAAGTGTTTTACACTTTAGAGAAAGTATGGGACTTCGTGGTCCTGAGCATCTTTATCTAATGAAAGAGCACTTTGATCAATCAATCAATGAAACAGAACATCTGGAGTATATGGAATCTAGGGGCGGTAATGCTTATTGGGTGGATCGCTTTGTGGCCAAACACCTCGTACTTATCTATTATTGGGTCAATGTGGTTTATTACTGGTTGGCTCCTCGCTCTGCATACCATCTGTCATATGAAGTAGAAATTCATGCAGCAGAAACATATGCAAAGTATCTCGCATATAACGGTCATGATGATAAGATCCTTGAGATCTTGAATGATGAACTGGACCACTCAAGAGAACTACATAGAGCAATGGAATTAATTAAATGACAAAAAAATTCTTCCCAGATTTTACTCAACGGGAGTATGATCAAATTATAGAATCTGTGGAGCGCCGCCAACACAGTTATGTGTGTGGTGACAAAATTTATAACGAACTCGGTAGTATTGCCGAAGAACTAAAACGCCGCCGAGAGGCAGCAAGACCATTTGCATGTTGAATTATGAAAGTAGGAATGATCGGTCTCGGTCGTATGGGCGAGGGAATGTCTCGCCGTATGATGAAACAAAACATCGAAGTCTGGGGTTACAGGCGTAACTATAAAAAGGCAGAGGAAGCATTTGAAAAAGGTTATGTCAGTGGAGTTGCCACCTCTCTGGAAAATCTTGTTCAAATAGTTCACCGTCAAGACGGTCAAGTTGGTAAATGCCCTGGCATCTTTCAACTTGTTATCCCTGCAGAATTAGTTGAGGACACACTAAATGAGTTATTACCATTACTTGGCGACGGGGATATTATTATTGATCATGGCAATAGCAACTTTAAAGATTCTCGACGGAGGGCAGAAAGGCTTGCTAAGTTGGGCATCCACTATCTTGACTGTGGTACTAGTGGTGGTGTTTATGGTCTGGAGCGTGGATACTGTCTTATGGTTGGTGGTACAACTGGCGCAGTATCTGTCTGTGCCCCCATTTTCCGGGCACTGGCACCTGGCATTGCCTCTGCACCCCGCACGGACCCTCACACAAACGCAACATCTGCTGAGTATGGTTGGTTGCATTGTGGTGGACCTGGTGCAGGTCACTTCGTAAAGATGGTTCACAACGGAGTCGAATATGGCATCATGCAAGCGTATGCCGAAGGGTTTAATATTCTCCATCATGGTAATCTTGGTTCCCAATATGTTAAGGAAGGGGATGCTGAGGTTGCTCCGATGGAAAATCCGGCAGACTATCAATATGAT
>Ga0160423_10005762_pt1 | contig 10072 bp, 7 predicted proteins | sample CRUFie14St8metaG_FD_108191 | JGI IMG/M metagenome (GOLD analysis project Ga0160423, IMG submission 108191) | Marine microbial communities from the Costa Rica Dome - CRUD Field 142mm St8 metaG | ecosystem: Environmental > Aquatic > Marine > Oceanic > Photic zone | place: Costa Rica: the Eastern... | reverse complement strand
TCGACTCTTTTTCCCTCGAAAAGGGCCTGCTCTGTACAAGGTTGTAGGCGAACGTCATAGAGAGAAAATCGGGAAACTCAGCCCGCGAGTGCGATCCCATGGCGATTCTGGATCCCCCCGCAAGCAGACGGTCTGCAGCGCAAAAGAGAGAGCGTGGAGAGCGTGGAGGAGAGAGGGAAGCCGGCCGCGATGATGGCGTTGCGATCGGGTGGCGTCCGGCGGGCGATCGCGAGCCGGGCGCGGACCTTTGCCTCCTCGGACGACGACAGGGAGCCCGACCACTGGCTGAGTAGAAGCTTCCCCAAGCAAGAGGCGTGGCTACTTGAGCAGGCTGAGCAGTGGTGGTACAAGGGGCTCAGCGCGTTGTTGAAGAGCGAGGGCCAGTCCTCCCTCGCGACGAACCACGACCTGATCTTGACGCAGGTGAGGGACAGGAATGCCTCCCTGCAGAGAGAGAACCGCGAGCGAATAGTGGACGGGAGGAGTAGGACGCACCTACAGCAGGCCTGTCTCGCCCTCGCGACGTACGAGAAGCTGTCGCCCTGGGTGGGCGACAAGCAAGAGAGCCTGCTCATGGTCTCTCGGCTGCTGGGCAAGGACTCCGCGTCGATCCTGAACCCGCTGCAGAGGATGTCGATGTGGCTGACGAGGAACAAGTTCTCCATGGTGGCCAAGCGAATCAAGCTCCTGAGCTTGGACTACGGCTCGAGCTTCGAGACCAGCGTGGAGGAGGAGGAGGGTTTGGAGTGCGTCCTCACCGTGAAGTCCTGCTTCTACGACCGGTTCTTCCGGGAGATGGAAGTCCCCGAGCTGACCTCGGCGACCTGCTGCTCCGTGGACGCGCTCTGGTTCACCTCAGATGCGATCCGGGACGATGGGAGTCTAGAGTTTTCGAGGCCAAGCTCAATCGCGGAGGGCGACGATGCTTGCGTGCTGAGGCTGGTGAACCGCAAGGGGCGGTGACCGTCCGTTTCACTTCGGCAGAAGCCGCAAGTAAAATGGAAAAGGATAATTCATAAGTACGATGCATTCACACGAGGGAGTTGCCAAACTGATCATAGCAGAAGGGCTCAATGTTGATCTCCAGCGCAGAGCACGGGTAAACGATGTCGAAAGCCTTGAGCACCTCCGGGTGGACCACCCCAAAGACCCCGATCTGCTGGCCCTTGAACCAAACGGTGGCCTGCCTGTCTGGGAAGAAGGTCTTCTCCTTGCTCTCCTTCCAGTAGTACGCGTTTGGGTCTGCGCCCTCACCACTAAGGTCCACAGGAACCCCGAGGACCTGCATGATCCTGTTCAGCGTTCCGTGCACGGCCTCAAAGCCGGACTCCTTGCCGCTGTACAGCGCGACGAGCCTCCTTTCGTTCTTGGCCCCCGTCTCATGCTCTTCCGAGACGAGCACGACGTCGCTGACCTCAAAGAGCTTTACCGGAACAGGGGCGTCCTTGTTTGCTGCAAGGGTCTTCAGGGCGCAGGGCAGTAGGCTCGTCCTGCAGACTTCGAAGTCTGCAGTCTTGGGGTTGCCGACGGTGACCGCTGTGGCCTTCTCGTGCTCCCTCCTCACCGCCACAAAGTTCTCCTCGTTGCTACACAGGGCCCACGTCAAGATCTCCGTGAAGCCGATCATCGCGAGCTCACCCCTGAGCAGGTCCGAGAGCTGGTTGAGCGGGAACTCCTTCCCGGCCGTCATGCACTGAGGGACCTGCTTCACGATGTTGTTGTAGCCCCACGCGATGGCGACGTCCTCATAAATATCGCAGACGTGGAGGATGTCCGACCTTGTGGGGGGCACCCTTACCACCAGGTCCCCCGCGGTGCCCTCGGGCTCCACGAAGAGCTGCATCCTTCGTAGCAGCGACGCGATTTTCTCCGCCCCGATCTCCGCCCCGATGGCCTTGCACACCTCCCTCTCGTTCACCCGAAACTCCTTCAGGCCAAGGTCTGGGTAGACCCTCTCCTGGTCAAACTGGTCCACAACTCGCACCGGCTCCACCACGAAGGGCTCGGAACAGTACTGCGAGAACATGGTGACCACTGTGTTCAACACGACGTTCGCCTTGGTGTGGTCCGTCGCGGTGCACTCGATGAAGACGTTCTTCGTCTCCAGAGTGATGGCGCTGTGGGCGCCGTTGATGATGGGAGGCAAGCTCAGAACCACGTCGTTGCTATCGTAGATCACGGGAAAGACGGGGGAGTCCTTGATGATGTGCAAGTACTGCTTGAGCTTCTGATCCGTCTTGTAGAACTCCATCAGGTCCCTCGCGGTGAAGTCCTTGGTCTGCTTCAGGGGGGTGAAAATGATCTTCTCAGGCGGAAGGGCCTCATACCGGAAAGGGCCCTTGAGGGTGTCGAGGTCGTGCGTGCCGATGGCGACCAGGGTCCTCTGCCTGCACAGGTTCTGGTGGAGCTTGTCCTGCAAGTCGATGAAGCTCTTGTACGACTCCTTGGTAAAGGTGACCCCGCGCAGTGTGGCGCACACGACGTGCGGCCGGATGAGCGCGGTCTCGGGCTTGACGCGCATAGTCTGCACCTCCCCTCCCTGAGCGACCTTGAAGGTGGGCGTCTCCTGCTTGCTCTGGAAGATCCTCAGGGCCCTGGAGATCCCCTCCAGGCAAAGCAAGTCGTACCGGTTGGCCGGGATGTCGATCTTATATATGATTTCATCGTCTAGCTCGCCCTCCACCTCCCCCTCTGCCAACCCAAGCTCCTTCCGCACCATCTCCTTCTCCGTCGTCACATCGTCCAGCTCGATTCCGAACTCGAAGCAAAGGTCCTCGAACTCCTCGTCCGCTGCGGGGTGCGCGCGAGTGAGTGCGAGAGAAAACAAGCCCAGGTTCGGGAGGGAGGCGAGAGGGGGGGGGGTCAGAGCTCGTTCGCAGAGCGGCGATCTCGGCAGGGAAAGGCGGCCGGAGTGTGGCGTCGTTTTTCCCACTTACTGTAAACCCTCCCGAGCTCCTCGAAGAGATTGTCTCGCCCGACCGAGACCGTTGGCATCCTCTCTCTCTCTCTCGCTCTCTCTCTCTCTTCCCTTCGTGCTCCGCGCGTGAACGAGTGTCCCACCTCCTCCCCGCTCGTGCGGCTCGGCTCGGCTCGGGAGACTAAAAAGAAAAAAGGATATTTCCAACTGGAAAAATCGTCGGAAGAATTTCCGGGCACTGGCGGCGCGGGGGAACGAAGGGGGCGGAAGACCAGCCGGACGTTAAAAAGACTGCAACTCTGCAGACCATCAAGGCGACACACGTCAAAAGTGGTGAGAAAGAGAGAGAAAGGGGAATCAGGAAGGTAGCCATGGTCGTCGCGGAGCTAACCAAGGACCAGAAGGTCTTGCTGACCTCGGCGCTGCAGCTTATCAAGGAGAGCGAGACGGGCGTCAAGTCCTCCGTGGTGGAGAAGCTTGAGAAGGAGCTCAAAACAAAGAACTGTGTGCTCGACTCGAGCGAGGTCAGCCTAGGCGACCTCCTGACGGTAAGACCGGAAGAGGCCTCCGCAAGAAGCCCCACGTTCAGAGCCCCGTGCTGACCTTTCTCGCAATTTTCTTTCTTTCGTTGTTTCGCAATTTTCGTCGCTCGCCCCCTGCAGAGCATCAAGCGCAAGCTCGAGGACGACGACGGCGGCTCCAAGAGCGCCAAGAAGCGTAAAGTGGAGAAGGACTCCTCCAGCTCGGACGATTCCAGCAGCAGCAGCAGTTCGGACGACGGCGACTCGGACGACTCCTCGTCTTCCTCGAGCAGCGACAGCGAGAGCGAGAGCGAGAGCGAGGAGAAGAAGCCCAAGAAGGCCGAGGAAAAGAAGCCCAAGAAGAAGGAGGACTCGTCGTCTTCGTCTAGCGACTCGGACGACGACTCGTCCAGCGGTAGCGACTCCTCCGACTCCGACTCCGACTCCGACGACTCCTCGAGCGAGGAGAAGCCCAAGGCCAAGGCTGAGAAGAAGAAGAAGGACTCCTCTTCGTCCTCGTCTTCCGGCTCAGATGACGGAAGCAGCGACTCCTCCGGCTCGGACTCGAGCGGAAGCAGCGACTCCTCCGACTCGAGCGACAGCAAGGACGCCAAGAAGAAGGGCAAGGGCAAGAAGAAGGACAGCAGCAGCGACAGCGAGAGCGAGAGCGAGGAGGAGGCCGAGGGACTGAAGATCCACAAGAAGGGCGGCGACTCGGCCCCGGCCACCCCCGCCGCGCAGGGCACCGGGTTCGACGGGCAGAACCCAGGCGAGAGCACCAGAATCTTCGCGGGCAACCTCCCGTGGGCTGCTGACGAGCAGTCCATGACGGAGCTCTTCGGGAGCTTGGGCGGCAAGGTGGTGACCGTGGACATCGCTTACGGCGAGGACGGCAGGGCCAGGGGCTTCGGCCACGTCAGCTTCGCCACCGCCGAGGACGCCTCCAAGGCCGTCCGGGAGCTCAACGGGGCAGACTACTTGGGCAGGCCCCTTAGGCTTGACCACGCCACCGAGAGGAAGAACCCTCCGAGGGAGAGGCAGGCCTTCACCGGCCCCGTGATCGGCACCACCATCTTCGTCAAGGGCCTTGACTACAACATGACGGAGGACGACATCAGGAACGGCCTGACGGAGCTCTTCCAGGAGTGCGGCGAGGTCAGCCAGGTGAGGGTCCCCATGGACAGGGAGACGGGAGGCCACAAGGGCTACTGCTTCATCGAGTTTGGCAGCGAGGACGCCAAGAAGAAGGCCATGGAGTACGACGGCAGCGAGTTCGGCTCCAGGTGGCTCAAGATCGACGGAAACGTGCCGGAGAGGACTGGCGGCGGCGGCGGCGGCGGCGGGTTCGGAGGCTCCCCCAGGGGAGGGTTCGGCGGAGGCCGCGGCGGCGGCAGGGGCGGGTTTGGAGGCAGGGGCGGAGGCCGCGGAGGGTTCTCCCCAAGGGGCGGCAGGGGCGGTTTCTCCCCAAGGGGCGGCAGGGGCGGGTTCAACAGGACCGGCGCCAACAAGATCTCGCTCGACGGCGCGGGCACCGGCCAAAACAAGAAGATCTCCTTCGACTAGGAGGGGAGCCCGCTCGCGGCGTGCAAGAAGCGGCGTGCAAGACCAGTCCACTCCAGGCCAGTGTAATGACGTGTAATCAAAGTTTTCATTTTTTTTTCTTGGAGCCTCCACCTCCACGTGAACGCCCACGCGTCACCGCGCCAGGTTGGGACTCCCAAAAAAATCTACTGAAATCTTGGCCTTCCTCGGGGCCGCAAATTTTTGTTCTACCTAATCCAGGATTTCCACGATGAACCGCGTCCGGGATCTTGGGCTTTCCTGTAGAAATGCCATCTTGACCTTGACGTCCAGTCGAGGAGGATTTTGAGGTGCACCCTCGTGATGTTCTCGAACCCGTTTTACTCGCGAAATCTACACAAAGTTGTAGCCCAGCACCCGTGATGACTGTGCGCCAACCCAGCGCGAGAAAGAGCTGCCACAACAACTCCTGAACCAACTGGGGCGCGCCCTTGTTGCTCTTGACGGAAGGCTAACGCACGACCAGGTTGCAAGTTGATGCTGGCACACGCCTCGAGGTCCACCCCGAAGCGCAGTGCTTGCCCTCGCGGCGAAAACGCGGCCACCGCGGCCCGTCCAGTGTGTGCGAGAAGAATCGTCTCCTCCACCGCGCACCTGGCCAGACACCAGAGAAACCAGAACTGTAGGAGACATGGCGCGAGAAAGGTAGAGACGAGGGCGCTCCTGCCCATGGCGGGCACGAGCTACGCGCTCGCGGTGGCCCTCCACGCCTCGAAGGCGAAGCTTCCCGCACTCGTGGTCGCGACGAAGGGGCAGGTGGCCGGTTCTGCCCCGCCCCTTGCCCTGCTGGCGAGCGCCGTGCTCGCCGCGGTCGCCTCGCTCCTCGTAACCAAGGGCCTCAACGAAGAGGTCGCGGGTGACCAGGAGGCGTCCTCGACCACCTCGGCCGGGAGCCAAGCGTAGACGAGGTAAACCCAAGCCAATTCCAAACAAACAAAAAAAGAAAATGACGGACAACGAGGAGAGTGGGTAGCGGGCGGGGTGGGGTGCGGGGAGGAAGGGAAAAAAAAAACAAAGAGGGTGCGAGCGACGACGACGACGACGACGACGCAGAGAACGGCCTCACAAGTCGTTGGACGCCGCTCGTTTTGTATCATAGGAAAAACCCAAACCTCCCACCCCCCACCTCCAAAGAGAACTGAACGTTAACGTGTAACATGAGGAACGCCATTTTTTTTCTGTTTGGTTTTGTGTCGTGCCCTGTCCCATCCTCTTCCCCACCGCCACCTTGGCGCTTGGCCGCTGAGAAAATCGCGCGTTAAAAAAAGTATATTAGTTTCTTTTTTGAGTGACTCTCAAGGCTTGGGGCACTCGGCGTCAAAGGCCTCCTCCTCCGCCCTGCACTTTCTCAAGTCGTTGCTGCTCGGCGGCGATGCAGAAGAAAACGCGGAGGGCGGTCAGCGTCTCGGGAGGTCCGGGCCGTTGTCGAGGAGGCTGGGCAAAGGGGGCTTTGGGGGCGCTATTGATCCAGGGGAGGCGAAAACGATCCCGCCAGGTGGAGAGCTGGGTCGTTTTTTTTTTTTGGTGGGGTGGAAAAGGACTCGGTGGGACGCCATCCCGATCCGCGCGCCCCCTGCCCTTGCCTTTCACTCTCCAACTTACCTGTACTTGTCCAAGCACTGAGAGTAGGTGTCCATGCTGGACAGGCACGACGATCGAAGGTCCTTCAGCCTGCGTCCGTGGGAAAGGTTGGGGTCCGCGTCAGACAATCATCGGCGACCGGTCGGGACGAGAGAGGACGAGGAAAAGAGGCCAGCGAGCCCTCAAGCGGGAAATGCTCGCTGTGTGTTCACTCACACCGCGCCGAGGCACCCCATGACGGCCTCGCCCTCCTTGAGGCAGACGTTTGGATCCAGGTCACGCTTCTTGCACCTCAGGAAGTTCATGGAGACTTCGTTGCAGCGCTTGCCGATGTGCTTGTGCGCGGCGTACAGCACATTGGAGGTGGGAATGAACTCCTCCTCGGTCGCCATGGCGGTCCGGTCAGCGAAAGGACGACTAGAATACGCGGATCCCGCTCTCGAGTGCGCTATTCCACGCGCGCGCCTGCAAGTCGAACCGCTTGATCCCCGCTTGACCCTGTCGCTCCCGCGCCTCCGCACCTCGGTGCGACTCCTCCTCCTCGCTAGCGCGCTGCAGGCGCCCCGTCCGGTCGCCGCCCAAAAACGGAAAACGCAATTTTGGGGTTTCCTGTGCTCGCCTCTGGCAATCAAGGCAGCTGCGGGGCATTCAGCAGGCAGAATTGACATGAGGGGGATGGCGGAGAAGCCAATCTTAGCGCCCAAAGCCAAGATTCTCCAAGTTCGCAATCAAGCCAGGGGTACTGGAAGCACGGCCGTGCAGGACCTGGTCCACTGAACAAGAAACTGCATCCTTCGGTTTGGGGAACACATACATCATCATATACAGTGTTTAGAGGCCATGTTCTGCCTCGCTGTCGTCCTCGAACGACAGGGCCCTACCGGCCGCCGAGGATCGCCTGGCTCGATTAACGGCATTGACCGCGTTGACGGCGGTGTACAGAGGAGACATTACCATCGTGTTTGAGCAGGCCTCTGCCGCGGCGATCAGGCCCACGGACTTCCTCTTCACCTTGGAGTTCCTCTTGGAGACCTTGCCACCCAGCAGGGGGTTGCTCATCTTCCTCTGTTCCCTGTTCCTCATCTTGCTGATCGGGGACACCGATCCGGCAGGGGGCGGGGGGCGGAGAGAAGAGGAGGAATCCGGGCCCTCGATCTCCTCCTCGTCTGCCTCTTCTCCCCCAGGCCCAGCAATGAGAGGGTTTCCAACCACCTCCTCCTTCTCTGGTACGAGAGGGTTGAGCCTCGTAGTGCTTCTCGAGTCGCCATCCTCGCCCTCCGGGTCATCTGCGCCCCGGGATTCCGCATCCTTCGCCGCGCCGCCATCTGCTTGGCCTCCGTTTTTCAGCTTGAGCATCGCCCTCACCTTGACTCGCATCTCGAGGAATTCCATGTACTTCCTCTCCCGCCTTTCTTTGAAGCTGTCCGTGTGGTGACGTTCATCAGGTTCGGGCTTCTTGGTCACCGGCGGTGCCTCCTCACTCTCTTCCTCCGCGATTTCAGTCTCGGGAGCACGAGTGCTTGAATTGACCAGCCCCGAGTTTGGCTGTCCTCCAATGGAATCTGTCTCGACCCCTGAATGGCCTTTGCTTTCAAGGGTCTCGGGCCTGGACTTGGAAGCGCTCTTCTGCTCCTGATGCCTCTTTCGCCTTCGCTGCCTCTGGCGCCTCTTCTTCTCTCTGCGCTTGGCTTTCGCTGCGTCTTCAGCTGATGGAGAAGGCTCATCTTCTTCGTTCAGTGAATTCTCCACTGCACTGTCCTGCACCCTCGCCGCCTCCTTGCCACCCAAGACCCGGAGCTCATCTTGGTCATCCTTCAGTTTTGGATCTTCTGTTTGATCCGTGCCAGGGGCTCCTGCTTGCTGTTCTGGGGCTGGCATGCTGGCATCTGGGCCAACCGTCTTCTCTGAGGCGTCGAGCAATGATGGAATTTCGGCTGACAGCTGCACGGACAGTCTCTTCACTCGCCTCTGCATCAGCTTGGCATAAACAGCGTCCTCAAAACTAGTCGAAGTTTTTTCGTTGGGCTTCTCATCCTCAGCATTGCTGCCCTGTCCGGAGCCATCCGGCACCACATCACTATCTGACTCGCTCAGCGCTGTGCTCGAGCTCTCCTCACTTGTTTCGCCTTCAGCTTCTGGTTCCACTTTGCTCTCCTGGATGGACGGAGATGGCATAGCGTCCTCTTGTGCCCCGTCAATCTCTGTAACAGCGACACCATCTGCAGCCACGGCGCTCCCCTCAGCATCCAGCACATCGTCCTGTGAGTCTGCCGTTTGCGCTTCCTCCTCAATACTTTCATCTGATTTGCCTCTCTCTTCTTCGTCCACTTTTGGACTTGTGGGCTCAGAGATATTTGATTCCCGAGTCTGCAGGTCCACACCGCTGTCTTGGTTCAGCGCTTCTGCGTTACCCCCCTGAGTTTTCCCCGTCAAATCCAAGCCAAGAAAAATTTGCTCCAGAGACTTCATCTCGTGAAAGCTGGCCTCATCTTTCGTTTCTTTTGTGGGCCTCTCCTTCTCAAGAGCAGAGTCGAAGGAAAGCTTCCGCTTTCTTGGGCTCGGGCGAATCAAGGAATAGTGCTTACTGCGCTTTTTTGCCTTGGCCTCTGTCTCGCCCCCTTCCGCCTTCAAGGAATGTTCTTTGCTCGACAGGAAGTCTGATGACTGAGGACCAAACAAGTACTTGAATGGCTGGAGCTTTGGCTCCTCTCTTTCCTGCGCCAGGGAGCTGACCTCAGGCAAGCTACTACCACTGTTGAACACAAATGATTCCTCCATGACTTTTTCACTGTCGTCATCTTGTGGAGCTTTCATATTCGAGAACACTGCATCCTTGACTTTGATTGGAGGATTCGCCTCCTCAGCGCTCCCCTCGGCTGGCAAAGCCGTTTCAGTCACTACCGTCTGGCAGTCAGCATCCCTTCCCGGAGTTGAAGGCACCGTCTCCACAGCGGCTTCAGCTGTCTCTGGGGGTGGAGAGTCATACAATTCTGTCTGGCAGTCGGCATTCTTGCTTGGCGTGGGCGGAGCAATCTCCTTGACCACGACCTCGGCATCTTCGACTTCTTCTTCCTCATCATCAAAGCTCTCTGCTACAGGTGCAGGTGAATCAAGAGCATCCGTCTGGCAGTCAGCATCCCTTCCCGGAGTTGAAGGCACCGTCTCCACAGCGGCTTCAGCTGTCTCTGGGGGTGGCGAGTCATACAATTCTGTCTGGCAGTCAGCATTCTTGCTTGGCGTGGGCGGAGCAATCTCCTTGACCACGACCTCGGCATCTTCGACTTCTTCTTCCTCATCATCAAAGCTCTCCGCAACAGGTGCAGGTGAATCCAGAGGATCCGTCTGGCAGTCAGCATTCTTGCTTGGCGTGGGCGGAGCAGTCTCCTTGACCACGACCTCGGCATCTTCGACTTCTTCTTCCTCATCATCAAAGCTCTCCGCAACAGGTGCAGGTGAATCCAGAGGATCCGTC
>Ga0160423_10005761_pt1 | contig 10074 bp, 8 predicted proteins | sample CRUFie14St8metaG_FD_108191 | JGI IMG/M metagenome (GOLD analysis project Ga0160423, IMG submission 108191) | Marine microbial communities from the Costa Rica Dome - CRUD Field 142mm St8 metaG | ecosystem: Environmental > Aquatic > Marine > Oceanic > Photic zone | place: Costa Rica: the Eastern... | reverse complement strand
TCCCCCGAAGGTGACGCCTCGATCGAGAACAGGATGGCGTCTGTTAGGTCGGTAAGCACCTCGTCCCACCGCTCCAGCGAGTCCCAGTGCCGGTACTCCGGGATGTATCCGACGATCCTGAAGCTGGGGTCGGCCGCCGCGGTGAACGACGGAAGCGCCGCCGCCAGGAGCGGCAAAACCACCATCAGGAACGACGCCCTCGCCATGTTCAACATCCCCCGACGGACGCAACGAGAACAGCCTTGGGCCCGAGCTTCGCAGAGGCTACCAGCTGTGCCCTCTCGGATCTCGGCGTCGCTGGCCGCGATCGATACGATTCAGAATTCATCTATCAAAGAAACAGAGAAAAAGTGATCTTGGACCTTTGAACAGCGACGCGAGAGGCAAGCCCCGACCAGCTGGGGAACGAGGGGGTGGCGAGCGCTCGACCACGAGGACGGGAGACGGTACCGGGTCGACCACGATGGCTGGCGGAGCGGCGGGCGAACCCTCGGCGAAGCGCGCCAAGGTGGACGAGGAAGAGGACCCTCTCGTGCAAAGGAGGGAGGAGCTCCTCGGTTTCCCGAACGCGAGAGCAGAGGGGAGGAGGCTGGTGCGAGAGGCAGAGGAGAAAGCTGAGCGACTCATCCGAGAGGCGAAGGCAGAGGGCAAGGGAATGGTGCGCGAGGCCAAGGAGAGGGCGGCTATTATCGAGTCCGACAGCAGGGCCCTCAGCGAGGCGAGACGAAACACAAGATCCATCACACAAGAACTGCGGTCCGTGTGCGCTGATCTCGAGGCCGAGAACGAGCAGCACTTAAGCCGCCTACATCCCGACCTTTGGCAGAAGATCATCAACGAGAACCTGCACCAGAACGACCTGATCGCCTTTGCCCTGACGTGCAGGTTCTTCCGAGAGAAGCAGAAGGACCTCGGGAAGAAGTTGGAGACGAACTGGAAAGAAGACAGCCTCTATGAGCTGTGGATGAGCGGGAAGGTGACGTCGCACACTTTGGGTTGGTTTTGGTGGGTCTGCGACACCTTTGAGATCCTGCCGGGCTTTGAGTATTTGCCCAAGGGAGGAGCTGTGTACGAGGGCGTCTTGTTGAACTACGCGGCGTTCCAGGGCAGCGTCGAGATCCTGAGGTGGCTGATGGAGGAGAAGGGGTGGGAGCTGAACGAGGAAACAGGCTTTAGGGCGGGGATGGGCGGCAGCGTTGAGGTTTTGGAGCACCTGGGGGGGAAGGGCTACGAGTTCGATGAGGGGGCATGTCAAGGTGCGGTGGAGGGAGGTCATCTGGAAACTTTGAAGTTTTTGAGAGGCCTGGACCCGCCTTGCCCTTGGGATGCGGGGACTTGTAGCAATGCTGCGAGGGCAGGACACCTGGACGTTTTGAAGTGGTTACGTTCTCAGGACCCGCCTTGCCCTTGGAGTGCGGGGACTTGTGCTTTTGCAGCGCAGAGAGGGCACCTGGAAGTTTTGAAGTTTCTCAGAGGGCAGGACCCGCCTTGCCCTTGGGATGTGCGGACTTGTGCTAATGCGGCGAAGGCAGGGCACCTGGAAGTTTTGAAGTTTCTCAGAGGGCAGGACCCGCCTTGCCCTTGGAGTGCGGGGACTTGTGAAGAGGCGACGAGGGGAGGGCACCTTGAAGTTTTGAAGTGGGCACGTTCTCAGGACCCGCCTTGCCCTTGGAATGAGTATACTTGTGCTAATGCGGCGCAGGAAGGGCGCCTGGACGTTTTGAAGTGGTTAAGAGCCCAAAACCCGCCTTGCCCTTGGGATGGGAGGACTTGTTCTTGGGCGGCGCAGAAAGGGCGCCTGGACATTTTGAAGTGGTTAAGAGCCCAAAACCCGCCTTGCCCTTGGGATGAGTACACTTGTCAAGGGGCGGCAGGGAATGGGCACCTGGACGTTTTGAAGTGGTCCAGGTCTCAGGCCCCGCCTTGCCCTTGGAGTGAGTGGACTTGTGCTGGTGCGGCAGAGGCAGGGCACCTGGACGTTTTGAAGTGGGCTCGCTCTCAAGACCCGCCTTGCCCTTGGAGCAGAGGCGTGTGCAGAGAGGATGCGTCATATTATGGCCATCAGCACGTCGTCGAGTGGATCGACCAGCAAGAGGTTGAGAGCGACGTGGAGTATAGTGACAGCGACTGAAGCTACGACAGCAACATCAATGGGTAACTCTACAAGCATTTTCCCACTCTTCGCGATGATGCATCTCTCCTTCGGGGACGTTGCTGGCCGAATCGATCTCAAGCTTGTGGTGCACTCCAAACCATATTCTCTTCGTCCTCCATTCTCACTCTCCCATTCCCCTACCCAGCCAGCAAGATCTGGCGGGAAAACCAGGCGGTAAGCGCACAAAAGGGAGAGGCTGCGAGGGCCCGAACAAGAGAGAGGGAAGCGCAGGGGGGCGAGGATGGTGGCTCGCGCGAGCAAGCGCCCGAGGTCCTCTCCCTCCGGGGACGTCGAGGAGACCTTCGGGCGCGGCAGCATCCGCAGGGTGGTCATGCACAACTTTATGACGTACACGGACTGTTGGTTCTCGCCCGGATCGCACCTGAACTTGCTCATCGGGCCGAACGGTTCGGGCAAGAGCACCATCGTTTGCGCCCTTTGCATTGGCTTGGCGGCATCCCCCAAGCTCCTGGGCAGGGCCGACAACGTAAAGGACTTCGTGAAGCGAGGGGAGCGGAACGGGTGGGTCGAGGTCCACGTGCAAAAGAGCGAGGACAAGGTGGTGACGATAAAGAGGACGCTGTGCAAGGAGTCGAACAGCAGCAGCTGGCTCATCGACGGAAGGAACGCCGGCCTTAGACAGGTCCAGGACCTCGTCAAGGACCTGAACGTTCAGATCGAGAACCTGTGCCAGTTTCTGCCTCAGGACAAGGTGGTGTCCTTCGCGAAGCTGAGCCCCGAGGAGCTGCTGAGGGAGACGGAGAGGGCCATCAGCACCAGCGCGGAGGGGGACGACTCGCTTTACCAGAGGCACTGCAGGCTGATCGACCAGCAGTCGGAGTCCGTCTCGCTGACGAAGCTGATCCAGACGCGGAGGCAGAAGCTCGAGTTCTTGGAGGCGCAGAGGGCCGACATCGAGAGGGACGTGGAGAAGGTGAAGAGAAAGAAGAAGCTCGAGGAGGAGAGGGAGTGGGCCCAGAAGAAGCTCAAGTGGGTGGAATACAACGAGTGCAAGGAGGTGTACCTGGAGTGCAAGGCTGCCCTCGTGTCGGCAAAGGAGAAGCACAAGGAGAAGGAGAAGGCCTACAAGCAGAGGGAGAGGGAGTGCAACAAGCAGGAGAGGGAAGTGGGCAAGCTCGAGGGGAAGGCCAAGGAGGCCCTCGCGGAGGTGAAGAAGAAAACGGGCGCGCTCACCAAGGCGCAAGGGAAGACGGAGAACCTCTTCCAGCAGACCGATGTCATCGAGAGGGAGATGAACAGCTTCAGCTCAGAGAAGAAGCGGCACGAGCAGAGCATCAGGGCCGTGGAGCAGGAACTGGACCGCGCCGTGAGGGAGCTCGAGCACTGGCAGGAGAGGGACAGGAGGGGGGAGAGCGACTTTAACTCGGGTCACCAGGCCGAGCTCGACCAGGTCAAGCAGAGGCTGCAGGAGACGCACGAGGATCACGTGGCCTGCCGGCGGAGCCTGGACAAGGCCAAGAGGGAGGCCGCAAAGCAGAAGTTGATACTCGAGAAGATCGGTCACAAGCTGAACTCGTTCACGGACGACGCCGCGCAGAGGATAAACGCGGTGCAGAGGCACAGCCCGCACATGAGGATCGTCGCGGCAAAGCAGTGGATCGACCAGAATCAGAACAGGCTGAGGGGAAGGGTGTATGGCCCGCTGGCTGCGGAGGTCCAAATCCCGAACGACCAGAACGCCATCTACCTGGAGAACCAGGTCCCTCAGTGGTGCTGGCAGTCCTTTGTGACCTCCTACCCGGAGGACAGGGACCTGCTGCAGAGGGAGCTCAACAGCAACCGCAGGTACAACATTAACTTCATGTACACGCCATCCAGCGGCCCGCTGCCCCACCCTCATGGCAACGCCACCGATTACGCAAGCCTTGATATCAAGCACACCCTCGATGAGACCTTTGAGGCCCCCGCGGTGGTGAAGAACGCCCTGAAGGACGTCGGCGCGATCAACCTGGCGTACATTGGCACATCCTACACCCAGACGCAGATCGAGCAGGCGGCGCAGAGGAACATCACGCCGCAGTGGAGGACCACGAGAATTGGCCAGCTTTGGACGCCCGAGTCCAAGTACACCAAGCTCAAAAGCAGGTACGACGGCTTCGAGTCCCTCAGGACGTCCGCGGTGAGGCCGTCCAGATTCCTCGTGCAGGGCGGGGGTCAGGGCGGCGCCCAGCAGGCCCAGGAGAAGGCCCAGCTCCAGCGCCAGGAGCAGGACCTCCAGCGCCAGGAGCAGGAGAATGGCCAGGCGATCCGGGAGCTCGAGCAGAGGATGGCCCAGCTAGACGGCGACCTGAACAGGCTGAACTCCAAGAAGAAGGAGCTGAGCGACCTGAAGAACAAGACGAAGAAGAAGATCAACCAGTGTCAGGTCCTCGTGAACCAGAGGACCAGGGAGCTCAAGACGCTCAAGAAGAAGTCGTACACAAGGGAGGAGGAGGAGAAACTGGCCGCGGACCGCTTGCAGTCCATCCAGGATCAGGCTAGGTCTGTGGTGGCTTGCGTGTCCGCCTTTGCGTCCCTCGCCGACCGGCACTTCGCGAGCGTCCCGGTTCACATGGAGCACGAGGTTGCCAAGGACAGAGTGAACGCCCTGAGGAGCGGCTTGAGGCACGAGAAGGACACGGTGAACGAGGCGGCAAACTTGGTGCACGCGGTCCAGGAGGAGTTCCACAGGAACAAGGAGAGGCTGGCAAAGAGTAAGAAGGAGGCAGAAGAGGCCCAGAAGCTCACGGACGAGGCCAAGGCCAAGTTCGACGCCTTTCCGACGAACAGGGATGAGCTGGAGGAGGCCATAATCGATTTGGAGTCGAAGATCAAGAGCCTTATGATCACGGACCCCAACATCTTGGATGAGTACAACGACATTCTCGCCAAGATTGAGGACTTGGGCAAGAAGCTGGCGGGGGAGGTCGAAGACTTTGAGAACTACGAGTCGAACAGGAAGAAGCAGGAGGAGGCCTGGCTCGCTCCGCTGCAGGAAGTGGTGGCAAGGGTGAACGAGAAGTTCGCGATGCTTTTCGCGGACCTGGGATTTGCCGGGGAGGTGAGGCTCATGCCCTCCGACGGCGGCTACGACAAGTACCGGCTGGAGATCCACGTCAAGTTCCACGACAAGGACGACTTGCAGATCCTGACCTCGACCGTGCAGAGCGGCGGGGAGAGGAGCGTTTCGACCATCATCTTCCTCATCGCGCTTCAGCAGCTCACGCCTTGCCCGTTCAGGGTCATCGACGAGATCAACCAGGGTATGGACCCCACAAACGAGAGGCTGGTGTTCAAGAAGCTCGTGGAGGAGGCCTGCATCCCGGGGAGCCCCCAGTGCTTTCTGCTAACGCCAAAGCTTTTGCCCTCCCTGCACTATAGCGACGAGGTCACCGTCCTAAACATCTTCAACGGGCCCTTCTTGAACCTCTCGGGTGAGTTTCGATTCCTGTAGGCCATAAGCCGGACGGGATGGAAGGCAGCAGGCGGGTGGGCTTTATAGTATTTCAACTGCGTTTTGTATACAACAAAAAAAGGGTTTACGGGCGGCCTCTCTCTCATCAGAGCTCCTTATACTTTCTCCTCGACCGCAGGTAGAGCGCGAGGGAGACGAAGCAAGTGAAGAAGGCCACCCCGGACACGATGTTGAAGGTCTGCCTGAAGCATACCTTGCCGTAGCACTCCGTCCCGTTGTTCTGCTTGCGCCTCTCATAATCGTACAGCCTGCCGCTGAGCGCTGTGGAGAGCAGAAAGTCTCCAAAGACGCTGGACAGGGTGATAACATTGTAGTTGGAGGCGAAGGCCCTCGTGCCGAAGAAGGGGCCGTCGCAAAGGATCGAGGGGACCAACGCCCAGTTCATGCCGAAGGCGAGGCCTCCGATGACGACGGGAACCCACAGCATGTCGATGGTGATGAAATTCATCAAGATGAAGTCGCAGCCTAGGAGGAGCCCCGGGAGCATCAGAAAGAGCGTCCTGGGCACCCCGTAGGCGGAGAGCGCGTGCTGGGACAGGTATCCCGCCCCGAGCCTGCCGCAGCAGTTCATCAGGGAGAAGAGCTGGACGAAAACGGTGCAGGAGGTTTGCTTGCCGTCCGTGTAGGCCGGCACAATTTGCCCAAGGTTGTGCAGCAGCGTCAGGCCACAGCCGCAAATGGATCCGAAGACGATCCACAGGAGCCAGAAATCCAGCCTCCTCATCGATTGCCCGAACGTGAGGCCGTCATCATCTCCAGAGATCGCAGCGGACTTGCCCGCGCCTGGGTCTGTTGGGTCCGTCAGCCTCTGCAGGAGGTGGTCCTCGTCGTCCTCGTCCCCCTCAAGCTTGACACTGAGCAGGCCCCCGGTGTACAGCGGCGACAGCAGGAAGGGCACGAAAGTTCCGAGAAGGAGCCACACCCAGGCGACCTTCCCCTCCCCCTCGTTCAGATCGGGGATGAAGGTGGACAGGAAGATCATCACGACGATGGTTGATGCGGTTGCGATGGCGACCTTGCAGGCCCTCCTAGTGTGATCCTGCGACGGGGCCTGCCTGTGCGGCACGAGGTTGGTGAAGATGCACACCACGGAGGCCACCGCGGTGGGCCCCATGGCCTGGGCCAGCAGGAAATCCAGCGGCCTGTCCTGGAAGTAGGCCTTGAAGAACTGGGTGGACATGCCAGCGCCCAGGCCGACGAAGGACTTGAGCGCGCCGATAACCATGCCGGACTCCTCCTTGAGGTTGTGGATGCTCGTCGCCATGACGGATGTGTCGAACCACGTGGTTCCGAATCCCGCAAAGTAGGAGAAGGCGCAGATGGTCTCGTAGGGGATGCCGGTCAGCCTGCCCGTGCCGACCTGCCAGAACAGAAAGTACCCCACAAAGTTGCAGACGCATCCGATGAGGATGACGACCCTGGGGCCCGCCCTGGGCCATCGCTTCACCCTGTCGTACACCAGGCCGGACACCACGCCCGAGTAAGAGCCGGAGGTGAGTGAGGTCTGCAGGCCCTGGAGCTGGGTGTCCCTGGGCGAGACGGACGCAGAGAGAGAGAGAGAGAGAGAGGAAATCGAGCTCGCGTCAGGACCGACACCATCGCCCGGCAATGAGAGTGGGAAACTCACGTCAGCTTTAGGGGTCCCGTCTGCAGGGCCTGCGAGTAGTCGCTAAAGCTGTAGGTCTGTCCACCGAAGAGCTGCATGAAGCTGCCCCACGCAAAGGTGGTGGCTTTGCTAAAGTACATGGTATACTGACTTTGGGGGGCGGCTGACTTGTGGTTTGGGGGGCGACTGACTCGTGGAGGAGGCGGATGGCAAGGGGGTCGATCGTCCTCTGTTCCGGTCGCTCGGTTTCTCGCCCGCCCCGCTCCTCGGGTAATCCGCAGGGCAAAGGTCGTGCCTTTCCAACCAAACCTCGGTTTTCTTTGGGATCTTTCGTTCTGAGCCGGGGTATGGAAAAGTAAGGTCTCTGAACGAAAGGGGAACGAACGGAACGGAGAGGGTGGAAAACTGGTCTTGGCTGAACTGGAATTCTGGATGGCCGCGGCACGGAATCCTCGAAAATCAACTTTTCACACTTCCCCCTCACCCCAAAAAAGAGACTCGCAACTCGCGAACCGTTCGGACGGAAGCGGTATATATTTCGACCTGATTCAGGCATGGTGATGGGAGCGTAGCACAGAATCGTTGTTCTTCAACGGATCACCATGGCAAGCAAAAACACTGCGGGCATCCTGAAGAAATTGTTGCTAGATTATCTAGCCTATATGACTGTTTATGCCACCTTGCTTTCCTGCAGGAGTGGCTGCTAATGAATATGAACCCACAACTTTTTTTGCCATCATCCAGCATTCTCCCCTCTCTCCCTGTTTTCGAAAAGCAACAGAAACCCACACACTCCTGCCTTGGCGATGGAGGGATGGACGAGGGGGGGCCAAAGAGCATAAGAAAGAAGTACAAAGAAGCACAAAGCAAAAGAGAATCCAAGTAAAAAGTAAAGAAAAGAATGTCTAGTCCAGGCATCTCAGGTAATAGAGCTTCTTGTGATGCTCACTGACGCTCCAGATGCCTTTACCATACTGGTTGGTCCCCATCACCGTGTTATCAAAACAGACACCCTCCTGTCCCGCCCACTTCCCCCCGCCCATCTTTAGGCTCCCGTCCCTGTTCGTGGTCGTCAACTCGACGGGCGTGCTCCCAAGGGCACCCCTCACGTCAAAGGGCTCGGGCAGGGAGTACTCGAAGATTCCTGCAAGAATGAGAGCGAGGTCAGAAGCGATAAGGAGAGCGATGAGGAGGAGGAGACTTACCTGCGTAGGTCGCGATCAGGAGAGCCCTGCCGTCAAGGCTCAGATCCGCGCCGGAGATGTTCCTCTTGTCCTTGGGGCCCAAGGGGTTGGGCATCGACCCGATCTTCTGCAGGCGCAGGGGCGCCGACACGCCCATTCTCGCCGAGTCCCTGGAGCGCACGGAGAACGCGGGCTGGCCTCCCACCAGTATCGCCTGCCCGTACTTTTGGGAGATCAGGAACTGGTTGGGGCGGTCCGAGAGGGCGCAGCTCCAGGACGAGTTCGCGATCATTCTGCAGTCGTCCTCTTGGAGAGCCGATCGGTCCGTGAGCGTGGGGCTCTCCCACACCGCCGCTGGCCCCGCGCCCCCGTGGCTCGTCGTCTTCCTGAACGCCCAGAACCGAGAGCCGTCCGGGGCCACGGCAATGGCCTCCACGTTGGGCCCCTTGAAGTAGCCGTACCCCTCGTAGTCCAGGCGCAGGGTGATGGGATTGGTGGGAGGGCGAGGGGTGCGGTCGATTGGGGAGGTGTGGATCGACGACCCCAGGATCGGCTCCTCGACGACGTACATGAAGGTCCCTTTGTCCCACTCCGCGTTGTTGCCGACGTCCCCCACCCAGACGCACCACGTCCTCTCCGCCTCGGGCCTGTCGCTCTGGAACGGGCAACGTGCGACACTGCGAGGAGGGGTAACCGCCACGACCAGAGAGAGGAAAGAGAGAGACAGAGCGTCAGAGAAAGAGAGGGAGAGAGAAAGGAAGAGAAAGAGCTGCGGTACCTGATGTCTTCGAAGTCCGAGTATCTGTTGATTCCAGGCAGCCCCTCGAGGTCCAAGACGTAGACGATGTTTCCTGCGTTTGGGCCCAGCACGGACACCGCGATCACGTGCTTTTTGTCGTAGTTGTCGTTGTGCAGCCAGAGGATCCCCTCGTTCGCGCGGCTCGCGGCGATGCCCGACTCCTCCTCGAGGAGGCCGCCCTTCACGTAAAGGGCCGTCTCGGGGGGACCGTACCCGGACAGGCAGGCCGAGGACGGGGGCTCCTCCAGCGCGCTCCTCGCCCTCGTCTCCAGGGGGCCCGACGTGGGCACCGCGGCGCGGCCCTCGCACCTGCCACAGGCCTCTTCGCAGTAATTGCCCTCGATCACCCACGTCTCGTTGCACTTGCCCCACTTCACCTGCTCCAGGCAAGTGTACTCCGCGGGCTCCTCATCTCTGGACCCCCGACACTGCGGCAGACCGATTTCGTCTTCCAGCGCCAGCGATCCAGCGATCGCCAGGAGCGCGAGGGTCACCAGGACGCCGAGGACGGTCGGAGACTTCATGTTCGGTCACCGGTGCGGGGTCTCGCAACTGCCGGGATATCGCCGCTTCCCCCCGTCCTCGTCCCAGCGCTGGGCCTCCCATCGCCAGCGCGTTGGATTGCACAAACACAAATTGCGAAATTCTTGGACCGGACCGTTACAAATGGCAAATCCGCAGATCCGGTCCACGTCGGAGACGCCACATCTTCCGAGAGAGAGAGAGACGACCGACGAGCGGGAATTGCCTCTGATCGCCGGCGGCCTTCCGCCCGCCGATAGACCGAGGGTTGAGGAAAGAGACCATCGCCATGTCGCGGGCCCGATCGGTGATGATCTTCGTTGTCGCGCTCGC
>Ga0160423_10005760_pt1 | contig 10076 bp, 7 predicted proteins | sample CRUFie14St8metaG_FD_108191 | JGI IMG/M metagenome (GOLD analysis project Ga0160423, IMG submission 108191) | Marine microbial communities from the Costa Rica Dome - CRUD Field 142mm St8 metaG | ecosystem: Environmental > Aquatic > Marine > Oceanic > Photic zone | place: Costa Rica: the Eastern... | reverse complement strand
GTCAAAGTTCCCGAGGATGTAGTCGAAGCAGGGGTGGTACTATGAGTCAAGAAGCGAACATGAGAAGAGTAACTGCGATTAAGAATGGTACTGTAATTGACCACGTCCCCTCCGGTAAAGCACTATCAGTGCTCAAGATGTTGGGAATTGAGGGTGACATGTCTAACCCCGTCTCACTTGTAATGAATGTTCCATCAAAGAAAATGGGTGGCAAAGACATCATCAAGGTTGAGGACAGAGAATTGACTCAAAATGAGTTGGATAGACTTGCTTTAGTTGCTCCAGACGCATCTGTTGCTATAATTCGTGCTTATTCGGTTGCGGAGAAATTAGAGATCAATCTCACAGATGAGGTCGTAAACGTAGCGCGATGTACATTCTCCAACTGCATAACAACCAATCCCAAAGAGCCCTTGCCGCACAGGTTGGTTGTAACGAACCGAGACCCACTGGAATTAAGATGCAGATATTGTGGAAAGACTCAGGAAATCGAGGGACTAGTAGATAACTTGCTGTAATCACGGGTCGAATAATCCAGCCTTTTCGCAGGCGTCGAAATCAATCCAACCAGGAATACCTAAGTCGACTGGTACGCCGCCAACTGTGGTAATGATTCCAGTCATGATTAGGTAATTTGCAAAAGGTGGATTTGGCCAAGCGGCTTTCTTCCATCCTTTCTTCCCAAGTTTCTTAGCTGTGGTTTCTCGCCTAGTTACCCAAGCGTTTGCAAACCAAGTATGAACCTTCATCATGTTGGTCCTATTGTCAGGGGCAGCGACTACATTGTGAGAACTTTGCCAATTCTTTTCCCAGTCGCCCTCCATAGTATCGGCCCAAATTAATCCTGTTTTCTCAGATTCAGGCAATTCCAGTTCGCCTTTCGCGGCAAGATAGATTGCTAGTCTGCGCAAATGAGGATGTCTTGGATGCTTCTTCATTGCTTTTTCAACGATATTAATCGCACTTGCCCTCATCCCTCTATCGATGTAAAGCAATGCTCTTGCGGTTTGCCCATGTGGCCACTCGTCCATGTCAATGTCATTTTTCTTAGCCCAAGCCTCAAGTTTGTCTAAGGCAATTTCTGGTTGCGACCATATTCTGAATCTTGCAATGTCCCCGAGTATGTGCAGCTTTGATGCAGGTTTGTACTTCCAAGGAATATCACTTGCGGGAATGCCATCTCTAAATCTCTTCAATAGGTCCACATTGCGCTTAGTTAGCCCATCGACACGCAATAGTGGTCGAACAGACTTGGGTAGGGGTATAGAAGGGTCTAGTACGGAGGTAACCCACTTTAACCTAGCAGATTCGATGTCTTCATCAGCAAGGTATTCCAGTCTTGGAATTACTTCTGGAATGTCTCTTTGGGCTAGAGATGCTGCCGCTAGAATGACCCTAGCAATTTCTGCAGTTCTTCCAGCCCTTAGAGCGAGGAAAGAGAGCGCGACCTGTTCTGCTTGGTCCCATCTACCAAAACCCATCAGCATCTCCATACTCGCTTCAGTTCTGCGAACTAGAGAAAGGCCTTCGATGCTCTCTTCGCCGTGGTCTTCGTATAGCAACTCCATTTTTTCCATGGCTTTAGACCAATTGTCTGTTTTGATGAGTTGTCTAAAATCTTCACCTTGGCGGTAAATCATTTGCTCAATTGCTTCCAATTGGATTCTCTTTTGATTAGCCATAGCGTCGAATGAAATGTCATCCAATCGCTGCCCTGTTCTTCTAGACATTATCCATATTCCTAGGAAAACAACCTGTCCGCCAGAAGCGAGCATCCATGTCATTTCTTCTAGAGCGTCTTTCCTGATAACTTGACAAATGGAATCCTCCCATGAGCCACACTGGGATCCTTGAGGGAGATATTGCGAATCCCAAAAAGTCAACATTGCAAGCGCAAGCAACAACATTGATTGACCAGCGAAACCAGTGAAACAGAAGTTCAGAACGTTTGCTTGCTGAGACCTTTCACTCCGCAAAAGGCGCGAATCTGCTAGGCGTATACCTCCCTTTCCTGATACGTCTGCGATATCCAGGAATAGGATTCTTGCAACCTCATAGACGAATAGGAATCCTACAATGGCTACGTTGAGCAATAAAAACAGCAGTACAATGGTTACTAGTGGAACTCTAATTCCGGGCTCAGAGATGAAAGAAAACAGTTCAATAGCGTAGAATCCAATCACTCCTCCCTCTTCCATAATTGAGGACTGAGGGCGATATTCCGGGAGGTCAAGAACTCTCTGAGAATGTTCAAACATCGCTGGGTCTATACCGATTAAGATTAGTGAAACAAATGTGTTGAATGCAATAAATGGCATCGCAGCAGTGTTTATCCAAACTAGAGTCGAGACGAATTGCTTTCTTGCTGGCGGTTTGTAAGGGTAGAAAGCGGATGGTTCACCTTTGGAGAGTTGTCTGCTTGATTCTGTAAGGGCAGTCCATGAAGAACCCATTACTCTCCCATAGGCGATGAAGCCTGGAGCGAAAGCCAAACAACCAGTGATAGCAAGTCTTCTGTCAAACTCAACCTCTGCAAAGTACATGATGTACCAAAGCATAATCAGTGATGTGAACCACAAAATAGTAATTGATACACCCACACCATTTCTAAATGTACTAGCACCCTGCAATGTCGCTCTTCTTCCCCCTGTTCGATTAACGATTTGAGTGCTCATTGATACCCCGGTTGAAATCATTGCTGGTACAATAATCAGAATTAGTGCCATTGCCAGTGAAACTTGATGTAATCCTTCAGTTAAATTCATTTGATAAAACAGCCATTCCATCCCTAGTAAAATTGCGCCTGTCAAAGCCATTACGTAAACCGTTAGGCCATTGCGCATGCCCTTAGTTTTGAGAAGTTTCTTTGCTTCTTCTTTGGTTGAAGTAACCGTGTGCACCTCGTAACGTTTAGGTCCGGTGGGGAATGCAACTTGCAATCCGGACAGGCCTCTAGGGATGATAAATTCTTGAAATAAGTAAGAGATTACGGCAGAAAGCGACACGGCAAGAATTGCCATACCATCTATTCCGCTAACTAACTCAATGCCCATGTATTTGCCTCACTCTTCTTTTGGTGGAACTAAGGATGGTGAGGCTTTCTTGGTGTCTATTTCATTTAACAATTCATCAAGGAATAAGTCAAACTCTACACCTGCTCTTTGGTCGCCGTTTCTAGCTCGAATTGAAACGGTGTTGTTATTGGTTTCATCGTCTCCAAGAATAAGCATGTAGGCTGGCTGAAACTTTCTATGCATTCGGATTTTCTTTCCGATTGTGTGGTCACCTTCATCCAAGTCTGCTCTGATTCCAGCAGCCTTGAGTTTAGCAGTAACTATCCTTCCGTATTCTACTTGCTTTTCAGAGATTGTTAGCACGTGAACTTGGGTTGGTGCAAGCCAAGTAGGGAATTTACCAGCAAAGTGCTCGATTAGAACTCCACAGAACCTCTCCATCGAACCAAATGGTGCTCTGTGAATCATGACTGGGCGATGCATTTCTCCATCGCTTCCTTTGTATTGTAAATCGAATCTTTCAGGCAGATTGTAATCGACCTGAACTGTCCCTAGTTGCCATTCACGACCGATGACGTCTTTCACAACGAAATCGATCTTTGGGCCATAGAAAGCGGCTTCTCCCGGCTCTTCAGACCAATTTACTCCAAGGCTGCTTGCAGCCTGTCTACATGCGTCTTCAGCAAGGTCCCATTTCTCGCTTGCTCCTACATATTTACTTGAGTCAGGGTCTCTCAAACCAACTCTAACTCTGTAATCTGCCATTCCCAATGCTTCGAAAATGACCTGAACGAGTTCGATACAACCTAGAACTTCATTCGCAATTTGATTTTCTGTTACGAATAGATGTGCATCGTCCTGGGTGAATCCTCTGACTCTTGTCATACCTGAGATTTCTCCTGATTGCTCCCAACGGTAAACTGTGCCAAACTCTGCTAATCTGAGTGGCAAATCTCTGTAGGAGCGTGCCTGTGAAGCATAGATTTTGATGTGGTGAGGGCAATTCATTGGCTTGAGCATATATCCTTCGATGTCACCAGCTGCCATCATGTTGGACAATTCACCACATGTACATCCTTCGTTGGCTAGCTTAGCCATCATATCCTTTTCAACCAAAGGCGGATACTGTGAATCTTGATAATAGGGGAAATGGCCACTGGTTCGATACAAGTCTAGCTTCCCAATATGAGGAGTGTAAACTTGATGGTATCCTTGTCTAGTGAGGTGTTCGGAAATGAAATCTTGTAGGCAAGTTCGCACAACTGCACCCCTAGGTGTCCACAAAATGAGTCCCTGGCCAACATCTTCGTCAACGTGGAACAATTGCAAGTCTTTGCCTAATTTCCTATGGTCCCTTTTCTTGGCTTCCTCAATCGCTGACATTGTAGATTTCAGAGCGTCCTTTGTAGGCTCGACAATTCCGTATATCCGCGTTAGTCTTTCTCGACTCTGGTCTCCTCTCCAGAATGCAGATGAGACTGATGTAAGGCGAACATGCATCAATTTGGCAGTGGAGTGAACGTGTGGTCCGAGACACAAATCGTACCATTCGCCTTGGCGGTAAATTGTAGAACCATCTCCATCCTCTATTTTGTCATTTATGATCTCGATTTTGTATGGATTCGCTTGGAACAAATCGTTTAATTCAGTATCAGTGCATTCGATTCTCTCGAGAGTCAAGTTTCTTCTTGCTATCTCATGCATTTTCTTTTGGACAACCTTCAATTCTGCTTCGCCAAAATGATCTAGGTCGGCGAAATCATAGTAGAACCCTCGATCGATTGCCGGGCCAATCGTAGGCTTTGCATTTGGATAGAGCGATGTAACTGCTTGCGCTAACAGATGGGCAGCACTGTGACGGAGAATATGAATGCCGTCCTCACTGAACCCAGAAATACCTGCTACTGAGCAATCAGAGGTTAATTCAGACGAGAAATCTTTCTGCTGGCCATCAACGAGTGCAGCGACGCAGTCGTGCTTTCGTCCTTCGATGTCAATCACAATTTCTCCTGCCGTTATGCCAGATGCATATTCGTTAACTGAACCATCCGGCAGGGTGACTGAAATCATTGACATCGATGTGCCTCCGCCCCCTTCGGGGGCGCTTTTGCCTTTCACCTTGACGATTAAAGGTCGCTTATGGATTGGATATTCCTAGTGTTGTTGTTTTACCACTCGACATCGAAATCATCGCCTTCTTTAGATGACACCTCTGCTACAACATTAACTTCCTTTTTTTCTGGAGTCGGCTGTTGTTTTTTGGCCATTCTAATTTCTGTTCTTGTTTCTACAACATCTCTTTGGCCACGGAATACTGGCGCTTCGTGGACTTTGACATCTTTTTGTTCGGCCGAAACCTGTTCTTTTTGTTCCTCTTTGACTTGATTTTTCCAAGCCCCTTCAAAACTTAGGTCATCAACTCGCTTCCCCATGTAACCAGCCTTGGTTTAATCAATACATAATCGGTTTGATGTATCGTGAATTTTTGGCCCCGGTTATGCGCCTAGCAGTAGTAGTCAACCCTGATGCTGGCCTCGGCGGCAAATTAGGCTTCAAAGGGAGCGATGGAAGGGCTGCGGAAGCTAGGGCTGCTGGTGCGCAAGATAGAGCGGGGCCTAGAATGAAAATCTGCTTGGAGAAACTTTCCGAATTAGCCAGAGAGCCAATCGAAATTTTAGCATGGGATGGAAGAATGGGAGGAGATTGGATTCCTAGAGATTATACCTCAACTGGAAAGACCCCTGAGAAAACGGATGCGACCTCCACCTCAGAATTCATAAAAGCGCATTCGCCAGATTTGTTCCTATACGCTGGTGGTGACGGTACAACTAGGGACATTGTCGAGGCACTCGGGGATAGAGAAATTCCACTGGTTGGAGTACCTGGTGGAGTAAAGATGCACAGCGGTTGTTTCGCTACCACTCCAAAAGCGGCAGCAGAGGTAGTTTGGTCCTTTTTCACCGGTGACCTAATGGTTGCTAGAACAGAAGTAATGGATCTTGATGAGGAAGTTTATCGAAAAGGTGAATGGAAAGTAAGGATGTATGGCGAAGCATTCACCCCTGCCAGTCCAAGATGGATGCAGGGCGCTAAAGAACAGGTACAAAGGGAATCAGAAGAGGAAACTCTCGAAGCCATGTCTTCCCACGTCGCTAATTTGGTTGAAGAAAATCCAGATTTGATGATAGTCTGGGGAAGTGGTGGAACTCTTAGGCAAATGTGCAAACAAAATGGTCATGAATCAACCCTTTTGGGGATAGACATTCAACATGCAGGAAAGATGTACAACGATTTGAATGAAAGTGGCTTGCTAGAAATAATCAACCAGCACCAAGGCGAAATCAAATTACTACTTTCACCAATGGGCGGTCAAGGTTTCCTAATCGGAAGAGGAAACCTTCAGTTATCCCCAGATGTACTTCGAGCAATAGGAACAGACAACATCCTAGGTATTGCAACTCCTGCTAAACTACTGGGTCTCAATGAGTTGCGAATAGATACTGGTGATGAGGACCTTGATGCAGAGATACGGGCTAGGAAGTATCTCAAAGTGCTTCAGGGATATCGAACAACAAGAGTCATCCGTGTTGCGAATGATTGAACTTAAATTTGGCAAAATATACAAAGATGCAAAGGATGTAGTGTAATTCAATGGACATAGAGACTGCAGCAAATATTGGCGAGGCAGCCAGTGGTATTGCGATTCTCTTTACACTCATTTTCAGCCTACGTCAAATCAGGTATTGGAACGAAAATAGGCGATATGAAATTGGGCGTGATTTAGCAAATCACTTGTCTGACCCGCTGATTCACCGAGGATTTTCTGTTAGCATGATGAAATTGCATGAGGATATCACAATGCAGGAAATCAATGAATTGACTCGCGAGGAAAAGAATGCAATGAATGCAATGATGATTGGAATCAATAATATCGGGTTACTAGCGATGTATGGTCACCTTTCAATGGACTTAGTAGAGGGTTTCTACGGACGTTACATCAGAATCTTCGGTCCACGTTGGCGCCAAACCGTCAAGGTTTTCTCGGCAGCAACTGCTTTTGCAATGGGATTAGATGACAATGAAGAAAGCATGTGGGATGGACTATTATGGTTAATGGACAATCTAAAGAAGCCAGAATCAGAAGAATCTCAGTGAACTATTCTTGATTCTAGCCGTCGATTGAATCTTTTGCAATTTGGCGAATATCGACTTCCCACTGCGTGTATTCAGGCACTGTCATTGGGTCAACTCCATGAACTGCATGAAGCCAAACCAGTGTACCAGTATCAATCATAATTTGACCTGCGTGTCCTTTGTAGTCTGTGAAAATCGATGTGTCTTTTGCGCCAGTCAGTTTCTCAATGTCAACATCAAGTTCACCTGCTTCAAACATGTCTCGCAATTCATATGCAATCTCTCCATGGTGGAAAGTGAACATATCTGCATCAGGGTAATCTGAGCTCAAGTTTAATGCAAGGTTATTCCAAGAGTCATATGCTTGATCAGAACCATTTCTGTACTCGGTTGCATCATCGTAATCAGAAGGATAATCCTTCCAAGGGAGGGCTAAACCGATTCTTGTATCTGGATTCTTATCTAATGCATAATCTGTGAAATTCCATATTGCTTCATCTGATTGCCCACCTGTTTCCACGAATTCAATACTACAACAAATCATTATGAAAACATCAATTTCTCCAGTGTCTAAGTAGGCCTTGATGTTCTTTCTATGGCCATTATCAGCCCACAACGCATCTGGTGCTCCAGATGCACCGCCGCTCATTTCGATGTATTGCGCATGGTTTGTGAATCCCGCATCTTGTGCGTAATCTTGTAGGGTTTGAGCGAAAATTCGCCCAAAGCTGTGACCAATATACAAGACATTGTAGTCATCAGCATTGACTTCATCGGGCGAGCCCATGTTGCCTTTGCCTTCGTCTCGCCCTCCACGGCCCAAGCATCCCGAGAGGGAAACCATAACCATCGACAGGACCATAAAAATCGCAATCTTTCTTGACATAATCATTTTTCTGTGGAAATTCTATTTGTTGGTTTTGTCACAAATCTGTGACCTCATTGCTGAAATTAATAAATTTTCGAGGTTACACAGAAATCATAAGTTCCAGCAGCAATGAGGCATCAAAAGATAATCTAGCGGATTTACGAAGATGTCCCTTGCGTGAATTTAACATACAAGGGGTTGCAATTGTTTACATATACTCAGTTATTTTAATACACAAAGGGAGTATTAGTAATTCATATGAATGGAGATGTTGAAAATGAGTCGCAAAGTTCAATTTCTCGACAAAAATTCTGGCTTAAATTAAGAATGGGTCTCTTCATAATTTTTCTTTATGTTTTCATTATGCTTGCAATTAATGTAGTCTTGAATCAATCTTGGATCAATGAAGGATGCTTTGGTTTACCACTTTCTGAGCGCTGAATCTTCTAGGCTTACAATAACTAAACAGGAAATAACCTCGATTTTATCATTAACATGCAACGAAATTTCGTAATTCTCGAGAGAATGCAAAGGAGAGCCCTTTGCATAGGCATTGATACAAACGACGCCAGTCTAATTGGGATGACTAAGTTCCGAATCAGTCACAGCAACTCTTCTGAAGTGCATCTTGAGCACAGAAACAAGTCTTTGCTGGAACGATTGTTGCTCTCGAACTTCTCTCGTTGAATAGAGCGGTTACAGATTCTAGTTCACCAGAGGTGTCTCCTCTTGCCTCAAGACATAGTTTGAGTCCGAGTAGACCCCACATGTTGTCTTTCCACAATTTGATATCAGCACGGTATACTTCTTCTGCCTCTTCAACGTGTCCTTGCTCGAGAAGTAGAGCACCTAGGATGTGGCGAACTGGTTGCATTTGGCCCCATGGTTCATTGTATGCTAGATTCAGAGACAAATCTACTCCACGTCGTAGTTCATCAAATGCTGCACTGAAGTCGTATGCTTCACCATTTGACTTTGCAAGGAATTGTCTTCTGTATTCGATTTCCGCTTCTAGGATTGATGCGTTTACATTCAGAATAGAAGGTCCTTCTGCTGGTTCTTGATACATGAAATTGTTATGCATCATTCTTCCAGCTAGCGCAGGGTTTTGCAATGCTTCCTTGAACAGGGCCTGTTCAGCTTCTGCTTCTGGCACCATGCCCTTGGAAGCATACGCAACTCCTCTTGCGTAGTGTTGAGTAGCAATTGTTGCAGGGAATACATCCTTGTCAGTGTACATTGGTTCTGCTAAGATTTCGTCCCACTTTCCGAACCTGATCATTACGTGCCAAGGCATTGTCACGTATGACTCAAGGAAAATTGCACCCATTGGGATTATTCCAGCCAGCATGAATTGAACACCATGGTTTTCATCACCAGCCGGTAGTGTATCTACCGCCTTTCTAGCATACTTCAATGCGGTTTCATACTGTCCATCGAACATAGCACACCATACGACGAAGTGGTGGTTGTGCATTCTGTAAAACTTGTAAAATTGTGATTCGTTACCAGTTAGTTCGACATACTTGTCATCAGCTTCAACTGCAGCGATGTTACAATCGATTGCTTCCTTCCACTGTCCGACCCATGCATCGATATGTGATGGCATGTGTACTAAGTGGCCTAATCCTGGCATTCTAGTACGAAGTACGTCAGCCGCTGGTAGAGCTTTTTCTGGGAATGGAGATAATTCGAGTGCGTGACAGTAAAGGTGGCAAAGTGCTGGATGTACTTTTGCTTCTTCACTACTTGCAAATGCATCTTCCATAATCTTGACAAGAAGTAGAGTATTGTCATCTGCAGGAGTAATCTCTCCGGTTGCTGTATTCTTGTCCCATAGTTGCCAAGCTTTCAGGTTCATCAAAGCCTCAACATAGATTGCTGTTACGTCGAGGTTACCACTGTACTTCTCGTATAGTGGAGCCATTGCCTCTGCGAAAGCGACGTTCAATTCCGGGCTGTTACCCATGTTCAGAACAGATGGGTCAGCAGCATCTCTTGCTTCAGCGGAGTGGCGAGTGGATAGTGCATTGATTAGGTCCTGCTCTAATTCAGAGCAG
>Ga0160423_10005759_pt1 | contig 10077 bp, 11 predicted proteins | sample CRUFie14St8metaG_FD_108191 | JGI IMG/M metagenome (GOLD analysis project Ga0160423, IMG submission 108191) | Marine microbial communities from the Costa Rica Dome - CRUD Field 142mm St8 metaG | ecosystem: Environmental > Aquatic > Marine > Oceanic > Photic zone | place: Costa Rica: the Eastern... | reverse complement strand
TTTTCTAAAGTTTCTGCTTGGGAAGATAATTCATCTAGTTGTGCGTCTGTAGGTTTTGCAACACCATCTACATTCCACTCTTTGATATATGCACCTTGACCATCATTTTGTAAAACTACTTCAGTATCAAAGTCTGGTTTTCTATCTAAATATATTTCTATTTTTCTACTTAAATTATCCATAATTAATCCAACCTAAATGCTAAAAATTGTGTTCCTACTTCATCAATAACTGTAGATCCCGAACTTACATTTGACTTAATCCAAAATTCTATATAATCATTTGCACTTAAATCAAAAATACCCATTGACCTGACAGTAAATTCTCTTGTTCCAGAATAACCTCCATTATCTATAAAATACGTATCATTCTGTGCGCTTCCATTTTTATAAAATCTTGAGTTAATAGCTTCAATACTACCCCAACAATATGCTTGTGCATTAAAATAATAACGACCATCTGCAGGTGCAATATATCTATCGTTTGTTGTATCAAAATTTGAATCAGGATCATCTCTATCTTGATTATATTCTACTTTTGTCCAAGTATTATCTCCAATACTTGTTTGGTTTCCACTTCTTCCAGCAACTGCTACTTGTGTTCCTGCATTACTAGAAATAGTAGCACTACCGCCTAAACTAACAGCACTACCATTTAGTGTTATAGAACTGTTAGCAAGTTTAGCGTTTGCTATGCTTCCAGCTAACATATCATTAGTAACTGTTCCTATGCCAGGTGTTTGTGTAGCTACTGCTTTTCCTAAGTAAGCTACTTCAACAATATCACTAGCTGTTAAAGTTCCTCCAAGAGTTATACGTGTAGAACTTGTAAGAGTAAGATTTGTACTATCTTGTTTTACAAAGTTTACCCATACGATGACATCTGCTAATGAAGCTATACTTTGACTTAAATCTACGTAAGCAGTTGTTATACCTGTGTATCTCTCTTTGGCATTACTAATAAAACCACTTTTAGGAGCTGAACCTAAATAAGGCATATTATGATACGTCTGTTAATAGTGATACAATTACGTCTGCCGTTCCACTATCTTTCTTTACTTTTACTGATCCACCACTAGGAATAACGATCTTCCCTTGAACACATTCAAGTGAAGATCCAGTTGGTACAGGTGCATTTTTAATGATATATCTATCGTTAGATCCATCATTTAATACAGCATCTACATTTATAGAAGTTGCACCTGTATTAGAAATAAGTAAACCAATAATGATTTGTTTGTTTGATGTTGTTGAGACAACAGTAGTCAAGTTATTATTTGCTAGTGTAGCGTCTGCTTGTGAAAAATTATTTGCCATGCTTTTGTCTTACATTTCTCCTTATATTTGGTCGTCCCTAACCAAGAGCAATTGCCATTACCACGCTATTATCTGCTATGGTTGTTGATTGACCTAGTTGAACTAATGAACCATTTATTGTTATACCCTGATTGGCTAGTTGACTGTTTGGTATAATTGGTAATCTTGCTATATTTACTGTGCCTGATGTTATTGCAGAACCAGCAAAAGACGCTAGATTAAATGTACCATAAGCAACAATATCTACAGTTGCACCTTGAGGTACAGTTGTTGCAAAAACAACTGAGTTGCCAGATGTTACAGTTACATCAACACCATTTACTTGTTTTACACCATTTAGATATACATCGATGAAACCTGCATCATAAGCTAATGCAACTCCATTATCATCATTACCACTAAATGTAATAGCTCCGTTTGGAGCAGGAGAAGTATATTTAAATCTAGCTGATGTACCATTAACTGTTGATCCAGCAGCAGCCCAACCAGAAGATTTATAAACTTTTAATTCGTTAGCACTGGTATCAAAATATAAATCACCAACATCTAAAGAAGAAGTTGGAGCTGATGAAGCAATACGATATCTTTCAGCAAAGCTGTTTACTCCAGCAATATTTGTACCAACTGTATTTACATTAGCTATTGAGTTACCAACATTATTTACATTTGCTATTGCATTACCAACTGCATCTACATTTGTTATAGAGTTAGCTACTGTATCTATTTCACTTGATGATTCAGCTAAGTCATTTGCTACAGCTTGTATTTCTGTTAATTTATTTTCTACCGCAGCTACATCAGCAGATATATTTGCTACGCTTGTTATATCACCACTAATGTTTGCTAATGTAGTTATGTTATTGTTTTGATTAGCAACTGTATTTATGTTTGTTGAATTTGAGTTTACAGCATTGATTGCTGTTTGTTCAGAAGATGTTGGTTTTATATCTTCCCATGCAGATCCATTGTAAACTTTTAATCCTGATGATGTATTAAAATATAAATCACCAGCATCAAGATTGCTTGTAGGATCAGATCCTGCTGCTCCGTGATATTGACCTTGAAATGTTGATAATGAACTTGCTGCAGAAGTTGCAGAACTGGCAGCGTTAGTAGCTTGAGTAGAAGCAGTAGAAGCTGAAGTCGCTGCATTAGATGCAGACGTGCTAGCTTCAGAAGCTTTTGTCGTTGCGGTTGTTGCGTGACCAGACGCTGTCGTTGCGGAGCTGGCTGCATTTGTTGCTTGGGTAGACGCTGTGGTTGCAGAGTTAGCTGCAGCTGTAGCTGAGTTAGCGGCAGCAGTCGCTGACGAAGCAGCATTTGATGCCTGTGTTGCAGCACCAGATACGTCTACAAGTTTAGTAGTATTAGATGAAGAATCTACAGCAGCATCATTTGCGAATGTAGTAGTTGCTGTGTTAGATGATAAACCTTGAACAATATATACATCACCATTTGATCTAGTTACTAAATCAAAATTTTTATATGTTGTAGATGAAGAAGAGTAGGTTCCTCTTATATTAAAAAAAGGAGTAACATTTACGAATGATGCTGAAGAGTCTCCTACTCTTACTTCTATACTTTTCGTAGAACTATTATAACGAAAAGTAAAGTTTGTTGAATCAAATGCACCTGATGAATCAAAAATATCACCAAGCATATCACCAATTGTTCTTGATCCTCTTTCTGCATTTTCTAGATAAGTATCTAAATTATGTGTACCTGTCTTTGTAGACAGAAATCTTAACTGTTCACCACGTGGTTGCGTTTCAGCCATTATTCACTCCATCCCATTTTTTTCATAAATCTTACTACATCACCTTTTGTAACTTTCTTTTTAAAATCACTAAGTGGTTGCTCAACTAAACCTTTAAATATAACTGGTATTGTTTCTTTTAGATCTTCTAACTTGTTATGTAATGCAGCAACCTCTGCTGTTAATTCTAAAATCTTTTTTGTATTATCTTCTACAGTTTTAGTGTGCATAGATTTTATATATTCTCTTGTTTTAGGATCTACATTTTTTTCTAATACTTCTGGATTAGCAACTGTCTTAGCCATTATCTTCCTCCCATTTGTTGTGTTAATGGTATTAGATTACCAGCTTCAACTTCACGTTGTACATCTTCATTTGGTTGTACAGAAGCACCACGCATCTTTTCCATCAAAGACATTTGTTGTGATGGTGATGGACCTTGTGCTTGTTGTTCTTTAGATATTCTGAATTGATCTAGATCAGATATACCCATTGCACGTATTGCTTCTTCAGCAATCTTTGCTGTATTATATTCCATATTTAATCCAGTCTCTCCCATAACTTTTAACATGTTCATCCATGTCTCAGCGTTTCTTGTTGGCTCAATAGGTAATGAACCATCAATAACTAAATAATCAATATCACCTTGTAAATCTTGTACACTGAAATCTATGTATCCATCGTCCACCATATCAGCTAATTGTGTAGGCATATTATACGGGTCCATTTTTATAGAACCATCATAAGCTAAAGCATCCTGTATATTTGCAATCATCATACGTACCATTGGTCGTACTGTGGTTGCTGACATTATACGAGCTAATCCACCTAATCGTTGTGAGCCTAACTGCGTTAGGCGAGCAATCTCTGTAGCTGTTCTAACTTCACCAGTAGGCATACCTTGTTGTGCATCAGATGCAGCAGACAGTCTTTGTTTTAGTTCACCTAGCTGACCAATATCATTCCAATGACCTCTAGTAACATCTGGTACTTGTGCTATGAAAACACCATCGCCTGGTTTTGTCCCAGGTAATGTACGCACAATACCATAAGGATTTCTATCTACTAAATCAGGAACTGATACTTGTGTAGGATCAACAAATATTAAATTGTTTAGTGCTGCCTGTACGTTATCGATACGTGATCTTAACAACCACGTAGCGATATCATGTAGGGGTAACAATATATCGTACAGGCTTTGTCCATAAGTTTTATGTGAATCTTGAAACAATCCACCAAAAGCAAATGGTAACTGTTGACCATAAGGGTTAAGTTGAAATCTTATACATACTTGTTCATCAAGTATAGCAACAACTAAATATATAGTTTCTATTGATGGTATATTTATTTCTGCACCAGATAATTTTATCCATGCTTCATCTACCATTCTTGCATCTCCTAATGTGAAGAATGCTCCTTGTGTTGCATTGTTTTTTTGTAATGACTCTGCTGGATCTATAGATAAACCTCTACCTTTTTCTTGTTGGAATCTATGTGCATTCCAAGAATTTTTCATTGGTGATATAGTTCGTAGTCCAGGAAACATTTTTAATTTAGGATACAATCCAGATTGTACCAACGCATTGTATGATTGGAAGTCTGAGCATACTACATATTGCATGTTTTCCCAATCACCCCATTGTACACGAGGATCTGGAAACACACGTCTTGGATCGAAGTTAACTATTTTTGATTGATTGTATTTACTATCCCAAACTATTTTTGTTGGTGCAAAACCATATCGTACAGAGTCCAAAAGCATTTGTGCCATTCTTGCTTCACCTGCTGTACGTCTCATATGTTGATGTAAAACTCTTTCTAATACTGCAGCTACTTTTCTTGACTTACGATTTAATCCTTCCAACATAAACATTGGATTACGACCAGCTAATGCTGACATTAAATATGTTGTAACTGTGTCAGCTACTGCACGAGTATCTGCTATAACTGCTTTTTCTCTAAACTTTGTTGATGAAGGTTTTACATAAACATCGTGTGCCATGTCAGCTTCTCTCCAGTGATCATACCTATTTTTGATCTTGTCATGAGACATGTCAACCATAGCTTTGACATACTGTACTATCTTGCTTTCTTCTTCATCACTTAGATCAGCAGATATGTCTTCGTAGTTTTGTAGTTTATTTATATGTCTAGATAAATCTACAACTACATTAGATTCAGAATCAATTTTGATGTCTCGGTAATTACCACCGATATAATTATTTGCTACCATAAAACTCCAAGAGTATTGTTACACATAGAAGAAAATCTATAAGTATGTCGTCCCTATTCTCCCCATCCATGCCAATCAGTTTTACCTAATTCAGACTGTAATGATCCATGAGATGTGATTGGTAACGTCTCTAATTCACCAGCATTGAATGACATACGTGATAGTTTATCTAAAGCTATTGTTAATGCATCTATCTGGTCATCATGTGAACCATTAGGAAATCCAACAGATTCCTCTAAAAAATCATCTAACCAAGTAGCCGTCTTCTTTAGAAATACTCTACCACCTTCTATTAAGTCTGTGATTGCTGCTACACGAGATACCTTATCTACAGATACTTTATACGGTATGACTGCTAAACCAGATTGATTTTTTAATTCTTGTATAAGTGATTGTCCCGATGCTTTGTCTTCTATATGTATACCTCGTAAACCTTTACCACGCCATTTAGTATTCATATTTATTAGTATTCTTTTTAGTTCAGGAAAATCCCATCTACCTCTTTTTATATCTATAATATAAATATCTCCTTGATTATCTAAACCAGCTACAACGGCTACAGAAAAATCTGCTGTTGTTGTTTTCTTAAATGCTGTGTCACAAGCTATAATTATTGTTGGAAACTTTTCTATATCTATGTCTTCTGGATTATAATATTTCCACCATTCTGTTTTTATCATGTTACCACCTTTGATATATGGTGACTGTTGATAGAGTGCAGCAAACTCACGTGGATTTAATTTTTCCATTTTACGTAAATCTTCCATAGGAAATCTTTCTTCCCATAATGGCTTTTCTTTTTTTACTTTTATATATCTTTTGTATCTGGATACTTTGCTTAGTGGTAAGTGTGCATACTCTGGATTACGTACTTCATCTTTAGATTCTTTTTCTATGATAGCAGGAAAGTTTACATGCTCCCATTCATGCCAATCATCTTGTTGTTGTATTCTTCCACATAAATCATCAGGGTGCCATCTAGTAGCTATACATATAACAGCTGGCTGCTGATCATCTAATGGTTGTAAACGAGTCAACAATGAGGCAACATAATAATCCCATACTTTATTTCTTTGTATTGCTGAGTCTGCATCTTCACGTGATTTGATTGGGTCATCAATGATAAGTAAGTTTGCACGTCTACCAGTAGTTGTACCACCTAAACCAATAGAATAGTAAACACCACCTTGCGTTGTACCCCAATGATCAACTGCACGAGAATCAGCAGATAATTCTAAATTACTAAATGCCTGAGATGTGTTTGGATCTTTTGCATATTGTCTTACCTGTCTACCAAAAGTCATAGATAACTCTGAGTTATAAGTAACACACATGACTGCACGTTCAGGATTTCTACCAACATAATATACAGGAAACAAACATGAAGCTAAGAATGATTTACCATGACGAGGTGGCATGTTTATCATCAGTCTTTTTATTTTGCCTCGCTCAACAGCATCTAGTTTGTTTATCAAGTCAATCTGAAAATTAGCCAGACTAAATTTTGGATGATGTAGCTTTACAAATCCAGCAAATGTTTCTTCTGCATTTCTAAGAGACAACAATCTCTTAGCTGCTTCTTGTTTTGTTATCACGATATTCCTAATTGTTTTTTATAATATTCTAACTTTTTTAATTCTTCTTTTAACTTGCTTTTTTCTTTAGGATCTTTCAACTCTTCTGCCATTATTTTAAATACTCTTTCAATAATTGCACGTTGTCTTTTATCTGGATCAGATATCGCAGATAAATCTAAAGACTGTATAGCTTTTGCAAAAACTTCTGGACTTATTTTTGCAGGTTTAAATCTTTTTTGTACGTTAGTTACTGACATTATGTGTCTCCTTTCCAATACAGACATTCTCAGTTTTGCAGAATTTTATGTGAGTGCCGAACAGCAACGTGGCACTTGCACAAGGCGGGATGGGTACCACGCCCCCCCATGTTTTGCAGCACTGCCCTTTACACACAAAAACCATAGGTTTTTGTTGTAAATGCTAGGGTTTTTGTACTTGGATACAACCTTTTTAAGGTTGTATACAAGCATTGCAAAAGTTTCGGCTCTTGCTTTGCAAGAGGTAAAAATACGGCTCTCACACGTGAAAATGCTGTCATTACAACGCTTATAGCGTTGTCGGTGGTGCTCTGTCTACACACGTGTGGCGTGAGGCTGAAACCCTATAGCTATTTTAGTGATTATACGAAGTATAATCACAAAATAGCTTAGAAAGGAAGATTATGAGCAAAAACAGCGAAGATTGGAACAATCTTGCAAGCCAACTTGCTACTTTAGTAGCAAGACAATACAACAAAGCCAAGTCCTTTGGACTTGGAGAAGATTGGCGAAAAATGTACTTCCGAACGAAAGCAAAATGCTTTCGTCAAGGCGATGATGTTGCTTTAGCAACATTTCGATCACTATGCTTTGCAAGTGAAACTTGCATAAGCATTTTACAATACGAAGCTTCTCTTTGAGAAGCTTTCACACACACATTAGGTTTTGACGATTTTTTTAGGTTTTTTAACCCTTACGAAGTAAGGGTTTAAAAAAACCTTAACCTCAACTGCTGTGATGAAAATTGGAACTTGTTCCAAGCCCGTTTGTGTGGCTTGAAACGACAGTTTCAAGACGGAAAACAGCAAGGAGTTTTTATGACGTACACTACTACAAACGTAACTGTTAATTTTATTAACAGTTCAGGCAACACAGTTGCTACTGCTTCAAGACCACTTCGTGTCTTGCCAAATGGCAAGGACTTCGGAGTTGTTCGTAAAGGCAAGGTATTGCCTTTCCTTCCGACTGGCACTAACGAAGGCAGTGCTGTTGTTGGTGGTGACAGTTTTACTGTCGACCAGTGTCGTGCCGCAAAGATGTCTGACCTTGGTCTAAAGACCAAGTCAGAGGTTAAGGCGAGTAAGCCAAAGGCTACTCGTACTGTGGCACAGCAAGAGGCAACAGTCAACATGTTGACTGCCAAGCTTCAAGCGAAGCCTACGCCTGCTGTCAAGAAGGCACACGCTACTGCTACGAACAACCTTGCTAGACTAAAGTCTAGCGAGGCTGACAAACCACAGCTTGATCTTTCGTCTATGACGAAAGAGCAACTTGTGTCTATCCTTGCAAAGCTTGGGTAGTTTTTCACTCATAGGGTTGCTTTTTAGCAACCCTATCTAACCTTCACAAAGGAGTGCTTATGCGTGCTTACTGTGTGAGATTTCTGGGAAGTCATTGGATTAACCAATGGCTAGATACTGACCGACAAGGCAGTTGAGATACTCTCACACAGGCACACCAGACGATGACATGGCGAGGGGGAAGCCGACATAATTCCCCCACCAAACAACAACAAGCGAGGTTTTATGATTAGATTTATATGCGTACTTATGACAACTGCATCTGCGTTTGCTACATTTCTTGCGTACAAGGAATGGTGGATACATGGAGATTTACTAGGCGTAGCAATAGGCATGACAATCATGACTATGATTGGTATATACACAACAATACTTGGAGATCACAATGAAATGTAAACAATGTTCAACACAATACACACCACACAGATTCAAGGGGGATGTGGCAGGCGACCAACTACAAGAGCATTGTTTACAATGTTCACTCAAACTCATGCGTACTGCAAGGAAGTACAACATGGATACCATGTTCACACGTATGAAAAGCAAACCAGAACTACCAGAAGGTACACGTAAGGAACGACAACTCATCATGCAAGCACACAAGGATAGGATTCGAAAGAACGCCTACCTCATGCGTATGGCTGAGAAACAAATCGAACTTATCTCTTACGAGATAAATCACACATAGACACAAGACTTCAAAACTCACTAGATATTTTACACTTTTTCTAAAAGAAAAAGTGAAAATATCTGTGATGTTGCAAAAGGCAACGACAATCAACGACAACAATCGGAGAATATCTTATGGAAAAAACACATAAGTTGTATCAACGACTTCGCAAAGCATTATCAAAATCGTTTGATGATATGCGATATGACTTGAGAAAGTTAGCAAACGAGGTTGTTGAGACAGACGTAGGTATAGCCACACAAGGTGATTCCTTGAAGGAGATACAAGATAATCCTGCTATGCTTGTAGACAATTACAGTGGTGTAAAGTTTACATGGGCATGGATAAGAGACAGACTACACACAGACGCATTGCTTTATCTTTGTGATTATTCAGGAGGGATAGAGAGAGGTTTGTCTGCCAACGACAGATTTGAGAACATAATGAACTGCATTGCTTATCCAACGCGTTCACGAAAGAACTCAAAGAGTAGACATGGATACGACTTGGGCGTTCCAGCTACAGCGAGTAAGTACATAGACAGTTTAAAGTCGGAACTTCTATCGGATAAATCAACGACTAAACAAGGAGAAAGTATGGAAGAACGTAGACGATCAACACTTGATTTGACACTTGAAGAATTGATGGCTGTATTTGATACAGTCATGTCTCATTGTGTATCCAAGCAAGTAGGTATCTGTGAAGAATCATTTGTTGCAGATGTAATGAAAGCCTTTGCCTCATGTTATGAGGAAGAGAACAGACTTGTAGGTTTACAAGCATTGGTAAAGTCAAAACTTACAGAAGGTAAGATACCTGACTACACAAATGAGATACCTTGTGAGCCAGAACTTGATGAGTTTGTGCAAGCTATACTACATACACTTGGTGTTGAGTATTCTTATGACAAGCAACTTGTCAAGGAAGCAACGACATCAAGCATTGGTATATCAAAGCAACAGCAACA
>Ga0160423_10005757_pt1 | contig 10081 bp, 8 predicted proteins | sample CRUFie14St8metaG_FD_108191 | JGI IMG/M metagenome (GOLD analysis project Ga0160423, IMG submission 108191) | Marine microbial communities from the Costa Rica Dome - CRUD Field 142mm St8 metaG | ecosystem: Environmental > Aquatic > Marine > Oceanic > Photic zone | place: Costa Rica: the Eastern... | reverse complement strand
CTGATGAGTACGTGAGATTGCTCTCACCATTCAGGGTGTTGGAAGTCCCCGAAGCTGTTACGAGATTGTTATTGGAGTTGTTGTTGATAGTTATGGAACCAGAGCCCCCCAAAAACTCAGAAGCGTCAACTGTTTCCCATACAGAGCCATTCCACACAAGCACTTTGTCGGTGCTTGCTGGCGTTCCAGCATCACTTAAACCAGATACAGAAAGAGATAGCGCACTAGACGATACCGATACAGGGGCTGTCGCAGTGATGTCCCCCTCTAATACTACTTTTTTCCATGAAGCCATTCATTAATCTTTGCTTGCTTCTAACTTCTCCAATCTAGACAACTCTTTTTCGAGCTTTTGTATTGCTTTATAGACTATTTCAGCGTCAGACGCTTTAATTGTAGCATTACTAGCACATTGGCTCAGGAAGTAAACTTCTTGAATGTCAAGTTTCATGATGAATTAAATTTTAAAATTAAACTACTTAGCTTCAAGCTGATTGTTTAGCTTGTTCACTACGTTACTAAGCAAAAGTACATCCTTCCCCTCAAAAGTAGACTCAGAAAGCAAAACGAGCAAATAATTTAACTCCTGCTTAGAGAGGGTGTCTGTAGATACGCTATGTTCGTTGGATTGTTTTCCTAGAAGTCCCATTATGACACTCTTAAGTAAAGATCTTTTGTAGATGAATCAAACCAAAAAGCTCCAACCCCAGCAGATGTATCTGTAGATTGAGCGCCACTCGTAGGAGAGCCTGCATTAAAGTCCATAACAGCAATGTCCACAAGGTCATCTGTGGTGTTTGTGGCGGATCCGTTATGACCTCTTATCTGCCATCCAGTAAGCTCAGAAACCTGAGCATATCTCCATGCAAACCTTGGTCTGTGAGCCTCTGTAGAAGAAGTAAATACATCGAGCCCAGACTCAGAAGCATCAGTTACCCCAGGTGTGGAGCTAGTATTGGCAAGGGTGATTACGTGATCCTCAATAAGAACCTCTGTAGAGTTTACCGTAGTAGTTGTTCCAGTTACACTAAGGTTACCCTGGATGTTTACAGAGCCTGTAATAGCAGCGCCACCAGTAGTAACATTAAGCTGAGCGGTAGAAGTGACTCCAGCAAAACTAACAGCGTCATCAGTACCTAAGTTTATTGCGTTTGCAGAAAGAGTACTGCCAGAAAGACTAATAACAACATCACCCTGAACAGCAGGATTTGCGGCAGGAGCGGTGTCTAAATTTGTTTGGGTGCCGATGTTAATCTCATTGACAGACAACACCTGATTTGCCCCCATTTGGACGTAGGTCTCTGACCCGCTTGCTATTGTTACATTAGGGAAGTTGTCGTTAATCGCAGAGGCGGTAAGAATTTTCGTGTCATCGGTAAATGACAGAGAATCAGTGTCGGCGGTAGTGTAGACCATCCCTGGGTCCAAGTGAACCAACTGAACACCTCCATCTTTAATGTCAATGGCTGTTGACGTGCTGTCAACATGAAGCGTATTTGGATCTAACCTAGCAACAAGCTTATTTGAGGCATCAAACTGAAGTCCAGCATTAGTGCCTAAGTCTACAGTCATTACCCCGCTTGAAAGATCAAGACCATTTCCCGCTAACGTTGAGGCGACGGCTACACCCCCTGAGCCAACTTCGATTCCATCGCCAGCTTTAACTTGAATTTGAGCTGGACCAGATGTAGCGGTCCCTACACTAAAGGTGCCATTACCATCGGCGTCTTCATGAATAATAATACCGCCATTAGCAAACGGAGCTATCTCCGTAATATCTCCAGTTCCAGCGGCAGCAGAAGCAGCAGCGATAGCAGCAGCGATTTCTGAACCCGTGGCGAGGTTCGAAGTGTTGCCAGCAGCAACACCGCCAGTAATGTTGGCGTCAGTTAATACTTTTCTCCAAGTAGCACTCATATCTCTGTTGTTTTGAGCAAATATACAATTAATTATCTACACCAAAAAACAATTCGTTATTGCTGCTAGCGTATATACCTCCAAGCACTGGTGTGGGAGGCGTAGACTGTCTTGATATAGATACAACCCTTTCTTCATTTAATGTAAGTGCGGCTACGTCTCCGCTGTTATTACCAACAAAAAGCTCCATCTTAGTAGACACTCCTGGGCCGCTTCCAGCAGAATCAACTTGAGTGAAAACCATTTTTCCAGCAGTGGCTTGGTTTCCTCCTGTGTCCGCCCCAAAAAAAGCGATCTGAGCTATAACGTCCCCAGATTGGGTTGGAGTAAGCAGGCTATCAGAGCCCCTGGATCTAAAAAGATTTATAGAGGGGAAGGTAGAGTTGCTACTCTTGACCATGGACACAGACTCAAACTGAGGGGTTTCTGTCCAATCGTAATCAAAGTCCACGTCGCTAAGCTTAGCTAAAACAGCAAACTTATTTCCACCAGGCTGGGTTCCTAGTTCAGTCCATGAACCAGAGTCATCCCAGGTAGAGCCAGTAAATATAAACGCCTTGTAGCTGGAGTTCTCTTGAGTGACGGCCAAAAAACCACCAGTTCTGATAGAAGAATCCAGGGTGTCTCTATTTGCTTTTGAATCAAATAGGCCAAACCCTTTGATCTGCCTATTAGTGGCGTCTAGGATGGGCCTGCTTGGGTTATTGTGAGCTACCGCTTCTGGGAAAAAAACTGGCATCAGAAGTTTATGGTTAAGGCGACACCATCGGCAAAAGCCCCAGGATCATTGGTTCTAAAAAAATTATATTCTATCTGGGCGCCAAAGCTGTTGGTTACTAGGAAGGGGCCGTAACTAGTAAAAGCTCCAGTTACTGGTTGAGCCCCCTGCAAGACCTCAGTGACTGCTCCGAAACTGGCTGGGTAAACAATGTAGGTGAAGTTACTAGTATTGTTGGTATCAGGGCTACACGTTGTAGATATGGTTGTTTCTAACTGTAGCTCATCATGTATAGTTGAGAGGTTGTCGTAAACGCTCTGGAAATTGCTAGAAGAAACCTCAAGAGGACTTGCGCCTACCTTAACCCTAAACCTAAATCTAATGGTCTTGTTGTTGGACGATATGGTCTCGTTAGATTCCCCTCCGTCATCTATGGCGGTTAAGTTGAAGACGTTTGTTGAAACACCAGGCGAGAGATCTATAAACTGAGAAAGCGTACCAAAAGCAGCGACATCGCTAAATCCCCCTTCTACCAACGTGCCATTCTGAAAGAAAGAAACAGAGTTGTCCTGAACGGAGGTGTCATCAGATAAGCTTTGTTGAAAACCAAAAACCCTGACGCCTCCCCCTACTTCTCTAGTTATAATGTTAAGAGCGTTTAAGGATGGATCTGGGTAAGAGCCATTTTCATTTTCAAAGGAGACATTTAAAGCGTTAAGGGATATCGTGGATAGAGTATACTTTTGAAGCATATCTATTAATATCGATTGAAGTGACGTCCCAGAAGCTATCGGGGTAGTCATGTGGCTAAATGCAGCATCGTTATTAGTGATGTTTATGACCTGATCGGTAGTTACATCAGTGCCTCCAGTGCCACTACCATTAGACGCGCTGGTAATCCTTCCCTTAGAGTCAACAGTAATATTAGCCAGAGTGTAGGAACCTGGATCTACATCTGTGTCTTCGAGCCCGATTGTCCCAGAAGTGGTGATGACACCGCCCGTCAAACCATCAGCGGCTATGATCTGGGTTACGGTTCCGCTACCCCCCTGACCAGGTATTCCAACAGATGCCGTATAACCCTGAGAAACATTTATCGTGTTCTTCGAGGCTGGGTTTGTAACGGTTATAGTGTTCTTTAACTGGGGGTTGGAAACTACAATCTCTATGGTATCTTCCACTATTACGGCCATACCACAAAGATAATAAAAAGAAAAAAGGCCCACGAGGGGCCTTCTTTTGTCACGCTAAGGGAAGCTTATGCGTCCAACGTAAAGTCTGGAAGCGCTGAGGTTACTGCTTCGTCAACAATTGTATCAAGGTTGGTCTCACCCCCAGCGTTGTTGTACTGGATGTTAAGCATGTGCTGGTACACGCCAGCGTTTTCTACCGCCTTCATAGCGACGTAGATATTACTGTCCTGTACGCTTACAGACAAAACTGATACTGTTGGGTTAAGAAGGGTAAAGCCACCGTTCTCAAACTCCTTTGTGCCTGTGAAGCTCCAGGACTTAGACTCAAATTCAAATGCCATGATTAAAAAGTTTAGTGCAAATATAGTGATTATGGTTTAATTCCGTATTCGCCAGTGGGAAGCGTATAAGTAATCTCTCCCCCATTCACCATATCTAGGTAGGTGTATGTTTTCGGAGAGGACAGCTCCATGCTTTCATAGGTGGCCTGCCACTGACCTTCACCAACTTGAATGCAGTCACTTAATTCTTGCTCCTTAAACCTCCATGAAAAGTTAGGAGCCCTAGAATCTGTCCAAGACTGACTCAGATCATCCTCACTTGTAATTATAATCGTGTATTCTGCCATATTAACTTCCGTATATAAGCACAGGGCGACCGCCTTCAGGGTGCGCCATTCCAAGATGCGTGGGAGTGGGGGTAGCTAATTGAACGAAACTGGTTGTGTTTGATGTGGTTGAGACACCATTTACCCTTATATAGGGTGAGCCATCCTCTCTACCTACGGCGTACCAGCTTCCGCTTTTTTTACCAAAAGCAAAGTAAGCAAAAGAAGCATATTTGATTTCAATAAATTGTGTCCATCCAGTGTCAGTTCCAATTCTCGTAAAAGTGCTCGTATGACTTGTGGATCCATCGCCACGGGTTCCACCGCCAAATCCGCCGCCGATGCCGCAATGGTAATGGTGACCATCAGAAGTTTTTATGGCCTTAATATAATTAGCGCCTACCCAAACACTTTGCCAGTCCGTGTCAGAGTTCGCTGTACCAGGAGAGGTCTGATCTCCAGAGCTTGAAAGACCGAGCTGATTGTTGCTGTCATCTCCCCATGTAACTAAGGTACCCCCCTTTATGGCGGCAGAAGCTTTTTCACCTGTAGATATTTGAGTCCAATCGGTATCAGTCCCTATTTGAGTCCAAGACGTAGTATCACCGCTGGTGGTCCCTTGGCCTGTCCTTCCGTCTTGATTTTTACCAGCGCTATATAAAGCGCCTGTAGTCTTCAGGGCTAAGCTATAGCTATCCCCACAGGATACTTTTGACCAATCCGTGTCAGATCCAATCTGAACGAAATTAGTGTATGAAGACGATGTATCCCCTCTTCCAAACTGCCCGTCACTATTTATACCCACAGCCCAAAGTGTTCCATCTGTTTTTACCGCCAGTGTGTGGCTCCTACCAATGCTAAACTCTGCAACCGAAGTTAACACGAGGCCGAATTGACGTCTTCTCCCTCCGTAAACGTAGGTGTTACCAATTTCAGATACTGCTCCTGGGGATATCATAAAAAAGTTGCCAGAGTTATCCAGCAGACCAATTTGTTGTTTACCTCCTTTTATCTCTTGGATATCCGAAACGCCTGGAGGTGATGACACACTAGAGTGAAATTCAACGGTTGAGAAAACCCTCTCGACAGCGGGCTGAGAAATAACGTTTTGCGAACCAGCAGCGCCTCCCATGGCAATTATTCCTGAAGTTGGCTCAGAAGCCCCACCGCCACCTGAAGGAACGTCTTGTTCGTTAATTTTTGCGATATCTGCCATTTCAATATCGTTTTTTTTGCTGATGTCGGGCATTATGCAAGTTCGATGAAGTCTTTAGAAGGATCGAAGTAAACCACGTTGGTAGCTACTTTATAACCGCACACCCTTACAATAGATGCTGAGGTAGTAGGAGCTGTAGTGGTAAGCTTATTTGCTGTTTCGCTCAAGTAAACCACGTCTCCTGCACTGCCTCCAGGGTCAGTAGCCAAGTATACGAACCCTTTCATGATCATGCCGTTTACGTCTGTGTCGGTACCTGCGGCAACAGCTATAAGACCCTTTGCAGTAGCCTCAGCGCTAGCATCAGTGTTGGCCCAGTCACCAGAGCTGTTGAGATAGTACACATCTCCAGCTACAGAAGTAGAAGTACCTTGATACCAAATCTCTGCACCCTCTCCGTGATGTCCTGCTGACGTAAGACCTTCGTCGCTAACCTCTATCTTGTCAGCGATGACTTTACCTTCTACCCGAACGTTGCCTACTACGTGTAGCTTCTCTGTTGGTGCTGTATGGTTATTAAGGTTTGTATTATGAAGTTTAAGGTTCCCGTTACTGTCAAACCTGGCGTATGCTTTCGGATTAGAGGCACCTGGGACACCTTGGGTAAACCATATATTTTCTTTATAATTTCCTGTATTTATTTGTAGACCTTGGAGACTTCCAGAAGGATCCCAACCAATCGAACCCCAGTAATTGGCATTGTAGTTTGTTGAATTCCCTGTAGGTCTAAATATTAAGTGAGAATGATAATTTGAGTGACTACCTGCACCAAACTCAAACACGCTGTTAAATCCGTTACCAGTGTTTTGAACTTCTGTGCCTACAAGGAAGGCTTTATTCTTTACAGATACTTGACCGTTACTTCCATCTAGTTTTAGAACGTTCTTGTGGGTGTAAGTGTGAAAGTCATAGCCTTGAGTATTAGAACTATTTCCTGTCCACTCAAGCCAGTCATAAACAAATCCTGTGTGTTGAAATGTTTGAAGGTTTTCTGCTGTTCTGAGATTTACACCTGTGCCTGAGATTCCTCCCCCTAAATTAAATACGTTACCACTATAGTTAATGCCTAAGCTGGGAGTACCAGAAAAAGTAATCCTATTGTTACCGCTATTGTCTGCGATTTTCATTTGGTGAGCCTTCAAAGAAGGGCCATAGTTGCTATATCCCCCTATCTCTATCTCAAACTTATCGGCAGATCCATGCCAGCCACCATCCATAATGAATTTAGGATCATGACCCGCCTGAGCATCACCATTAATTGTTAGGGTACCAGCATTGCCAGTGTCATCGCCTCTAACGCCCACCTCAAGACTGTTGTGGACTTTTACTTTTTTGTTATCAAACTCCCCGTAGATAAGCGGGGTGGTGGAGTTGCTGTTCTCTATGTAGAGTTTGTTGGAGCCTGTCTCTGCGTTACCCGCTTGGTATCCAAGGAGCACGTTGCCATCTGAAGAGGTTGTAAGGTTCTCACCAGCTTGATAACCAATAATGACGTTATTATCACCGTTTGAGTGAGTGAAACCTCCGATAGACACATTGTAAGATTTTCCAGATGTAGATCTGCCTTGCCTGAAACCTATGTACGTGTTGTGAGAGCCAGAACCCATGACGCTTCCCGCCTCGTATCCAATAGCAACAGCGTGAACACCACTATAACTGCTTACAGATTGACGTCCAATAGCGATTAGCTTGGTTCCAGTTGCGGACTTCCCAGCTCTATCTCCAATACATACAGACTCGTTACCCCCTCCAGCTTCATAACCCACACTAACTCTGTTGCTAACGTTGGAGACCCTGAAATTTTTACCTATCTCTATATTTCTTGAGCCAGTGCTGATTGCCCCTCCAGTTTCGTGACCTATTAACGTGTTGTTAGAACCCGTAGTAATAACATCTCCAGCCTGATACCCAACCGCAGTATTACCCGATCCAGTAGTCAAAGCAGTTAAGGCTTGGTAGCCGACGGCTACTGTGTTGGAAAAGGTTGAACTGCCTGACACACCTCTACCTGCAAACCCCCCAAGGAGGGTATTCCCGTCGCTTTTAGCGTATTGACCCGCGTGGGAACCAAATGCTGCTAATCCACCATTGTTTCCTCCTGAAGCATTTTCACCAGCATAAGCCCCTACCGCTGTGTTCCACCTTCCGTCAGAGTCATAAAGTGCCCTTTTACCAACACCAACAACCTCCTGTGATAGATACCCATCCCCAAAAGATGCACCAGCTTCTTTACCTACAAATACACTTCCTCCTAAGTCACCATTCGCGCTTCGTCCTGCACTCGTTCCAATTAAGGTGTTGTCTTGCCCTATTGTTCCATTATTTCCAGCTCGCGCACCAAAAACAGTGTTGCTCTCACCTCCAGTGTGATCTTTTAGGGCTTGATAACCAACAACTGTGTTATACCTCTGTGTTGTTAAGGCATTGGCGGCCTGATGCCCAACCGCTGTATTTTCATCTCCAGTAGTTAACGCAGTTAACGCTTGATAACCGACGGCAACTGTGTTGGAGAAGGTGGAGGTTCCACTCGCACCTTTACCTGCGTCTCTGCCTATTAGTATGTTGGCTGCTCCAGTTGTAGCCTCTTTACCAGCGTCTCTACCAATCATAACGTGATCAGAAGAGTCATTTATAGCATATCCAGCCTGATACCCTAAGAAAACGCTATCATTTACAGCGTTTCCGCTCCCTTGCACATATGAAGAGAAATCGCCAATTGTTACATTTCTCTGACCGCTAATACCTCTGCCAGCGCGGAAGCCAAGACCTGTGTTGTAACTGCCAGTCGCGCCACTAAGAGCTTGATTGCCTATTGCAATTATTTTTTGAGCAGACGGGATAAAACTTTTACCAGCGTCTTGGCCTATTCTAACAGCAGCATGAACGAAGCGTGAGTTGTAGTTAGAAAGATCCCTCGTAATCGTAAAGCTGCTATTACCACTGTCAGGGCTTTCAGAATTAAGAATCACAACACCCCCGTCAATTCTAACATTCCCATCTACGTGCAAAGGCTCCGAAGGTGTTGTAGTCCCGATGCCGAAGTTACCTTGTTCTATATAGGAGTTCGGGTAAGTAAAGTCACTAGCTTGATACTCTTTCTGAGTTACGCTATTAAACTTGTAGTTTATGTGAGACTCTTTACCGCCGCTGTAGACTCTATCTCCAATACCAATACCTGCTCCGTGGTCTGTGTCGTATGGAAAACCACTTAAATACCCGCTCCAAATAAGCGTGTTATCGTGATATATGTAGTGTTGTCTATCTACAAGTTTAATTTTTATCTCGTAGGCAGTATTAGATGATATGGTTAGACTATGATAACTAAATGGATCAGAGACAATCTCTGAGCCAGCTCCATTAACTACTTTGATCAGCGAAGCATTGTTGTTAGGAGCTCCACTAGAATTCCAGGCAGCGCTCAAAAGGAAATAGTTATTTGAGTCTACGACCCCAAAAGCAAAATGAATAAGGTCGCTTCCATTTATTCCTGCCAGATCAACTTGATAATTCCAAATAAGTTCGTAGTCAACCCCAGAGGTAACCGCGCTAGAAACAAATGTCTGGCCTTCATTGTCAACACTTTGGTCCATTCCAGCTTGACCAGCCCCTCCAAATACCGTAAGATTAGGCCCGTTTCCTCCAGTATCATCAAATATTGTAGAGTATGTATGACCGCTGTCTGAGGTGTGCGACCCCAGTGCGGTGTCGGAGGCTTCAGTAAAGGTATCGCTGTATATAGTTGTTCCTGTAGCAGTTGGGTTTGTATCCTCTACCTTGGGGTTGCCATACACAATAATATTGTCGTTAACAGTTACTTCTTGAAGCTCTGTTAAGTTTTCAATGTGTGTTATAGAAGAACCTCTTGCCCCAATCTCAATAATGTTATTTCCTGGAGTTAATGGGTGTCTGTAAGAGTCACTCTCTCTCCTATCAGACGATGTACTTGTGTTTCCACCAATTTTTATATACTTGTTAGAAGTTCCAAGTACATTGTTCCAAGTTGCAATCTCCGCTTGCTGGTTATTTTTAGCACCCCTAAACCTTCCGTTATTGTCGAAGTTACTCGTAGCGGATATAGAGCCTGATGCAGTTACACTCCCCGATGTGATTGAGCCGCCTCCAACGTTGAGACTAGTTCCAGTGATAGATCCCCCAGAAAGTGTGCCTTGACCTGCACTGATACCTGCAACTGCAAGCCCCCTGCTAGAGGCGTAGCTTTTTGTGCTATACTCATAAACAGTGTCATTGCCGTCAGCAATTACAAACACCTTATCCCCTCCTTCATAGATGTAGAAATCATCTATATTACTGTTTGGTGGAGCTGCGGAAGACTCTGCGGTAAATGTAGCTGTAGATATATCCCATGCAGTAGATAAAGAGTACTCGAAGAATTTTTCAAGCTCATCCATGATAATCATACGAGTACCGTT
>Ga0160423_10005756_pt1 | contig 10081 bp, 5 predicted proteins | sample CRUFie14St8metaG_FD_108191 | JGI IMG/M metagenome (GOLD analysis project Ga0160423, IMG submission 108191) | Marine microbial communities from the Costa Rica Dome - CRUD Field 142mm St8 metaG | ecosystem: Environmental > Aquatic > Marine > Oceanic > Photic zone | place: Costa Rica: the Eastern... | reverse complement strand
GTATGGTGCTTATGACGTGAAATTCTTCACGGAGGACTGGTGTGCGTACTGGAGCAGAAAGTTCAATTTGCACCACACCGATCGCGAAATCGTCAAGGCAGTTCTCTTCGTCGCTTCCCGCCACGGCTACCTCCATGTGTTTGAGAAGTACTGGAGCCAGGCCTACCGCGAATGTCTGCTTTTAAAGAAGCCACAGAAAAAGCTCAGTAAGCTGTGGGACGAGAGGACTTGTCGTTTAGCTGCTGAGGGTGGCCATTTTGAGGTGATCAAGTGGCTGCGGGCGAAGGGCTGTCGGTGGAATAAAGAGACGAGTAATGAGGCTGCTCGTGGCGGTCACCTTGAGATGCTCCAGTGGATGCAGGCGAAGGGGTGTCCGTGGGATGAATTGGTGAGTAGTGATGCTGCTTTTGGCGGCCACCTTGAGATGCTCCAGTGGATGCGGGCTCAGGACCCGCCCTGTCCGTGGAACTCGAAAGTTTGTTATTACGCTGCGGGTAATAGTCACCTGGACGTCCTGCGCTGGGCGAGGAGTCAGGGCTGTCCTTGGGATGAAACAGTGCCCCGTGCTGCAGCCGGGGGTGGTCACCTGGAGGTCCTGCGCTGGGCGAGGAGCCAGGGCTGTCCTTGGAATGAACGCGTGACCTATGCTGCAGCCTGTTATGGTCACCTTGAGGTCTTGAAGTGGCTGATCCAGGAGGGATGCCCCTATGATAAGGGAGAGTGCCGTAAGGCTGCTGCGGGGGGAGGGGAGCGTGCGAGGAAGTTTTTGGAGTGGCTCGATGAGTAACCGCCGCGAGAAAATCATCACGGTAGTGCGGGCGCGTGGCCACATTGGCGGGCTCTTGCGATAAATGTTTTGACATACTTTTTCGTTGTCAGTTCTCAATCTTGCGCGCTGCCCCGGCCCTCTCACGAGCTGAAAGGGTACTAGTTCCCTGCGCCATGGCGATGTAGGCCTAGCTCTGCACTCACTCGCGCCCTCCAGGTTGGACATTTCCATTTCACAAGAAAAAAACGGATTTGGCTCAATCTGCGTTACGATGGATGCGTTTTTGCGGATGGGAGCAAGGAGGGAGGTGATTGAAGGGACTGAGAGCGCGACCGAGACGAGGCGAGGGAGAGCGAGGGACCACGCGCCATCGTCGAACAGAAGAAGAGAAGGAGGGAGGGCACGGACACCAACCAGGGAGAGGTCAAGGCACTTCGCCAGGAGAACGAGGAGCGGCGCGAGGAAAGGGACAGGTCTCGCGAGGAGGTCGAGGGGCTGAAGCTGAGTAACGCGAAGCTCGAGGCCGGGTGCCATACTTCGCAAGAGAAAGACAAAGAAGTCAAGCTTCCGACGGAGGTGTGGGCGATCATCGCGGGAGAGCTCGATCAGGACGACGTCAATCAGGATGTCTTACACGGGTGCGGAACTCCCTTACGACGTCTTGGCAACGATAGCCCGGGCATTGACTAAGAGCGCCACCCCCAAGGAGTGCGCGGACTACGCGTTGGTCTGCAAAGCCTTTCGCGAGGGCATTCAAGAGAGAATCTTTGACGTAAAATGGAGCCATGCATGGGATGTCCCGTACGATGACGAGAGAACGGTGAAAGCAGAACGGTTGTTTGAAGAACTGATCGATTCACTCGAACCACGGCAAGGTCTGGAGGATTATGAGGTGCAAGATTTAGTTTACCAAGCGTACAACTGGGATGTCATCGACGAGGAATGGATGCTCGGTCGGGCAAGGGCAACGGCTAGGGGCTTTCTTAACGCTCACTGCTCATTTTGCGAGAGGTGCTTTCGCTACTTCCAAAAACACGAGGTCGTTTGGTACAAGAGAGCGTGCGTTCCAACAACGACGCCGACCTTCCGCGTGCAATCGGCATGCGCCAATTGCCGGGAGGTTCCAGAGGTGAGGGACGCTGTGGCGGATGAAGAGCACGCATGGTAGCGATGCGGTTGTAAAATGTAGATTGTAGTATTGGCTTCTGCCCCAACTTAAGTTTGCCGCCCCAGGGGGTCACAGGTCATCGGGGAGTCCCAGGCTAGCAGCGCCCTTCCTGTCCGACACGGCCCCCGCGACCTTCTTGATCATCGAGCAGCCCGCCATCAAGATCCGCTGCTCCTCCAGTGTAAGGTCCGCGCAAGCACTCTGCAACTTTTCCAACATTCCCCTGGTCTCGCCCAGCGCGATCGCAACGAAGGTCAGGTTGGGAGACAGGCCCGGCCGCACCACGGGGGCCGGGGTCGCCACTGGCGCAGGAGCTGGGGTCGGAGGATCAGGCTTCCGCAAAATGACCGGCACTGGCTGCGGCCCGTTGGACGCCTTCCCGGGAGCAACTCTTCTCTCCTCCTCCTCCTCCTCAGATTCAGACTCCTCGGAATCGTAGTACGAGTAGGACTCGCTGTTCTCTACCTTCACGCTGTACAGTGAGGTGAAGGGAAGGATCGGGGGCGGGGCTTGCTGGGGCAGCGGAGGCTCAGGCTCCCGCTGCGCAACTGCATCAGGCAGTGACTGCTGCGGCGCCGATCCGTTGGACGAAAGGAAGGCATCCTCCTCCCTCATGGCGTGGGCAGGCAGCGCTGGCATCGCACCCAAGTTGGCATTCCCGCCCATGGCGGACATGAGCTGGCTGAGCGGGTTGAAGCCGTTTCCCGCAAATCCTGCAGGAGGGGGCGCTGGCTGGGGGGGCCCGCGGCTCGCCGTATTGGACTGCACGGCGGCGGCAAAGGCATTGAAGTTGAAACCCCCTAACCCCTGGGCGTCTCCCAGGCCCAGAGCGACCGGCGGGGCCGGGGCCATCATCATCGGCGGTGCGGAGTCGTCCGCCAGGAGCTTGCTCTTGATTTTGTCGTTCGTGTGCTTCCTGGGGTCCGACCCTATGCTCTTTATCTTCATCCTCTGGATCCCGAGCTTGACCGCGCGCCCGATGTCCGACTCCACGAACCACGAGCCTCTGCCGCGCAGAAAGACAAAGAGAGAGAGGGGAGGGGGTGGAAGGCGAGAGTGAGTCGAAGGCTACCGCGTCGTCGAAGGGGCGGTGGGCGCCCTTACCGTCCTCTCGAAGTCATATTCCGTTGGAAGCCGCGCGAGCCGTCCTTCGCCGGGAGTCTCGGAACGTGCCTCGTTTCCTTTTGAGAGAGAGAGAGAGAGAGAGAGAGAGAGAAGAACCGTTGTCAGTATTCGTGGTGCGAACCCAATACGCCGGGTTTGCCGGCCGTCGCCGAAGGCGTCCGCATACCGTTTCCCTCATTTCAGAATGGCTCCCCCTTCGAGCAGTCGTCGACGAGGACCTTTCCCGTTGCGTCGAGGCCGACGACGACGTCGCCTTCTCTGACTTCTCTGACCGAGTCCCCTCCATCTTCTCCCGCACGTCCGTTCGCTTGCTCGCCCGCCCTCTGCGAGCGCAGCCTGCGCACACTTAGAAAGGAGATGGCCGTCGATGGCCGAGAGTGGCCGAGAATCAGTGAAGCAGCTTGCTGCAGATCAGGCGGGCAGGCGGATTCTCGGGTTTGAAGTCTCACAAGGGAGGGGAGGCAATGCTGGACACGAGAGGGTTCGCCGAGTTCGGGAGAGGAAGACAAAGGAAAGCAAAATTGAACCCCATCGGCCAGAAAAAAAGAAAAGAACAAAGCACGGAATCAAAAGTTCTCCTCGATCACTCCTCTTCCCCCACCTCCCCAGCCTCAGCCTCCTTCGCTCTCTTCTCTTTCTTGCCCTCTCCCGCAGCAAGCTGCTTCCTCAGCTCCTGCTCCTGCATGAGCTCCATGGTGATCACCACCCTCCTCGAGGCGGCCGCGATCTCGATGTCCCGCCTCAAGGACTCTATTGAAGTGGGGTCCTCCTCGGCTGCCTCCGCAGTGTCGATGGTCGCATTCAGGTCCCTCACAGCCGAGTCCACCGCCCTGGAGCTAGCCTCTGCCAGGCTGTCCTCCTCGGCCTCCACCTCCTCCAAGATCCGCAACACAGCCTCCCGCGGGCTCACCTCGTCCTGGGGACTCATCTCCAGCCTCTTCTGAAGGGACCCGAGGGACTCCAGAGCATCGATCTCGAGGGTTTCAGCGGCCTTGGACACCAAGGTTATCCCCTCCCAGGGCACGTGGGCCACGAATCCGTGGTTGGAAGGGACCTTCCTCGGGATGTTGATCACCCGGTTGGATCCGTCCTGCCACCTCACGACGCGGCCTCCATCGCTCACGGCAATGAACTTGAACTCGTATGGCCCGCCCTTGTCCAGGGAAATGCTCGCCTGCCACGTCGAGTCCGGGCTCTCCTCGGTGCCGCCCACGTGGCGCAGGGGAATCCCGCACTGAGGGTCCCACAGCCCGAGGCTTGGCTGGTCGCCTACCAGAAACAGGCTCTCGCCCTCACTGCACACGTACTCGGTGGTGAAGAGAATTCTCACTGTGTGGGTGATATCAAAAGGAGGACGAGGTAGACAAAGGGTGAGAGATTGGGTGGCGGCCTCGACGCGTCAGTCTTCGAAAATTTTTCCCTCAACCACGCCGGGAGAGGTTCTGGCGGTTCGCGGAGCGGATCCAAAAAAAGATAAATCGCTGTTCGGTCTGACTCCTCTTCTAACCTTTGCCTTCGTCCTTGTCACTCGCCGTGGACGCCGCGGAGGAGGTGGAAGCTTCCAAGGCTGATGTCGACGATGAAGATCTGACCCAGTCTGCCCCCCGTCGTCCACGCACAAGAGGCGTGCGAGAGCTACACCCGGCACAGGCGTTGGCCCTGTCACTGGCAGCGCGGCAGGCCTCCCTCCTCACCAGAATTGGCCTCTGCGGCCGGGCGCCGCCGCCGACGCACCGCGCGGGCTCGCGTGTGATGACGGCTCCTCTCATCCGATCGCTCGTGCCATCTCAGTCTCTCTCTCTCGCGCGCGCGCGCTGCAGCAACTTCTCCCACAAGATGATCGATCTCCCCCCCAAAGTTCCCCTCCCCCCTTTGGCATCGGAAATCGGACCCCCCAGCTGCTGGTGTTCGAAGCGGAGGCATCTTAGAGCGAGTCCAGGATGGCGGCGTCCAAGTCCCAAAAGGCGCTCCGCTGGAAGCATCGTGAGGCCCGAGGAGGTCCGTCCGTTCTGTCCCGGAAGGATGACTTTAGCGCCCAAGACGTCAAGGTCAAGGCCCGGCTGAAGCGCGAGGGGGCGCTTGACCGTGAGGCCGTGAAGAACGCCGCTGGGGTGGAGTTCTGGCTGAACACGCACGACCACGGAGAGATAGAGCCGGAGAATGAACTGGAGAAGACCTGGCGGTTGAAACAGGACGAGGTCGCGTCTTTGGTCGAGGTCGGGGCGGCGTCGAAGCGTTACGACTTGAAGCTCGGCCAGCTGGGCCCCTACGCGTGCAGTTACTCTCGCGACGGCCGGTGGCTCCTCCTCGGCGGCAAGAAGGGCCACCTTGCCATGCTGGACTGGCAGAAGCACAAAGTGGTGTGCGAGGTGCAGGTCCGGGAGACGGTGAAGGATGTGTGCTTCCTCCATAACAATGTTTTCTTTGCGGCGGCCCAGCGCAAGGAGGTTTATGTGTACGACAAGAGGGGTCTCGAGGTCCACCGTATGCGGGATCACAAGGACGTGGAGAAGCTTTGCTTTCTTCCCAACCATTTTCTTTTGTCGTCTATCGGCATGCAAGGGGTCCTGAGGTACCAGGATACCTCCACCGGCGAGATCGTGGCGCAGCACCGGACGAAGCTCGGGCCCTGCAAGGCAATGTGCCTTAACTCCTACAACGGGGTGGTGCTTTGCGGCCACGCGGGCGGCACGGCCACCATGTGGTCCCCAAACATGACGACGCCACTGGTTAAGATGCTCTGCCACCGGGGCCCCGTGAACTCCCTTGCTGTCGACCAGAGCGGGAGGTACCTCGTCACCGTTGGGACGGACAAGCAGATGAAGGTGTGGGACGTCAGGACCTTCAAGCTCCTCCACGCGTACTTTTGCTCGGCCCCCGCCAAGAGCGTGGAGATCAGCCAGAGGGGGCTGGTTGGAATCTCCTGGGGCTCTAGGGTGCAGGTCTGGAAGGACGCGCTCCAGACGAAGGCCAGCGCACCATACATGAACCACCAGCAGAGCTCGGGCCACATCCGGCAGATTCGGTTCTGCCCCTACGAGGATGTCGTGGGAATTGGGCACGAGGGCGGCTTTAGCTCCATCTTGGTCCCGGGTGCTGGGGAACCAAACTACGACTCCTTTGTGGCCAGTCCGTACCAGACGAGGAGGGAGAGAAGGGAGCACGAGGTGCACTCGCTGCTGGACAAGCTGCAGCCGGACACCATCGTGCTGGACCCGCAGAGCGTTGGAAACATAAAGCTCGACCCGAAGCAGGTGGTTGCCCAGAAGAAGGAACAGCAGAGGGCGGCGGCCGCGGCGATCGTGAGCAAGCAGCGCGCAAAGAACGAGTCCAAGCAGAAGATGAAGGGCAAGAACAAGCCCACCAAGAGGCACCGGAAGAAGCAGCTGAACATCATCAGGGACAACAAGGAGGCGGTGGAGGAGCTGGTCAAGCAGAAGACCGCGCAAAACCAGAGGGAGGTCGGGGAGAACGTGCCCAGCGCGCTGAAACGGTTCTTTTAAGTTTAAGTTTTCTCTTTTCCCGCTTTCTCCTTCTTGTTTCTCCTCCTGCCCTTGCCCTTTGGCTTGCCTCCTCCCTCGCCGGCCTTGTTCTCAACCTTTTTCGTGCTCGTGCCTCCGTCAGCGGCCTGGGAAGACGCCCCGTCAGCCTTCTTCTTCCGACGCCGGCGCCTCTTTTTCTTCTCCTGCTCCAAGGACGCCTTCTTTGCCTCGGCCACGCGCCTGCTCTCCTCTTGCTCCTCTTGAATGAGCTTGAGATCTGCTCCTGCAGAGCGCGCGAGATCCTGATCCTGGATGAACCACCCGCCGGTGGAGGGAGAAGGACTGAACCCGTTTGTGTCCTCCATGCTGTTCTTCATGGCCTTCAAGGTAGAGCAAAAAGAGTACCGGCACAGAGAGAGAGAGAGAGAGAGAGTCAGCACAGGATAGCCCCTGATTCACAAGAGAGGAACCAACGTACCTTGTAAAATTCCAGCTGCTCATTCTGTATGGCTCGGAAATCTGGACTGCTGCAGACTTCCGGCGACCAGCCAAAGCCAAAAAAGTTTTTCTCGGCACTCCGGGCCTCCTCCTCCTGCTGCTTCTGGTGCTGCTCGCGCATGATAGACGACAGACTGACGGACTTGTTTCCCTTGCCTTTCCGCTTTGAATCCAAAGACAGCGATGGGAACTGTTCTGCAGAATTGACTTTGAATTTTGAGTAGTTGTACCCGCCCAGGTCTGGCCCTGGTCGCGCACGACTGCTCCCGTCCAGCCCGCCCTGCAAAAAGAGGGACAGGCCCCCCTTCTTCAGTTTGGGCTTTGGTCTGCTCGAGCTCTTGGTGGGTTCCTGAGAGCTTGTGGGTGGCGGGGTCCTTTCCTCCGAGACCGGCTCAGGTATCGGCCTCTCCCTGCTGCTTCCTGCGCTGCCAAAAGAATTCGTGGGAAAGTCAGGTTCTGTGTCGGCCCACAAAAAGCGCTCGATCTTGGTGGGCGTCTCCACAGGTTTCTTGTTCCTCTTGTTCCTCCTCTTCTTCCCGCTGCCCAAGATGTCCTCCAAAGACTTGACCTTCACGTCAACTGCCGCCATCGCCGCTGAATTTGACGTTGATCGAGAGAACAGGAGCTTGATAAAGTTTCCCTTCTCTCTTGAGTCATTGAGATCGAGGCAGACCTTGCCCCTCCGTTCCATGATTCTGGCCCTGGGAAGCGTGCCCTCAAGGTTCATGATCTCCTCGATAGAAATGTGGCTCTGGAGTGACCCCCGAACAGCAGCAACAACGTCCAGGTTCGCGACAGCCATCTTCTCGCAGTACTCCTTGAGGTCCATCGCCCTGAAGGTCGCGGAAAATTCTATCAGGCTGCACAGCACGCGAGTGTTGACACAGCTCTCCGCGATCTTGGCCTGGCAGAGTGAATGCAAAGAGGGGATTTGGCCAGGTCGTCGCTGCGCATGATCATTCTCATCGCAGTCATCGTCACTGCTTTCTATGTCTGCCCTCATATGTGCAATGTCCAGCTCCCCGAGGTCGAGGTCAGCCAGCCGCACGGGAAGGTCACTAAAACCGTTGTTGTTGCCGTTGCCGTCCACCCTGACCCAATCGACGGGCGGATAGAAAATGCGCTGAACCGCGAGAGAATGCTTCTCTCCAACAGCGACGGCTGAGGCTCGCCTGATCGGCACCCGTTGGATGTCCACCGAATTCTTATAGGTCGCCGGTGCCCTCAGCGGCCTCGGCACGCCCTCAAAACTGTACACGTTACCCAGCTGGGTGCAAATGCAGGTCCTCTCCTTCCCTGCTGAGGCGGACACGGCTGCGTCGGGTAGCTTGAGCTCAAAGCTCTTCAGCTCTGGGTCGAAGGAATTCCACACGAAGACGACTCCAAGGCTACTGACTGCGCTAGAGTGAGATGCCCCGGCCGCAACCTCCACGATCTCCGGTCGAAAGATTGCAGAGTGGTCGTTATGGAACTCGACACCATGCCGTCCGCCAAAGGCTACTTTGGCGGGCGTGATGACCTTGTGGCCGAATGTCCAGACCTCTCCCGATCTGAGCAGCACAACAGTGTGGTTCTTGGATGCCGAGGCCATCTGAACGCTCCCCGACTTCATCGCCTCCACGATCCTCGGCGTCCCATTGTAGCCAGCCTCAGTGCTCCCGTAGCCCAGCTGCCCCTTGGAGTTGCTTCCCCAAGTCAGAAGGTCTCCGCCCGCAGTGACCACAGCCGTGTGCTTGTTGGCCGCCGTGATACAGACCACCTTCGCCTTGATGGAGCCCACCTTGCGTGGTGAAGGCTGGGTGTCCACCCCAGAATATCCGAGCCGTCCCTCCTTGTTGTTTCCCCAGGACCACACGTCACCAGAGTTGGATAGGCAGACTGTGTGGTGCTTCGCGGCAGAGACGCTCACCACCCTAACCTTTTCAAGCGAGCGGACCAGCCTCGGTTCCAGAACTGCCTGCATCCCGCTGTGCACATGGAAAGCCTCGTGCCCGAGCCTGCCGCCCCTACCAAACCCCCAGGTGTACAGCTGCCCCGATGCCGTCAAAGCACAGCTGTGGTACTTTGCGGCCGAGACTTGGCAGACTTTCTCCAGGGCGAGCCCAAGGCTCCCGCCATCCTCTCCCCCGAGGCCAAATGGCGCGACGGGGGTGGGCAAAGGTTGCTCAAACAAACATCCCGTCCCCAACTGATAGTTCGTGCCGAGACCCCAGCTGAACACTTCCCCGCCCTCCGTCTCCCCGAGCAGGTCGCTGACCTCGTGCGCGAGCAGATCAAAGGCCGTCCGGCCCTTGCGGTCCTCCAAGTTCACCTTCGCCTTGGCCTTCAGTAACCGAACGACGAGGCCGAGGTGGCCAAAGTAGCAAGCCCTGTGCAGCGATGTCCAACCAGATTCACCGTCCTGCACGTCAGGGCTCGCCCCCAGGCTGAGCAGAAGGTCCACAGTCTCCAGGTCGTTTCGCCAGACCGCGACGTGCAGCGGGGTGACGCGTGTGAAGGACGACAGCGTATTCAGAGCCTCTTTCGGGTCGAAGTTGGTTGCTGTTGGAGAGGACCTGCTCGTGCTGGCCTCGTTCGAAGAGAGTAAACTCAGCAGGGTAGCTCTCGCCCGCTCCCCGTCCGCCGAGTGCGTGAGGTCGACCAGGTAGTCGCAGAGCTTCTGCCGCCGCGCCGCGAGCTCCTGCCGGGAGGTCCTCGGGCTGTCGAAGGCCATCCTCTCGATGCGACCGGCCTCCGACGCCCTCGCCCCAAGATCCTGATGTCTCTGGCCCCCCTGGATCCAGGGGGGGATCCAGGCCTGGAGATGAGATAATTCTCTTCTGAAGAATTCTGCTGCTGCAAGCGCAGTGACAGTCATGTGGGCTCGCACGGGAACGAGGAGGCTCGCTCTGCAGGAGGCGTCCCGGCGCTCCCGGCCGCGGGGCCAGCAGAGGAGGGATGCGACCTCGTCCTCCTCCCAGCCGTCGCCGTCGTCGTCCGGGTTACCCGGTGACTCCGAACCCGAAAGAATCGTCGTGCCGGTCCGAAGAGCCAGCAGGC
>Ga0160423_10005754_pt1 | contig 10082 bp, 8 predicted proteins | sample CRUFie14St8metaG_FD_108191 | JGI IMG/M metagenome (GOLD analysis project Ga0160423, IMG submission 108191) | Marine microbial communities from the Costa Rica Dome - CRUD Field 142mm St8 metaG | ecosystem: Environmental > Aquatic > Marine > Oceanic > Photic zone | place: Costa Rica: the Eastern... | reverse complement strand
TCGTGGCAGGAGACACGGCACGTGAACACGCAAGGGAGCAGGAGCGCCTTCTCCAAGAGTCCAGCGAGGTTCTGGGGGTTGCCCCCGAAGACCTCCCCAATGCAGTACTCAGGTTCTTTGAGCAGTGGAAATCTCAGCAAAAGCGAATCGAGTCGTTAGAAGCCGAGATAGTCAAATTACGCACCGACGGAGGGGGAGGCGACTCCATTGAGAAAGATGGCGTTCGCTATGTTGTAATGGAAGTCGAGGCCGAGATGAAGGCACTCATGTCCATGCTAGGAGAACTAACACGCGATCCATCTAAACCAACCCTGGCCGTCCTTGGAACTAGGGAAGGAGGAGGGAGGATAATTGTCGCAAGTACAGAAGGCTCTCTAGCCGAAGAGAGGCACAATGCAGTGGATATTCTGAACTCTATTTGCACACACATAAGCGGCGGAGGAGGCGGGAGCAGGACAATGGCACAGGGCGGAGGTTCGAATCCCGATGGAATCCCCCAGGCTCTCGATTCGGCACGTGAATTTCTTGGACTGTGAGAACGTGTTTAATCCAATTGAAGCCTCAAAACGCGCAGCAGCAATAGAGTACGCAATTCGAGATGTGGTAGTACCTGCAATTGAACTCGAGAAACAAGGTCACGAAATTATCCGTCTAAATATCGGGGATCCTCTTGCGTACGAAGGACTTCAGACTCCCGATCACATGATCAAGGCTTACAAGAGAGCGCTTGATTCCCAAGACAATGGTTACTGTCCTTCCTATGGTATTTCCTCGCTAAGGAGGGCAATCGCCTTCGCAGAGAAAAACAAGGGTTGGAACTGCTCAGAAGACGATGTGTACGTGACACACGGCGTTACCGAGGCACTGCAAATCATATTCGCTGCATTTCTCGAACCGGGCGATAAGGTACTGGCACCGGGACCCCACTACCCCCCATACATGGCATATCCTCAGATGTACGGTGCGAAGACTATCGAGTACAAGTTGAACTCACTTGACGGTTGGAAGATTGACATCAACGATATTCGTTCCAAGATGGACGATTCCGTCAAACTCTTGGTACTGATAAATCCAAACAATCCAACTGGAAACGTTCCTACTGAGCATGAGATTGATGATTTTATTTCATTGGCACGTGACTTTCCGAGGTGCACCATCATCTCCGACGAGATATACGATGGCCTCGACTTCTCAGGAAACTTTGTCTCTTTGGCATCGCGTTCGAAGGATGTGCCAGTGATTGTCCTTAATGGGGTCTCAAAGGTATATTTCGCACCAGGATGGAGAATCGGATATATGGCATGGCACGATCCCTCAGGAGTCCTCTCCAATGTGAGGGACGGCGCGGAGAGACTTCTCAGGAGTCGCCTATGCGCGTCCACTCCAGCGCAGTACGGCTATCTCGCAGGAATAACCGAGGGTTCCGATTGGATGGATGGGCATCGTGAAAAAATAAGAAGGAGGCTAGAGTACTCTCTGGAGAGGATAAATTCCATTCAAGGACTCGAATGCCAAGCTCCCGGAGGCGCATTCTACCTATTTGTGAAAATTACTGATCCGGCTCATTCTGCCGACGACAAGAAATTCGTATTGGACCTGCTTCACGAGAAACACGTCCTGCTGGTCCACGGGTCCGGATTCTCTCCAGAGATGGGGAAGGGGCACTTCAGAATGGTTTGCCTCCCAGAAGTGGAATTGCTTTCAGAAGCCTTCGATCGGATTGACTCTTTTCTAAATGGATCATGAGTCCTATTCACTAAACCAGGACTTTCTGTTTTTTGTCACAGCTCAAATCCCGTCAATCATTATAGCCGAATGCAATTTGCCTGACGTGCCCTCTACGAGGGCGAGGCATTATGATGGCCCTGACTCACAATCAATATGCTGTTGCTGCAATCACCGCAACACTCTGTTTGGCAGGCATGTACACGGTTGTAGGGGCCGGACTTTCCAGTACCGATAGGGGGGGATTCGAATCAGCGGTAGAAGATTTGGAACTAAAAGAAGGGAATCAGAGAGTATGCCCCCCGGATATCCCAACCATTGGCTGTGATTGGGATGGGGATGGAATTGCAGATAGGATGGAGAGCACTCTATATGGCACAAATTGGCAAGAGGCGGACACGGATGGAGACGGTCTCGATGACGGCTGGGAAATAGAGAACGGACTCGACCCATTGGATACGGGGGAGCCTTGTATCACCATAGGGGAAGGGCTCACGGAAGTGGAATGCGAGGATATACCAGTTGCAACAGTAGACACCGAGAGGGAAACCGGGGAGCAGAATGAGACATTCCCGAATCCAGACAATGGACCACTGGGCGACCCCGACCGGGATGGCCTGACCAATCTAGATGAGGCCGAGCTAGGGACAAACCCGCGCCTGAAAGATACCGACGGGGACGGCCTTAATGATCGCTGGGAGTCTGAACACACGCACGAGGTTACTACTCCCTCTGGAATAGTTACTCTGCTTGACCCACTGGATGGAAACTGGAACTGCCCTCTACTAACCCCTTCTGTCAGCGCCGAGATCAAACTGGACATTGGGGATGATTTGTGGGAGGAAATGGGCTCTCAGTTCGGACACTCCTGCGACGCCATCCTAGATTTGGAGCAACCAGAACCAGACACCCTCAGGAACTTCGTCGAGGAAAAATATGGCACAAATCCCCGTGCTGCGGACAGCGATGGAGATCTTATTGACGACTTGGTCGAAATTTCCACTCACCTTGTCGACTTGAAGTCCTTCTGCGGTAGGCCGACCTTCGGAACCCTTACTCTTCCAGCCCCTCACCTCAGGGCGTTCGCTTCGGAGATCGTTTTCACCGCCCAAGACCTACCAAACGGAGGGATTCAAACAACCCTCCAAAAAAAGACCCCCCTAGATAATCCGAACTGGTTCAATGAGGACATGGATGGGGATGGCAGGCTGAATGGTCCGGGAGACTGGGATACGGACGGGGATGGTATGCCGGATGGATTCGAATTCTGCTACTCCTTCAACTCTGATTACAATTGGTTTCTGAACCCTGCCAATTCTACCGACGCTTATGGTGACAATGACGGAGATGGGTTGAACAACGTTGAGGAATACTCCGTTTCTTACGATTGGGGGCCATCTAACTTCACCAACCCACTCGATCCCGATACGGATCAAGATGGGATGCCTGATGGCTGGGAGTTCCAGAGCGGAATCCACCCAAACGATGGAAGCAATGCAGATGAAGACCCGGATTTCGATGGTTACGACGCAGATGGTGACGGTGCGGTTACCTACAAGGACATGATCGGTGCCACTACCATAGAGAGGATCGATGTAGTACCCGGCCAATACGTCCAGGCCAATAACACGATTTTGTGGGTCCGAACCGTCGTTGACAGCAACTACGTTAACATCCCAGTGAAGACAGATTCACCCGGGTGGGTCTACCACATTCATGTAGAGGTTGATGACGAAGTCAGAAGCAGGCTCCAAGAACTTGTTACCATTGTGGAGCAGCATGAGAGGTTCACCAACCTAGACGAGTACAATGCTAGGGATAGAGACGGGGACGGGGTGGTCGATGGAAGATCTACAGACCCACTCGATTCGGATACCGACGCCGACGGACTAATCGATGGGATTGAGGTGATTGGATGGAAGATTCGAATCGTAGATTTCGGGGTCCGTGAGGTTATTGTGAGATCAGATCCGGGAGCTTTCGATACAGATCGAGACGGCCTTTCCGACTCAGTAGAATACTACGAGACATTCACAAATGCCACGGACAAAGACACCGATAATGATGGTCTGGAGGACTACAGGGAAGCCGTTGATGGGCACCCTTGGTACGATAATGGAACTCTAGTCTACTACTTTACGAACGCATCCGCGTTTGACACCGACAATGATGGTCTAGAGGACGGAGAGGAGGTAGTCGATGGACAGGACCTGTACATCACCCATGGGAATAATGCAGATACCGACAACGATGGCCTGAACGATGGTCAAGAAGTCCTATTCGTTCCACGACCGTGGCAGGGCGCCACCAATCCACTCCTAAACGACACCGACGGTGACGGCCAGCCAGATGGTTGGGAGATGCAGGTTTTCTCCGTCCAAGAGAATACTAAAAGTCACAGCCTATGGATTTCCAAGACTAACTGGCTCCCGCCAGGCTGTGAGTCAATGATGGAGTGCGGAAAGGGGCCAGGGGGGTGGATGTGGGTGAACTACGTCTCCGGATTTGCCTCATCAGGCGACAGAAATGATGATGGGATACTCGATCCTCACTACTTCCTGTATGAGATGAATCTGTCTGGATTCAACATTCCAGACGAAGGGAGATGGGCCCTAGACCCCTCCTTCGGCTCACCAGTGGACTCAATCTACGATATCGATAACGACACCCTACAAAACTCACTTGAGGCTCCCGATAGATGGGACACCAATCCCGTAGACCATGACTCGGATGGGGACAAGCTTCCCGATGGTTGGGAGGTTAGGTACTCTGAAGAGGCTATAGAACTGGGACTCGTAGACAACAATACGCTCAATGCACTCGGATCACGTGGCCCTATGGATCCAAGAATGCCCGACTCAGACTTGAATGGGATCGATGATGGTAATGAGGATATGGACAATGACGGCTTGAACCGAACAATTCTGATGTATAGATACTGTCCCGGATGGGATAATCCTCAGGATTTCGAGTGCCATATAGACCCCTACGGACTCGGTTCGAAATTCTACGACGACTTGGAGAACTACACTAACTTCGAAGAGTACCAGAATGGAACCAGTCCGATAAATAACGACACAGACGGGGATAAATGGAACGACGGTTCTGAGGTTTATCATCAGGACCAAGATGGCGATGACATGTGGTCCGGATGGGAATACTACTTCGGTTACGATCCAATGGAACCTTCCGACTCGATGATTGACTCCGACGGAGATGGATTTGTTAACAAGTGTGAGAGCAGATGGAATACCAATCCCCGAGATCCAAACAGCTTCCCATCTCAGGGAGAGCTGTGCAACAATTACGAATGAAACTAATCAACGTTGAACTTCTGGAAGACCTCATTCGTAGTCATACTCACTCTGATGAAAGTAGTGCACTTGGGCAGATCCTTTATCCTCCTAGCACCTACATACGAACAAGCCGACCTTAACCCCCCTAAGATTGATTGAACAGTAAACTCCAATGGTCCTCTGTAGGGTACCCTGACTTCTTTCCCCTCCGGAGCCCGATGATCAGCTATCTCCCCATAGTGTGTCTCCATTGCCTTGGCCGAGGACATCCCATAGAATGACTTATACGAACCTTCAATGTTTTTTATTAACTCTCCCCCCGACTCATCGTGACCTGCCAACATCCCTCCGAGCATGACAAAATCAGCTCCTGCAGCGAAAGCCTTTGCAACATCCCCCGGTGAAGAGCAACCCCCGTCTGACATAACGTGGCCATTCAGACCATGAGCAGCATCAGCACACTCGGAAATAGCAGAAAGTTGCGGGTATCCCACTCCAGCGACCTTTCTAGTCGTGCAAACTGAGCCGGGCCCGATTCCAACCTTGACAACATCTGCACCAGCTAGAATTAGGGCTTCTGTCATCTCCCTGGTAGCAACGTTACCTGCGATGATTATCTTTTCTGGAAATGCTTCCCTAACCTTCTTCACGAAGTTAAGGAAGACTTCCCGATATCCATTTGCAACATCTATGCATATCATCTTCAAACCCTTGTCAGTGGCCATTTTCCGATTCAATAATTCGAAACTCTCATCCGTAGATCCGCAAGTCACCGCTATGAACTCAGAGTTAACTCCGTTCTCCCAGGCATCTGAGAACTCCTTCGTAGAGTAGAACTTTTGCGTACAGGTCAACATTTTGTGTCCCTGTAGAATTTCTGCGATTGAAAACAACCCAGTTGTATCCATGTTTGCAGCAACTATTGGTACTCCAGACCAGGTTTCTTCGGTGTGCCTGAAAGTAAATTCTCTTACCAGATTTACATCAGATCTAGAAATCAAGGTACTCCTCTTCGGCCGTATTAACACATCATCGAATGTAAGCTTCAGATCACGCTCGATTCGCATATGACCTTACTACTCCAACGAAGGCGGACTTATGACTGTAATGCGTCAATTAGACGATTTTGGTGCTCGTGCCGGGATTTGAACCCGGGTCGACGGATCGAGAGTCCGACATGATGGACCGAACTACACCACACGAGCGGCAATCTATGGAAAGGCGGCCTCTTTTCAAAAGGTTGCATACCGAAGACAAGTAAAATTTCACTTTCACTTTCACTATCGTCTCTATTCCTTCTATTAATATCCAAATGGACCGACACCCATTCATGATGAATAGGGAAACAACACGCACTGTCCTGAAGTACAGGAAGAGGCCAGAACCGCATAGAGTGGTTGCACTAGCCAGTTTGAATCGCACTGAGGCCAAATCCGAGAGGGCAAACATGACATCAATTGTCGACAATTCGGGAAATATAGCTGACTATCAAACATGGAAGCCCCTTAGAGCAAAAACAGCTCCAATAGAGATCAGCCCTAGCAGTTGGGCAGGTCTGCACAGTAGGATGATGGCCACCGTGTCCCTGAAAGCGGAGGTATCGTGATGTCCAGGACTCGTAGACTAAGAGAGGAAGTAATTTGTCTACTAGAGGAAAAGGAAACAGCGAACACAGTCGAGATATTCGATCACCTAAATGAGAGATTTAGGTGGGGCGCAACCATGAACCAAGTCGGAAACATAATGGCCAAGGATTCCCGATTCTCCAAAGTCGGGCACACTAGGGGCCCGTTCAGGGGTAGTGTCTACACCGTCTGTGTGTGGGGCCTTTCTCATGATGAAATTGCCGTGGCTCAACATTAGCCGGGGAAGGAATGAAGACTCAGTACCTCGACATTGTCGTGTGAGTAGGTACCCGACTCTTGCCCCGTGGGCAGAATTGTTCAGATCTGGCAATTCTGTGACAGGAATATTCGGGGTAGTATTGGGTTCAATTTTAGCGTCTCAAGGACTTCCTACCGGAGACTTCGCCATCATTACAGTCTTGCATTGTCTCTCTGTAATGACATTCATGTTCTCGTGGAACGCATTGAACGACTACATGGACATCGAGATAGATCGAATCAACAGGCCAAACCGACCACTCCCCTCGGGAGAGATATCTGAAGTTGCAGCTAGGAGAGGGATTGTATTTGCAGCGGTACTCTCAACCTCTTTTCTGATATTCGCAGCCTACGTCTCTCATAGTGGCGAAATAGGTGTAGATGAGTGGTTACCATCGCTTGCAATCTGGATGATAGCGCTATTACTTCTATTCAACTATGAATCTTCATCAAAACTAAGTTTTAGGATGAAGGACAAGGGACTACCTGGAAACTTGGCTATTAGTATGTCCGTGGGCTTGGTAATTATTTTCGGCGCTGCTAGCGTTTCTGATCCAATGAATCAGAGAGCGTGGTCGGCATTTATCGTCGGATTTCTCTATAATCTTTCTCGGGAGATCGTAAAGGACATTGAAGATATGGACGGAGATAAAGGAAGAGAAACCTATGCAATGAAGGTAGGAGAAGAAAGAGCTAGCACGTTAGCTGCTCTGGTTCTTATCGCGGCCCTTGCTGCAATGCTGGCTCCCTTCTCACCTATATTGAATATCTTTACTGATTGGCACGTAGCATTCGTCATCCCCTCTGTAGTCACGCTGATGATGGTCAAACCAAAGCTTCTCGCATCGGAGTATAGTAACGCCCAGAAACTAATCAAGACCTCAATGCAACTCTGTTTGATTGCTTTCCTGTTGATATCGCTGATCCCAAGCTAGCGCAACTCCCAATAGGTCTGCCAAGCAACTTCGTTACACAAAAGAGTTAGTATCGACATTTGAGCCCACATTCTGTTTTCGGCCTGATCAAAAACCACGCTGTTGGGAGAGTCCATCACGCCGTCTGTAACCTCTTCTCCCCTGTGCGCGGGAAGGCAATGCATGAAGATGTAATCATCATCAGCGTACGAGGCCAACTCTTCGTTTACCTGAAATCCATCGAACGCCCCCATCTTCCCATCCAAATGCTCTTCCCCCATAGAAACAAAAACGTCCGTGTATATTGCGCCTGCCCCCCTAACAGCTTCTTTAGGATCATTAACCGCTTCTATTCTTGATCCTGTTTTCTTGGAGATTTCTAAAGCCCTTGAAATCACAGATTCGTCCGGCTCAAAACCTTGTGGTGTTGCGAAAACGATATCATAACCAAGAATTGCACACCCAAGAACCAAATCATGAAGCACATTGTTCCCGTCTCCAATCCAAGCAACATGGCCATTCATTTTGTCCGAGTTTTCTACTATGGTCATCATATCAGCCGCAGCTTGACAAGGATGATGCATATCAGAAAGGGCATTGATGACTGGAACCGTTGAATTTTTTGCTAGTTCAGCAACATCGTCATGGCCGAAACACCTGTATGTTAAGCAGTCGGTGTACCTAGAGAGAACAGCAGCAGTATCTGCTATGGTCTCACTAGTCCCTAATTGGATGTCCCCAGCAAGCAGTGTGAGGGGCTGACCACCTAGCCTACCGACGCCAACCTCGAATGACACCCTAGTCCTTGTTGAGGGCTTCTCATAAATCGATCCTATTGTCATCCCATCCAGAGGCTTGAAGTCGTACAGTGCCTCTTCATCGTTCTTTATTCTGATCGCCCAATCGATAATTTCCGATAGTCTGTCCGATAAATCATCAATAGCCAGTAGGTCGATTTTCGCGTCACTGCCTCTCATGTTCTATATCTCCTGCGAACCCATCCTTGGCATCCGACATTCCTCCAAATATGTTTTGTGCGAAACTCAACACATCTGCTTGGCCCTCTTCCATCTCACTGGATATCGGTATTAGCCCCGGCTGAATCGCCGCATGCTGCATCATCCTAAGTTGTCCAATCGCAAACTCGGCTCTTTGCCCGCCTCCGTCAAATCCGCTCTGATTCGCCGACTCTTCAAACAACGCCGCTTCTAGAACATCCAAGTTCTCTCCCCACTCCAGGATTCTTTCCAGTGTCTCAGGCTCCAATAGATCAGATTTCGACAAGAAGTTAGCTGTCGGTAGCCCTAGTCTGAAGTGAACAATCGAAGAGAGCAGCATCTGGGAAACGAACCCACTCGGAGTACTGGACAGCAATGGATCGAAAAGGAAAATCAAGCACGCCCTACCCTGTCCGAGAACATGCACTAAGTGACTAGAGGCCTCTCTGAACGCAAAAAGCTCCACCTGACCAGGAGTATCTACTATCATAATATCTCCAGCTAGACCCTCAATTTCCTCAAAAACCTCTACAGCCTGGGAAGCAACTAGATCCGCAGCAAGTATCTGAGCGCCATTGGGCCCAAGGTCGTACTCATCCATTACTTCGGAAAGAGATATCAGGTCCCTGACATCAAACTCTGGATCATAATGGACCCGTTCAGCACCAGGATCAAGATTGATTGCCAAGACATCGATGTCCAAGAATCTAGCCCACCTCTGAAAAGACGTAACCAAAGAACTCTTTCCAGCACCTGCTGTTCCTACAATGAACAATACTGGAGGGGTAGTTCCATCATTAGAGCTCATAGAACTCCGACAACGTTCTCGTCTTCAACATTCTTAGTTAAACAATAGATTTCCTGAGCAGGCAACGATTAAACGAACCTGTCACCCGTGTGTGTATACCCTGAGGCTCATTTCATGGTTGAAGATTCAGATTCCCTTGAAGAAGAGGGGGATGGAGAAAAAAAGGAAAATGACCCCGTTGACCCGCCTCCCCTTCCACCTGGCTTTGAAACCCCTCCCCCTCCCCTCCCTCCCCCTCCTGGGTTTCCAGAACTCCCTGACGACCCTGAATCAATTTCTACAAAGAGCTCGCAGAACATAGATCACGAAACAGCCAGAAGGATGCTTCTTGGACTGGAAGAACCTAAGGAAACATTTGGTGAGGGCGAAGTTTCAGAACAAGAAACTTATCAGGGATCAAGTGAAATTGGAAATTTTGGCGTTGATGGCGAAGGTCCGTCAGGGGTAGAAACACCACT
>Ga0160423_10005753_pt1 | contig 10083 bp, 11 predicted proteins | sample CRUFie14St8metaG_FD_108191 | JGI IMG/M metagenome (GOLD analysis project Ga0160423, IMG submission 108191) | Marine microbial communities from the Costa Rica Dome - CRUD Field 142mm St8 metaG | ecosystem: Environmental > Aquatic > Marine > Oceanic > Photic zone | place: Costa Rica: the Eastern... | reverse complement strand
CGTCTTCGCCAGCCGCACCGTCTCCGCCAGCCGCACCGCCTTCGTCAGCCGCGCCGCCGTCATCGACGTCACTGTTTTGATGTCCACAGTCGCTGGGTGGATTTTGCGCATCATCACCGCAAGCCGACATGGGCGATGCCTCTTCGGCGTTGTCTGCACCCATCACTCCCGTTGGAAAACAGTCATAAACGCCTGCGTCATTGGCGACGCAAGAGAAACCATCCGCACACGATGTGGCAGCCCGTCGACAATCGCCCGCGGCAGGCTCCTCGGGGGTCGAGTCAACACTCATCTGAGGTTGTTCGGCATCCTGGCTGGGCTGTTCGGCATCCTGGCCGGGCTGTTCAGCATCTTGGCTGGGCTGTTCGGCATCTTGGCTGGGCTGCTCTGCATCCATGTCCGCCCCATCAGTACCACCCGGGTCGGTATCCATGGTGCTCTCACTCATGCCACCCATCGACTGTTCGGCTTCCTGATTGCCCTGTGAGGTTCCACTCATGCCACCACCGGATTGTTCGAGCCCGCCATCGTCTTGAGCCGTACTGGCATCGGGCGGGTCGCACGGTACAATCGTGTTATTCTCAATGCACACGCACGCATTGGATAAACATCGAAGGCCTTTTTGGCAATCCTCATCAGACTGACAGAAGTCACCCTCATGAGAACGACAGCCTGTGGCGAGCAGGACGATGGCAACTCCGAGACAGATCCCCATGTAGAGCTTTAATAATCGCATGAACGGTGAACTCGATGTGGTCGTGCAGTTCATAAGTCTCCCAAGCCTACAGAGCGCATGATTGTGGATATTTATCATGATTTCTTTCGATCCGGATCTAATTTCGGCGGACCCTTTTTGCCTGCGGAAACGCGAGGCTTGGAATCGTTTCAAGTGGTATGGCACTCGGCTGGGTGACGATGACCCTCCATTCGACGCTTTGGGTGGCGGGTGGGAGTGCATTAGACCGGTGTCCAAAGAATGGTCTTCGAATTGGATAGAGCGCACTGTCGCGGTGACCGTTTGATATCGTGATTGTTTTGCTGGTGGATACTTGTCTTGGCTTCGGCGTCTTCATACTCTCTGGATTGACTGGGTACCGAGGGCATGAGCGATGAGCAGATTACGATTTGGTTTGATTCTTGTTGGATGTGTTGTTGCGGTCGGCTTGGGATGCCAGGCAGAGTCGGACGATACTGTGCCGTCTCCGGATGCAGCGCGAGACTCGGATGGCGGAGAAAGCGGTTCTGGGACCGGCGGTCAGGGTGGCGGCGGTCCGGATACGGGCGGTCAAGATGGCCCCGGTGAAGCGGCGGGTTCAGCAGGCAGTGCGGGCTCTGGGAGAGGATTGGATGACCTTGATGGACCACAGGCGTGTACGCCGGACAATCAGGGAGCCTGTGAATGCAGTGATCAGCCCGGATTCACGACATATAGCTGGACTGTGGACGGCCAACAGAGATGTTTTACCGTCTACACTCCGGAGAGTGACAAACCCTTACCCGTCATAATTCAGATGAATTGCTACGCTGAAAATAGACTGCGTGCCGGAGGCTGCACATCGGACAGCGACTTCATCTCTGCCGCAAATACCTTCGGGTTTGTGGCCGTGTGTGCATCCTCCACCGACGGAAACTGGACCTTTGGCAATGATGGCGTCAGCAACGATGAGCGTCCTACACCTTGCAACACGGAAGATTCAAAAGATATTGCCTATCTCGAAGGGCTATTCGGTGTTTTGGAGACCTTGGGTGCAGAACAAAAACTCGACTTCACTCAAGTATTGACCGCTGGCTTCAGTCAGAACTCTATGTTTGCAGCCTATACTTCGATTTGTTTTCCTGATGTCGTGACGGGGGTCTGGCAGGGCGGGTCCGGTCTATTTGTTGCGGGAGAAACAGATCCTCTTCCTCAGATGGAAGGGGTATGTCGGCGCTCAGATTTCCTCGAACATGGTGAACGATGCGTTGATGTGACCCCATGCGATGAATGCCAATACTTTCCGGCATACCCAGTGGCCACCGATCACCCACGCCGCGCGTGCGTGATGGCGTATGAGGACGATTTTCTGTTTCCCACAGCGAGACCGATGTTTACTCGATTGTTGGCCGAAGGGCACGACGCGACATTACTCAGTTTTCCCGAGATTGGACGGGGCCATTCAGGCCCATTACAGGAATGGGAATGGATCATCAGTTGTCTGAATGTCACTGCCGAATGTAGCGACACTTGCTCGGACGCTTTCGTGGACTGTATGACGTCGGGGTCGGATGACATTGCGCCACCCAGTGATCCGGGCCCACATCCATGCGGTGATGGCATGTGTGACCCTGTGGAACAGAATAATCCCCGTTTGTGTCCACGGGATTGTGAGGAACGTCCCGATGACTTTGAATGGTGCGGAGATGGTCTGTGTGATGCCTTGGAAGAACACCAAAACTCGTGTGCTGAAGATTGCGGCGAAGGTCAAGGGCGCCAGAATTTGGAGGCATTGGTGGAACGATTCAATCGATGCCGAACTGAGGTCCCTGATTGCGAAGCGGGCTGCGCAGCAACTCGGGATATGTTGACGACTGTTGAGACCCCAAACATTGAAGACGCAGCTCCATAATCAGGAGAGTATGCAGCCTATGCTGGAACGCTGGGCGCTCCCCAGAATGGCTGTCATGAGGTGTACTCTCCGTGCTGAAGTCCTCATGTCCTCATCCATAGGCCAGGCGACCTCATGTGGACACCGATTCGGTGCGTCGACATGGCTTCTCAGTGGACGGGGAATCGCATCCGCTGTCCTTCGAGGCGTTGCCGCATATCTGGGACACATCGCATCGGCAATGCGCTTCGATTTCAGAAGCCTGAGCACGCCCGAGTGAGATCTGTTATCTTGAAGGACAAGACAGGATGGACCGATACGCAGAATGAACCAGCCAATTCTTGCCGATGGGCATTGCCATTGTCAGGCCGTAAGATTTCGGGTCACAGTCCGTGATTTCCGCGCGTTAGATTGTAACTGCTCCATATGCCAGATGTTGGGATTCCAGCACGTCATTGTTCCGCAGACGGATTTTCAATTGTTATCGGGGCGGGACAAGCTACGAAGCTATCGTTTCAATACACATGTTGCCGAGCATTTGTTTTGCATCGTTTGCGGCATTAAAGCCTTCTACACACCGCGTTCACACCCCGATGGAGTCAGTGTGAATCTGAGATGTCTATCCCGCTCAGTGCGCGGTCTCTTTCGAATTCGAAAATTTGATGGGCTCAATTGGGAGAGCAACGTGGCCTCTATACAGGGGCCAGCATGTTCATTCGAATCCCCATAAGGATGTATGCGGACCTGAGTATACCCAGCGTCTGAGCCTTCACATCGTTTTGCGTCGGACCATGCTTGGAGACATCTCCGCGTGTGAAAACCTGAGTCACCTTTTGTCGGCACTCTCACGGAAGATATCCTCCGTACCCACGCGCTCATCACTGTGTGTGGTGCATCACGATGACGTTTCATGTCGCGGCGTTCGTCTGCCTCGAATGTATGTTGATCAGCTGGGCTGCGTATGTCGGATTGTATGAACCGAGCATCGTCTTTGTGTCATCGACACGGCCACGTCTGTATTTTTCGCCATACTCGTGGACCATGACTGGAAGAATCGACGCCAACCGTTCATCTGATGGTCTGCCCGGCACACCTTCATTGGCCGAATATTAACCATGCGAGCGCGACCCATGCATCTGAGACTGATTCATTTTGATTTTCTTTTCTGGAGAGCTGAGGAGAGCCGAATCGCACTCTCAATCGCCGGAATTCCATTCGAAGATGTCTGCCCAGATCGCACGGCGTTCTGAGCGATAAAGAACAGTGATGCTTTGTGGTATATTCAGGTGCCCGTTCTCGAAGTGGATGGGGTGCCATATGCTCAAGCCATGGCCGTCGCTCGTTTGTGTGGTCGATTATCGAGACTATATTCGTCCGATGACGTCCTCACGGTATTCGCCATCGACGAATTCTTAGATGCGGTGACAGAGATTAACAATCGCGTGTATCCGACGATGCTGGAGCCTGATCCCGTGAAGAAATGGGGGATGCGCAGGGCCTTCGCGGAAATCATGCTGTCGCAGTGGTTGTCAAATCTCGGATCTCGAATTTTGGCTCATACGCATCCGGTCTGGGCTGTCGGGTCTGACGTGACCATCGCAAACCTGGAGACCTGGAGGAGTGTAGGATGGTTAAACAGTGGGATGCTCGACGTCATACCGCCTGGCATGCTCAGCGCGTATCCGGCGACCCAGAGTCATTTCAATACAATCGACCAATTGAAAAGTATCCGCGGTTGGATGGCTCAGTATCGAAAAGCATGATGGGTGTCGGTTCCACCTCACTGTATTGAATGCTGTGTCCCATCGCTGCATCGTCAGTATGGAATGTTCATGTGACAACCCATGGTGGTTGCAAAAAGAGCGATCTGCCTTCTATTCTTTTGCGTGTGCATGAATATCGGTGACGTCTTCAAAGGAATTTAGTCATGAGTGCAAAGTGGGACGAACGTTTCTTGGCCCTGGCGACTCATATTGCTCATTGGTCAAAAGATCCCTCCACGAAAGTGGGATGCGTTGTCGTGGGCGCAGATCGAGAGATTCGCAGTACTGGTTTTAACGGCTTTCCTCGGGGTATCGCTGACGATTTGGAGCGGCTTGAAGATCGTGAACAGAAGTATCCTCTCATTTGTCATGCGGAAGAAAATGCCATTATGCACGCGGCTCGAATCGGCGTTTCGCTAAAAGGGTGCACGGCATACGTGACATGGCCGCCCTGCACTCGATGTGCGCGATCATTGATCCAAGCAGGTGTGAAAGAGGTTGTGTTTCCCGAAGGCTCAGAGATCCCCGACCGCTGGGTTAAGGATTTTGATATGTCCACGGGCATGATGAAGGAAGCTGGATTGACCATTCGTACGGTGTGAATGTCACTCTGTGCTGAGCCCCAAGTCGCCGGTTTGCCCACGGGCAACGACTGGCGGTGGCGGACGGCCTTAACCCATACCTTCTATGAAGTTTAGAAAGTCATGCATGCCGAGTTCCTCGGCGGTCGCTCTCAGTTTTTGGAGACCCTTCACCTCGACCTGGCGGATACGTTCCCGTGTCAGATTGAGAATTTCTCCGACCTCTTCGAGGGTAATGCCTCCGCGGTCAGCTACATCAAGCGCACATGTTTCCGACATTTCCCACACCTCAAGGTCCGGAAAGTTGAGCTTGATTGAACCTGTGTCCGGATTCACATCGAGATACAGATGGTGCTTGCACGAGACATACGGGCATGGTCGAACACCCGTGCCGCAGACTTCCCTCGAAACGGGCAGGTCGATTTCGACTACGCTGAGTTCTTCCGCCAAAGCCAGCTCTTCTTTGCTTAGACGTCTGGTCGCGATGGTCCTGGACCGCCGTCGACCTTTTTTACCTGGTCGTTTTCGCTCCGGTGCCTTTGCACGGCGATAAGACTGAGGCAGGTCAGCCCCAGGGTAACTGACGTCACCAACATTCGTTTCGTCGTTCAGCATCTTTGTACCCCTTACCCATTTTGATTCAGCAACTGAACAAGGACTATCACGGTGAGTTTCCAAGAATCAATGCAAATTTATCCTACATTTCACTTCATTACCGCATATTGTAAGTATTAATACCACATAAAGGTGTTTAAGGTGCTGTTATTATTGTGTTTAGAGAATCTCTTTTGTGCCCAAAATAATCTGTATTCTTCTCGCCTGACGGAGATGAAAGCCATTTGTTTTTTAAATTTATAGGTCCCGTGAGTGGGGGCTGGGTGGATGAAAAACTGCGCGAAAGCGGTCAGCGATAGGCACGCTCGGATGGTGGTGTATCTGGCAGTGCAGTGTCAGGGGTGACGGCTGGTGATGGGAGGTTTAGATCGAGAGATGAAATCGATTGGGTTGAATTTCGTCAAAGCCAACTTTTCTCAGATATCGCTGATGGGCGGCTGAGGTCGAATGGGCTGACAGCGTTCGAATCCCTAGGGCACTCAGGTGCCCCAATCCTTCTCCAAAAAACCAATGGGCACACTTCATGTTTCGAAAGGGAGGCGCCACGAAGTCAAGGTTGACGTGGCCCGTGTCCGGTTGCAGACGTTCGAATAGAAAAATACCGGCCGGCTGCATGTCTTGGAGAATCCACCACCCCTCAAGAGTGTCGGTGGGCCCTTCGAAGTCGGGAAAGATCGACTTGATCTCATCTCTGTGAAAGTCCAAAAAACGTAGAAGATAGGCACTGGGCTGGGAACTCACTGCGAGGAGTGAATAAAATTCGTTCTGCCGATTCATCCGATAGAGATGCCAGGCATCGACCCCGACGATAAATCCATTCAAGATGAGGACTGGCCATGCAGAAATGAGAATTCCGTACACAGCAAAGGTCGCTGCACCGAAGAGATTGATCCATCGGAGCTTGCGAATGTTACTCATGGTGAGAGAGAGTCCGATCAGGACCGATCCCACATATCCAATCACTTCGAGGATCATGCGTACCTCCGCCTGTGCGGAGGGCGCCATGAGCCTTCCCCACGGAAATCAGCGATGTTGGTATTGCATTCAGTCCACAGACTCGAAGACGCACACACGCTCGACTCCGGGTGCACAGTCATCTGGTTAGGGGTAAAAATAGGCGCCTCCTCATGATGGTCCGAACGGCGTGTCGGGGTGCAACGACGCAGGCTGACCCCAATGCGCTGAGGTCTTACATTGCCTCATGACTGCCCTATCCTGACCTGGGTTACGTCCAAAGACAACGCTTGTCGCAATTGCGTGGGTTCGGACAGTCCAACGCTCAAATTCCCTGCGCCTCCTTTCCTCGACCACGGCGCTCAACAGCCGAATTGATGTCCGACCGCGCAGATGAGGTTTTCACGGCTCGACCACCCTCGTGTTGAACGGGATATCATGGCCCAGATGCGCACTGCCAGATGCCTGTCTCGCCTTCGTTCAGAGGTGGCTCCATCGAACGCATCTATCCATCGTTTTTTTGATGTCTGATGAAGTTTTTGGCGCCTCCAGCACTCATTGGCTGAATTGAGGGGGACCTGTGTGCGGAAGACTGGGTCATCTTGATTCACTGTCCCCACGGGGCTTGATGGTGTCATTGTGCTCTGCCAATGTAACTCTCCACTCTGGCCCCAGTTTCGAGCTGAATGATGTTTTCCCACGTGATGCACACCTTGGCCTTCGGATCGGGGACCTGGAAATGCGCATCGCTCGCCATCATGTGTGCCGTGTCGCGGCGTTCGTCTGCTACCAAACCGAAAAGGGCTCTCGATGTACGGCCGCGAGAGATGGGGTTCTATGATACGCCTCGGCTGGCCGACACATCATGGTTGATTTCAGGATCGGAGACACATTCGTTTACTTCCAGGCGTCGTCGTCATAAAACCCGGCTGTGGCAAAATACCGGTTCATCCAGGCAGATATATACTGGGTAGGGAGATGGTGAATATGGAAACGAATGAAATCCCTGTTGAGGAAGAGCGAGAGACGTTCATCGCCGCCAAGGAGCGCAGTGATGCCATATGGGCCGATTTAGAAACGAATGCCCACACGTACCGGATGCTCACAGGCGACCGGCCGACGGGTGCTCTGCATATCGGTCATTATTTTGGCACGCTCAAAAATCGAGTCCACCTGCAGAATATGGGGATTCAAAGCTATATCCTAGTGGCCGATTATCAGGTCCTCACCGACCGTGATACAGCCGACAACATCGTCGATAATGTGAGAGACGTGATCCTAGACTATCTGGCGGTGGGTCTTGACCCGTTTGAACAAAACACCACAATTTTTGCCCACAGCCATATTCCAGAGTTGAATCAACTCATGCTGCCTTTCCTAACCCTGCTCAGTGTTCCGGAATTGCAGCGCAATCCCACGGTGAAAGAGGAAATGCAGGCGGCGAATATGAAGGTCGTCAGCGGATCAATGTTGGCGTATCCGGTTCATCAAGCGGCCGACATTCTTTTTTGCAAGGGTCAACTTGTGCCTGTGGGCAAAGACCAACTGCCCCACCTCGAATTGTGTCGTAAAATTGCACGCCGGTTTAATCATCGGTTTTCCCCTCAAAAACCGGTGTTTCCGATTCCCTCCGCTCTTCTTTCCGAAGTGCCCATGATCATGGGACTCGATGGGGGTCAAAAGATGAGTAAAAGTCGCGGAAATGCAATCGACCTCAAGATGAGTGAAAAGGAGACGGCCAAGCTCATCAAAAGAGCGAAAACGGACTCAGATCGTCACATCACGTATGATCCGGTCAATCGACCTGAAGTCGCTAATTTATTGCGCCTGTTATCGTTGTGTTCCGAACAGTCTCCCGAAGAATGGGCGGCTCAGATTGGCGATGGAGGAGGGGGTGCTTTGAAGGTCGAACTCGCGACCCGAATGAATGCATATCTGGCTCCGATCCGGGAACGTCGCAGAGTTTATGAAGCGCGACCTGACATTGTCGCCGACGTCCTCAGAATCGGAAATAAACGGGCCCGAGAGGTGGCTCGTGAAACTCTCGAAGAGGTGAGAGATGCCATGGGTATGGGATATGGCCTCACATCGTAAGCCATCCTCTCGGGATGGATTTTCGATGATGCTGAATTAAAATCATCGTTCCGTAGGATGTTTTTAGCCGTGGGGACATCCCAGGTTCAGGGTCTTTTGATTTGGGCTTTTGATGCCTTTAAGTCTTTGTTTTTGTTGTTTTGACTGAGTTTTCTTCAGGTCTTTTCTGAGAGCCATCTGCAGTCCTTCCCCTCCGTTTGTTTTCGGGGAGCGCTTTTTCAACGTTGTCAAAAAAAAATGTAACGTTTGCACAAAGCGAACGCTCAATTGGTGGTCCGCGGGGTCACGTTCGACCTTGCAACCTATCATAACGCTCGCTCCGGGGAGAGCGACATTTAAGTCTGAAAGACTGGAGGTAGAGAATGAAGTTTTTACGACAAATGACCATGGCAGTGGCCTGCCTGAGTCTCGCACTCTTCGTTGGGTGTGGCGACGATGACCATGACGACCATGACGATCACAACCATGGCGGCGAAGCTGGCATGGCGGGTGAAGCTGGGTCTGCCGGAGAGGGCGGAGACGCTGGAGAAGGCGGAGACGCTGGAGAGGGCGGAGACGCAGGCGAAGGCGGCGAGGCCGGAATGGGCGGCGAAGCAGGGATGGGCGGAGCTGAAGAGCTTTCCACGATCGCCGGCATCGCGACCGAAGCCGGGAACTTCACCACGCTTCTGACCGCAGTCGAAGCGGCGGGCCTCACCGCACTCTTGGCCGACCCAACCGCGGGGCCCTTCACGGTGTTCGCCCCAACCGATGACGCGTTCGCTGACGTTGACTCTGCCGCTCTGGAGGCGCTCATCGCCGACGTGCCTGCGCTCACAACGGTCCTTCAGCACCATGTCGTAGCCGGCAAGGCAGACTCCGCAGCCGTCCTCGGCGCTGCAGAGCACACCACCCTCGCTGGCACCACGCTCGCCGTTGACGCCGACGCCGTGACAATCGGCGGCGCGAACATCGTCACCACTGACCTGGAAGCCTCAAACGGCTACGTCCATGTCATCGATGCTGTGTTGTTCCCGCCCGAGCCAGAGCCTGAGCCTGAGCCCGAGCCCGAGCCCGAGCTGCAGACAATCGCGCAGATTGCAACCGAAGCGGGCACGTTCACGACTCTGCTGGCCGCCGTCGATGCAGCAGGACTGACCGGTCTCCTGGCCGACCCGACCGCCGGACCGTTCACCGTGTTCGCGCCGAACGACGATGCATTTGCGGAGGTCGACTCTGCGGCCCTCGACGCTCTCTTGGCGGATGTGCCGGCACTCACCCGCGTATTGCAACACCACATCGTGGGTGCAAAAGCAGACTCGGCTGCCGTTTTGGGCGCCGCTGAGCACACGACATTGGCCGAGACGACCTTGGCTGTAGATGCTGATGCAGTCACCATTGGCGGTGCCAACATCATCACCACCGACCTGGAAGCCTCAAACGGATACGTCCACGTCATCGACGCGGTCCTCTTTCCAGAAGACTAAGACAGACGAGCCTCAAGCTGCGGGG
>Ga0160423_10005752_pt1 | contig 10085 bp, 12 predicted proteins | sample CRUFie14St8metaG_FD_108191 | JGI IMG/M metagenome (GOLD analysis project Ga0160423, IMG submission 108191) | Marine microbial communities from the Costa Rica Dome - CRUD Field 142mm St8 metaG | ecosystem: Environmental > Aquatic > Marine > Oceanic > Photic zone | place: Costa Rica: the Eastern... | reverse complement strand
ATGATGGCAAAAACAATTTTAGATAATATTAAGATTGAAGAGGTATGGGGTAATGAAATAAGCCTTGAGTATCAAAATAAATACGCAGGTACATGTGATTTGACTGCTATGGCATACGGAAAACCAAGCATTATTGATTGGAAACAAGCAAATAAGCCAAAAAAAGAGGAATGGGTTGAAGATTATAAATTACAGTTGGGTGCATATTATTTAGCCCATACAGCTAATTACGGGCCCATAGAGCAGGGTGTAATAAGTATTTGTACCAGAGCACTACAATATCAAGAATTTAAACTTTCTGAGGCTGATTTAAAAGAATATGGAGATAAGTTTTTAGAAAGAGTTGAGCAATTTAATAAATTAGAGCAACCAGTCTCTTAAGTCTTCTTCACCTAATGTTTTAGCTGCAATCTGGCCTTTACTTGTTAAAGACTTCATAATAGCTTCATCTAATGTATTTCTTGCAACAATATCAATATAAACAACAGTTCCTTTTTGGCCCATTCTATGAGCACGGTCTTCTGACTGTTTTCTCACTTCTAAATTGTAATTATTAGAGAAATAAATAACAGTGTTAACAGCAGTAAGAGTAAGACCAAACCCTCCTGTAGTTGGATTGCCCACCAAAAAACGTGTTTTTGAATCTTCTTGAATTCTACTGACAGCTTTTTTACGTGTTTGAACATCTACAGCACCATATATACTAACTACAGATTCTTTGCCATATTTTTTCTCTAAAAATTGTATAATCTCAGTAATATTATAAATATAATTAGCCCAAATAATAACTTTACCATCTGTTTCTTCAAGTATTTCATCAAGTGCATTTAATTTAGATTTATGTAAAGTTATGATTTCACCGTCATCATTTTTTGTAAAACCATTACATACCTGGTGAAGTTTTATTATTTCGGTAAGTTTATTTGAAAAGGAAATGGTGCTGTCTTCCACTATTGCTAAGGCTGTAGTTCTCAATTTTTCATAAATTTTTTTACCATCACCATCAAGTTCAATAAATCTTTTTTGTCTTACCTTTGGTTTTAAATCCAAACATTCATCTTTACGAATACGTGTTGCAAACTGTTTGAGTTTCATTTCTAATTCTTCTATTCTTTTGTAATATTTTGGTACACTAATATATCTGCCAGAACCTACAGGAATATCTGTCATTTCCGCATATCTATTTCTAAATGCGAGATAGCTATTAAAACCTAATAATTCTGGACTTAAAAACTGACATTGTGTATATAGATCTAATGGAGATTTTGTTACTGGCGATCCTGTTAATATACGCCTTATCAGAGATAGTTTTTGTAGTGCTAAAATATTTTTTGTTCTTTTTGCTGATCTGTTTTTTATTGTGGTTGATTCATCCACTGTTACAAAATTTAATTTATTTGTTTTAAGATATTCAACACAAGCCTCAAAACCTCTTTTAGTCGAAAGAGCTTCTACATTAATTAAAAATATTTTTAAATCTTTAAAAGTTTGCAAATCATAATAATCTTTAGTTTTATTAATATTCCATTTAAATATTTTATATTTAAGGACATCAGGCATGTGTGTTTCTATTTCATTTTCCCAATTTAAATAAACTGATTTAGGAGCAATAATTAAAGCAGCCGTAACTTTTCTTTTAAAAAATAAATATGCTAAATTATCTATGGTCACTTTTGTTTTACCTGTACCCATTTCCATAAAGTAGGCCCATTGTATTTTTTCAGCCGATTCGTTGAGAGCATTTTTTTGATGCTCGTAAGGCTTTGTCTTATAGGGGTATTTCCACATCTTGAGTTTAATATATTTTTTTACTTGCAAAGGTCAAGAAAATAAAATAATCACAACAGCGGAGGAAATATGGAAAAAATAGATATTGAAAAAATGTCTAATATAGATCTTAGCCAAGATAGCGTTAAATCTATTTCAGATAAATGTAATGAACTTAAACGTCTTCGAAAAAATATCGAAGATGAAGAAGAAAAATTATCTACTCTAAAAAACAAAGCTCGTGATTTAGAGGAGAGAACAATTCCAGAGATGATGCAGGAAGCTGGTGTATCTTTGTTGAAATTAGCTGATGGTTCTACAGTAGAAGTTAAACCATTCTATGCAGCAAAAATTCCTGAATCACGTGTTGACGAAGCCTTCGGCTATTTAAGGCATAACGGTTTTGAAGATCTTATCAAAAATACTGTTACAGCTTCATTTAATAGAGGACAAGATAACCAAGTCTCTGAATTAATAAGCGTCTGTGAAAAGTTTGGATTCAACTATAATAAAAAAGAAAAAGTTGAACCTATGACTTTAAAAGCGTTTGTTAAAGAACAAGTTGAAAATGGCAAAAAATTGCCTTTTGATTTGTTTGGTGTGTACATCGCAAATAAAACGAAAATAACTAACAAATAATAGGTAATACTATGAAACTAAAAGACGAACAATCGAACGAAGTAGCGGTTAAAAAAGAAGCCGGTGCAGTTGCCTCAATAAATATTGAGCAATTTGGTGATGAAGGATTTGAGAACGTAGATTCAAAAAGTCTTGCGTTACCATTTCTTAAAGTTCTTGGACAATTATCACCACAAGTCACACAAGGTGATAGTCAGTTTATAGCTGATGCAAGACCAGGAATGATCTACAACACTGTGACTAATGAGTTGTATAATGGAGCAGAAGGTATTGATGTAATTCCTTGCTTCTATAAACTCGAGTATATTGAATGGAAAGACAGAGATAAAGGTGCTGTTGCTCCTGTAAATGTATATCCATCTGATTCAGACATCATGTCTAAAACTACTAGAGGTGATGATGGAAAAGATAGATTAGAAAATGGTAACTATGTAGAGGAAACTGCTTCACATTATGTGATGGTAGTTGAACCAGATAAATCTTCTACGGCTTTAATCACAATGAAATCTACTCAAAGAAAAAAATCTAAAAAGTGGAATTCTATGATGATGTCTCTTAGAGCTAAAAAAAAAGATGGTAAAGGTTTTTTTAGACCAGCACCATTTACTCAAAGCTACAAACTTAAAACTGTTCTTGAAAAGAATAATTTAGGTTCTTGGTACGGTTGGGAGATAGAGCATATAGGACAAGTGGAGAGCGAAGAAACAATCAAAGCAGCCTTTGACTTTTATGAGTCATGTAAAAAAGGCGCAGTAAGAGCTAATCACAAAAACGAAGAACAAGTAGAAAAAACTCCATTTTAATATGGACATACTTGACAAAACCTTGGGAGAGTTTGTAGAACTCTTCCAAGGCTCTTCTACATATTTTGGTGCTTCGACACCTCTTGGTCATAAACGTGATCGAGATGGCAAACAAGAATTCAGACATTGGGTAGAACCTGAACCAATGACTAAAGAGCATTGGATCCAACATTTAAAAGGAGAAAAATATTATGGATCTGTCCCTATCAGAGATGATAATTCATGTAGTTGGGGGGTCATCGATGTTGATCGCTACAATATACAACATAAAGAAGTTATACAAATTATACGGAAAAGGAAGTACCCGCTCATCCCGTTCAGATCAAAATCAAACGGACTCCATTTAATTTTATTTATTGATGGTGTTGTTGCAGCATCATCAATGCGTAAAAAATTAATTGAGATTGCATCTGATCTTGGTGTTAATGATTCTACTACAGATATTTATCCTGCACAGGATGAAGTTGATTTGACACCTGAGAGTTGGGATCAAAAAAGAAAAGGTAACTTTGTAAATTTACCATATCAAAAAGCTCACATGACAACTAGAGTTGCTATGGACAATGATGGTAACTCAATAAAATTAGAAAATTTATTTAAGTTTGTATCTGAATATAGACTTACACCTGCACAATTTAAAAAACTTAAAGTATTTCAAGATGATGAAACAAAAGATTGGCCACCATGTGTTGTTAATTTTATGAAAAATAAAGTACAAAAAGGTGAAGGACGTAACGATGCTATGTTTAATGTAGCTGTGTTAGCAAAAAAAATAAACCCAGACCCTGTAATGTATCAAGATTGGACAAGAGTTATGATGCCAAAAGTTTGTAGTGAACCATTACATCCACAGGAATTAAATAATATTTTCAAAGGTGTAGAAAACAAAGAATACACTTACAAATGTAAAACATCTATTGCAAGAATGCATTGTTCATCTGCAACATGTTTAAGAAGACAACACGGTATTGGTAAAAACGAGGCATTACCTGAAGTAGGTAAACTTACAAAAGTAAATTCTTACCCAGAACCTTATTGGATATTACCTATACAAGGAAAATCAATTAGACTATCAACAAAACAATTATACCAACAGCAACTGCTTGGTGAAGCGCTGCTTAACTTCGATATAGTTTGGAGATCGTTGAAACCCACTAAAAGAGATCCAGATCCATACAGAGATTGGTTAGAAGAGTTGATGTCTAACAAACAAGATATGGAAGGTTTTGATGGTAAAGAAGAATTGGAAGATGTGTTTAATTCTAGGATGTCAAGATTTTTAGAAGATGTTGAGGACACCACTGAGTTTGATCAAATAGACTCTGGTAACATCTGGAAAGATGATTTGGAAATGAGATTTAAATTAGAAACCTTTAAAAACTTTATGAAAAAAATGGGTTATAATTGGAATGAAAAAGAGTGTACGAAGTTTTTAGAAACTGGTGGTGCGCAACCTAAATCTAAATTTAAAGGTATTCAATCTAGACATTGGGTGGTAGCATTACCTAAAACAAGTGAACACAAGAACAAAGATGTCAAATTCGTTAAAGCAAAAGCTGCGTGGGAAGACAATTAAGATATTTGGACCTCCAGGCACAGGTAAAACAGAAAATTTACTCAAACGTGTGCAGCGTTATTTAAAACAAGGTTACAGTCCTGATGAGATTTGTTACATCTCATTTACAAACAAAGCTGTAAACGAATGTGTTGCAAGGGTTCGAAAAAGATTTAAAGAATATGACGAAGATGATTTTAAGTATTTTAGAACATTACATTCTCTGGCCCGACAACAGTTTGCTGAAATTCCCGTATTAGATCCAAAAGCTGACATGTTGATGTTTCACACGCAATACGGAACTATCAAAGTTAATTACAAAGACGGTCATGATGATGCAAAAATTTATAGCAATTGGTCTTTACAAATATACGACAGAGCAAGAAACATGAAAGTAGATCCTGTGTGGCTTTACAAACAGCAATCCAGAAAAGCTGTGCGGTTGCAGCAATTTAAATCTATTATTAATGGTTACGAAGAATTTAAGACGATGGAAATGGAAAACGGACAACGGACACCGGATCGATTAGATTTTACTGACATGGTAGAAAAATTTATTAGCGATGGATTGGTATTGCCATTTAAAGTTTTGATGGTTGACGAAGCTCAAGATCTAACACCGTTACAATGGGATATGGTTGTTAAAATATCTAAAGGTGTTGATAGAGTTTATATTGCTGGGGATGATGACCAGGCAATATATGAATGGAACGGTGCAGAGGTAGAATATTTTCAATCGTTTCCTGGCAGAAGTTTAGTTTTAAAAAAATCTGTAAGGTTAAATAAAAACATTCATCATTTCTCTAAATGTTTATTGAATTCTATGGGAGACAATAGAGTAGAAAAAGAGTTTTATTCAAACGGTAAGGAAGGAAAGATTTACAGGTGGAATGGCTTAAAAAAAATACCTTGGGATTTAGAAGGTGATTGGATGGTGTTGGCTAGAATAAATGATGTTAAAAGGGAGCTTCAGCAAGAAGCAAAAGACCTTGGTCTGTATTATCAAGATCAAAAAAATAATAAATCATTTGACCCAAACCAGTTTCATGCAATTAATTATTGGGAGAAGATTTGTAATGGTGGCAGCATTTCACGAGAAGAAGCTGTTACAATGTATGAGTATTTGTTAAATATAGACCACGGATACCGGTCATCGGACAGTAAAAAGTGGAGTTTTGCTCACCCAAATCAAGTGTTTACTTTTGATGAATTACATTTAAGGTGCGGTATGCGAGATGAAAAAGGACCATGGTCTTTGGTGTTTAAAAGAAAATTTAAAGATAAAGATAAACAGTATTTTCAAAAATTAATGAGTGAAGGTGTGGATTTAAATTTACCTCCAAAAATAATTATAGATACAATACATCAAGTAAAAGGTGGAGAAGCGGATAATGTTGTCCTGGCGAGTAAATGTAACTTTCCATCACACTATGATAAAAAAAATTTAGCAGACAAAGTAAAAGAGTTAAGGGTTTGGTATACAGGTGCCACCAGATCTAAACAAACACTGCACTTACTCAGCACCTATCATCAATACAACTTTCCTTTAGGAAAGTATTTTAAACTATATGAGGCTAATTATGACAAACAAAAATATGTTTGATGAAGCATTTCCACAAGACACTCAGGTAGGCGGGAGTCACTATAAACACTTTCTCATTCAACCTTGGACATTTATAAGAAAGAATGGGTTAAATCCATTTCAAGCTAATGTGATAAAATATGTATGTAGATATTTGTTTAAAGGAAAATCAATTGAAGATTTACAAAAGATAAAACATTATTGTGATTTAGAAATAGAACATTTAAAAGAAAATGGTAAAAAATAATGAAAAAATAGTTTGTGAGCAATGTGAGGAAGGGTTTGCGGTGATAATAGATAAAAAAGTTTATAAATGTGCAGACTGTTTTATGCTTGAAATAAATATACCAATTGACTCTGGTTTATATAGATTAAATAAAGAAGGACAAAAAGATAGGAAAAAAAATTAATGACGCATCAATTAAATTTTGTTTATAATGATAGTGATTGGATATGTCCATCAGAATATCCAGACCTATCTCAAGCAAAAGAAATTGCAATTGACCTTGAAACAAAAGATCCAAACATAAAAACTAGAGGTGCTGGTTGGGCAACTTTTGATGGTGGGATAGTGGGTTTTGCAGTAGCTGCTCTTGGTCAACAATGGTATTTCCCAATACAACACGATGCTGGCGGTAACATGGACCTGGCCATCACCACTGCTTGGATGCAAGATATTTTAAAAACACCAGCGACTAAAATTTTTCACAATGCAAGTTATGATGTAGGTTGGTTGCTAGTAAACGGGTTTGAGATTAGGGGACAAATTGTTGATACTATGATCGCAGCAGCTTTAATTAATGAAAACAGGTTTAGTTTTAGTTTGAACTCATGTGCTAAAGATTATCTTGGAGAAATAAAAAATGAAACGTTTTTAAATGAGAAAGCAAAAGAGTGGGGAATAGACCCAAAAGCTGACCTTTGGAGATTACCTGCAGGGTATGTTGGTTTTTACGCTGAACAAGACGCAGGTTTGACTTTAAGATTATGGGAAAGATTTAAAACAGAAATTTCAAAACAAAGTCTTCATGATGTTTGGGAGATGGAGATGGAGTTGTTACCTATACTTATTGAAACAAGAAGGAGAGGTATAAGAGTAGATGAAGCAAAAGCAGCAGGTTTAAAAAAAGAATTTGTTAGTAAAGAAAAATCTATCTTACATGAAATAAAAACACAAACTACTTTAGATGTTGATATTTGGGCAGCAAGATCTGTAGCGCAAGTGTTTGACAGAATAGGTGTTGATTACCCACGGACACCGAAAAGTGACGAACCAAGCTTTACGCAAAATTGGCTAGTAAACTGTGATAACCCGATAGCGCAACTAATAAGACAAGCAAGAGAAATAAATAAATTTCACTCAACATTTATAGACTCCATTCAACGTTATGTTCACAAAGGTAGAATACATTCTGAAATAAATCAACTAAGATCTGACCAAGGTGGAACTGTGTCAGGACGTTTATCATATTCAAACCCTAACTTGCAACAGATTCCTGCAAGAAACAAAGAATATGGAGATAAAATTAGAAGTTTGTTCCTACCTGAAGAAGGTAGACAATGGGGTAGCTTTGATTACTCACAACAAGAGCCTAGGCTTGTTGCACACTATGCTGCATCTGTTCATGACCATTTTGAAGGTGCAGCAGAGTTCATTGAAGCCTACAAGAATGAAGCTGCAGACTTTCATCAAATTGTTGCTGATATGGCAGGAATAACTAGATCTCAAGCTAAAACTATTAATCTTGGGTTATTTTATGGCATGGGGAAAAATAAATTAGGTAAAGAATTAGGTATTTCAAAAGATCGTGCTGAGTCGCTATTAAGACAGTATGGTGAAAGAGTTCCATTTGTTAAAAAATTAGCTACAGATGTATCTAGCTCAGCTTCAAAATACGGGTTTATTCGAACAATAAAGGGCCGTAAATGCCGATTTGACATGTGGGAGCCTGCAACCTTCGGAATGAATAAAGCTATGCAATACGAAGAGGCTAAGGCTATTTATGGAAATAACATAAGAAGAGCTTTTACTTACAAAGCTTTAAACAGATTAATCCAAGGATCTGCAGCTGATCAAACTAAAGAAGCAATGATACAGTGTTATAAGGCAGGGTATAAACCTTTACTTCAAATACATGATGAATTATGTTTTTCAATAGACAATGAAAAAGATATAAATGGCGTAAAAGAGATAATGGAAAATGCAATCGACAAACTTAAAGTTCCTTCCAAAGTTGATATTGCCCTCGGACGATCCTGGGGAGAAGCGAAGGAATAGTAATCCATGCAAAACCTGCAAGGGCACTAAAATAATTTATACTTTTCTGGGCTCTTCTAATCGTATTCCTTGTCCTCATTGCACTCCAACTCCTCATCGTTTTCGAACACTTGCAATTTTTTAATTTGAGACGAGAATAGCCTAGGATTTTAATGAATTTTTTGAAACTAGTTTAACTAGCTATATCAAGAAGACCTTTTTTAGCGTCTTCAACACTTTGATCATTTATCTTAGTTCTAAGATTTTTGATCTTTATATCAATCCACTTCATGTCAGGAGTTACTCTTCCCTGTTCCAACGCTTTGCTGGCCCATTGAGACTCCAACTGAAGTTTCTCCGATATTAACTTTTGTAGTTGCATCTCGGTCAACCTCCTCGAAGGTTAAAAAAAGAATATTTGGATTTTCAAACCCAGCACCTTCTTTTTCTGTTACGTCACCTGAGTCAACCTTCTTTGAAAAATTCTCAAGGACGGCTTTATCGTTCTCAGCCTCAAGCATCTCATCAATGTATATGTTTTTATATTTTGCTTGGACGCGATATAGCTTCATGTAATATTATATATCAAAATATGATGGTATTGCAACACTAAGCAGAATCAAGGGGTCTGCACTCAAATCTAATGGCTAATTTTTCATTATTTATTCGATCTAGTCCAAATTCTTCGTCTTTTACAAGTAATTTAAGAGTTTTTTGTGATACTGCATAACCTGATATTGCACAATCGTAATGATTTGTGAATTGATAACCTGAAATATGGGGATCCATGCATGTATTTGTTATCATACTGCACAGATGTAATATTAAAATATACTTCATAGTCCTATATTATCCTATCTTTTTATTTACTTGCAAATCCCATGAAAATAATTATATATCTTTTCATGAATATTAACAAAGAGGTTATCATGTCTAAAGATAAAAAGGAAGCTACTTCAGGTGCGGCTGAAAACCTGAGAGATGCTTTAGTTTTAAGACCTGAATGGGAAATAAAACAAAAAATAGGTGAAGCAGAAAATAGTTTCACTGTTACTTTCAGCGAGTCCAAAAAAGTTTTGGATCTTACAGTAGATGGTGAAGTTTACAGAAGTGTAAAAGTTAAAGATGTTACATTTGGTAAAATTAAATTTCACGATGCTTTGAGTCATGTATTAATGAAGTTTGACTTGTGGGGGATAAATGCCAAAAACTAATTCTTCAGAAGTTTTTACAAATTGGTACGAGCAGGTAACTGAGATTTTAAATCAGTTACCTAAAACAACAATAGATGGTCAACCATTAGAATACTCTGATGATGAATTTCAAAACATTACACGTAAATTACAACAATGTTTTTTGAAGTTTGAAGATTTACCTATCTATATAATTAACGAAAAAGTAGCTACCGAACTTTGCTACGATCAATTGAAAGGCTACGAGGATAATGAAAGATCTAATATTTAGTATGATATTTATTGCACT